>Ga0265293_10003290_pt1 | contig 30231 bp, 34 predicted proteins | sample Munlanlewell138R_FD_192505 | JGI IMG/M metagenome (GOLD analysis project Ga0265293, IMG submission 192505) | Leachate microbial communities from a municipal landfill in Southern Ontario, Canada - Leachate well 138R | ecosystem: Engineered > Solid waste > Landfill > Unclassified | place: Canada... | reverse complement strand
TGCAGGCATTGACAGAAGCGTTCTGGCTTGCTATAGTCAAATTAGCTACTTTAGCTAAAGAACCGAAATGGGGGTGCAAACTGTGTTGAAGGTTAGTTCCACCGAGGTACAAAACAATTTCGGCAAATACCTTCTCTTGGCTAATGAACAGGACATAATCGTTACCCGTAATGGTCAAGAAGTGGCTTGTCTTTCGGGTTTAAAGGCCCAAAAAGGCGGATCTAGCATGGTATCTGAAGGAGCTTTAGCGAAAGGGTATGGACTGGGCAAGGCAAGCTACGAAGAATTTCTTGAGCTCACTAAGGATAGCACAGAGCGCTATGAATTGATTGACGGGGAGGTTTTTCTTCAGGCCTCACCAAAAGCGGATCACCAACTAGCCCAGATGGTTTTGGCCGGAACGTTCTTCAATTATTTCGACGGACAGAACTGTGTTCCCATGAGTGCTCCCTTTGATATCACCATTCGGCGTTCCAGTGAAGATGTCAATGTAGTACAACCTGATCTAATGATCATCTGCGATCTGCCAGAAAAGCTTGGAGAAGACGGGTACTACTACGGAGTGCCGACTCTCATTGTAGAAATCCTTTCGGAGGGTACAAGAAGAAACGATCTACTAAAGAAGCTAAACCTCTATATGACTGGAGGTGTCCGGGAGTACTGGGTGGTTGATCCGAAGAACAAACAGCTTTCCATCTACACCTTTGAAGATCAAGATCTTCAGGAACACCTTGTCTTTAAGGCTCCAGAGAAAGCCTGCTCCGTTACGTTCCCAGACCTCGTCATTGATCTAAAGCGGGTGTTTCGGACCATTCCTGTAGCTTGATCTCGAGCGTGAGGTAACGTGACTGACTAAACAAGGAGAGGCAACTCGGAGCGGAAACTACCCGCCCCAAGCTGCCTCTTGTCTTTAGGTGTTCACTTTAATGCTCCAGAATATCAATGATATCGTAGAAGGCAAAGATGCGGTTTCTCCGTTTGTCGTCCCCAAAAATCTTGTTCTCCTGGGCAAGCTTCCTTATGTGTGCATTGGCCGTGTTGTAGCTGATCTTCAGCGCAGTTTCTACTTCTTTGACCGTAAATATGGGTTTTTGGAACATGAAATTGATCACATCTTCCCGGATCTGGTTTTCCCGTGCGAATGTGAGCATGGACGCGAGAAGCTCTTCTATCCTCTCGAGTTTCTGGGTGCTCTTTGTTGCTTGGCCACTGGCTGCCTTCAAAAAGTACTCCAACCATTCTCTCCAACGGGGAGACGGTACTCTTAGATTGTTCAACAACCCATAGTATCGGTGTTTGCTCTTTTCAAGCTCTTCACTAATAAAGAAGGAGGGTTCCGAAATGATTCTTTGCTCAATCAAATAGAGGGTGATAAGGATTCGTCCGATGCGGCCATTGCCATCCAAAAAAGGATGAATTGTTTCAAATTGCCCATGGATGATACCTGCGCGAATCAGGGGATCCAAATCATTGACGATTTCTCCGTTAATGTACTCCTCAAGATTTGACATATATTTGTTGATGAGTTGTGGCTCCGGCAGAATATAGGTTGCATCCCTGATATCACTTGTCGGGCCAATGAAATTCTGAATTTTACGATATTCACCAGGAGAACGATTTCCACCCCTGGAATCGTTCAGCAGAATGGAGTGCAGTTCAAGAAAAAGGCGAGTAGAGATAGGGAGATGACGCAACCGCTCTTTACCCACGGCGAGCGCTTCAAGATAGTTGTTCACTTCTCTTTCAGCGGTGCCCTGTTCGCCTGTGATGTTCGATTCCAAGACCTTGTTAAAGGTTGTCTGGGTTCCTTCAATACGCGCAGACTGGATGGCCTCTTGCAAAGAAAAGGACATCAACACTTCCTGGTTGATAATAGAGCGTTCAAGCAGAGCGTTAAAACGTTCGATTTTCACTCGAGCGTCAATGGCCAACCTATACAGATGGGTCTTCTCTTCAGCAGTCAAAACAATGGGCAGCAAATTTGGCACGAAAGGTTTTTTCATTTGTGACACCTCTCTTGAACTAACCTTATCATAAAAGTCCCGCTATTTCACGTTTATCCAATTAATGAAATAGACGAGGGGGTTTCTCTGGCGCAGTTGCAGACCGTCGACTATGTCGCGACAGGCAGCCAGCTTCCCGAAGAACATGTGGCGCAGCTGCCTCGTTTGCTCCTTGAACCCTATAAGTACCGATCATTGCACTTTCTTTGTTTCTTTGTTATCTTGAATTCAAAGAAACATGTATACTTGTGAAGATTCGGCCAGCTAGAGGAGTGGCCCTTATTACAAAGCAAGGAGGCAGGTTAGAACGGACACTTCCCGTTCCAAACTGCCTCTCATCTTTCTTATGCACTCCATCTTAATTTCCTAGACAAAACTCTAAACCATCGCAGCAATAGTAGCCGCAGTCATCATGAAAAAGGTATTCATAGAAAAACGCCACCCACGGAATGTCTACTCACAGAAGCACAGGCATTCCCCTTTAATACAAGGAATCCTGACGTTCTCATCCTCCCTTTAAGGAACCTTCTCCTTTTTCTGATCAAATGTTCTGCAGCGCAAGAGCCAGTCGCCATCACCGTCTGGCTGGATTTGGCACCTCCTGAAATTACAGAGACGCTAGCATCACAAATATAGAGGTTGGGTAGATCATGGCTTTGACAGAATGAATTCACAACAGACTGCTAATGTTCCCAACAAAATTATGCTATGGGCCACTCTCCAGTAGCCCTCCAACAACACTTCTCCCAGCGTGAGCAAGATGGTCTGCTATGAAACATGTCAAGCATCACGCTTATAGCCAGCAAGTTCCATCAGTTTATTGACCTCCATCACAAGCGGAGTGGTACCAAAAGCTTTCGTCAGTGTAGCAATGAGCATCGAAAACTCAGCTAAAACTTGGTAGTAGGTCTCACTTATCAATTCGTCTTTACAGAAAACTTCCCCACCATAATTGGAAACATACATTTGATAGTGGGCCTGGATTCTGAAAATGGATGTGAATTCAAAAATAAGAGTCCACGACACCGGAAGAATATCTTGCACTACTTGCTCCAGTTCAACTTCCATGGCAAAGCGCGCCTGCGCATCTTCTTCGTATTCACCATCCCACTCCTCAAACTCCAATTTGCTTAATCTAAGCAATTCAACTTCCGGATCGTATTTCACTACTCCACCTCCCCTTCAGTTTTTCGACCCACTCATCATTAATAACGTCTTTCCCTATTGTCCCTCGCTCCCTAGAGAGCGTACGCAGGTTTTTCTTGTCAGCATGATTGTGTTCCACCCAGACATTGATTGTATTCGTTACCTTACTGGCAGAGTGCTCGTAGCGTCCAGCGTTAAAACTCAAAAGAGAAACCATATATTGATTCAGACTTACCCCCTCGAATTCTGCCTGTTCCGAGAGAATTCGATGCAGATTCTTGGGCATGCGCAATACTGTTTTTCCGCTATACGGTATTTCTTCGTAGATGGCTGGTTCCGACACGGGCTTCCCTGTCTCCTTGGCTACTTGAAGCCAAAACTCCAATACTTCTTTTAGCTCAGCATAGGCTTCATCGGGCGTTTCTCCATCTGCAAAGCACCCCGGTAACTCAGGAATACTCGCTAGCCAACCGCCTCCATCTTCTTTAGATAACTGACTCAAACGTACAGAATAACCAAAGAAATTGTCCCTTTCAAAGGTCATCTTCATGCCTCCATTTCTCAAAGAGGTTATCCACAGCCTTGACAGCTTGCTTGACGTAAAACTCCTTTATCGGTCGAGCTCGCGGGATTGACAAGATATAGTCCAAATCGGGATGGCTGAAAATTGCATGACTTCCCCCACCTGATGGTTGTCGGACATCAAATCCAAAGTGCTCCAAAAGGCCACGGAGTTGCTGAAAACGCCAACCCTTGGGATTGTTTCTCATCTTCTCCAACACTTCTTCTTTGCGGTCAGTCAGTTTTTTCACCCCTCAGACCTCTTAGTACTATATATGATATCACCTTATACAGAAATGTAAAGAACAACCTGTGGGGATCCTCGTTTTTGGTAACAAATCCTAGTGGCCCGAACTCAGAATCTGGGTAGATCACGATTAGGACTTCGAACCAGTGATAGATTTGCTTGAAAATCCCCAGTTCATCTTGGAGCGGTTTTTCGGCCAGTTCCGCGAGAACGAGATCCTGCGGTACAGACAGAACATCTTCCGCGAAAATCCTAAATCTTGCCTTATTTCCCTGGCATATTATCCAAACAAAAAAGCCGCAGCAAAGAGCTCTGTTTCACTTCTTCGCCACGGCTATGGTCGCTTACGCATCCACCGCTTGGATGCGTTCTATGGTTCTACTCCCGCATCTGCTTTTGTACTGCAATTATGGTCTGAGGGAAGCCCACAAACATTTCATTGGGTTGAATCGCTAGCCCATCATCGGGTATGGGGAATCTTCCCCTGAGGGCAAACAAGTAGCCTTCTTCTGTAAAGAGGGGTTCTTTGCCCAAGCGTTCTTCATAAAAGTCTGTCACCTGCTCCACCGAGTCCGGACTAAAGAACACGTAATAGTGGTAGTCTTCCAACGACATTGCCTCGGAGACTTCTAGATTGAAAACCATGCCTGGGTAGAAGGGGATGCCCAAGTACTCTTCTGTAGGCGGTTCTAGGGAGACTTCACCCATGCCCCAACCCCAATCGTCATCCCAGTCATCATCCCAGTCATCATCCCAGTCATCATCCCAGTCATTGTCCCAGTCATCATCATCCCACGACCAATCATCGTCCCAGTCATCATCCCACATCATATTGCCTTCGGTTACCGTGGTCTCAAAGCGAATCCTGGTCGATTTGTAGTCCACCCGGGCTTTCCAGTCATAGCCCTCATCTTCTATCAGTACCGAATGGGTAATGCGATCACCGTCTTCATTCACAAACACCCACTCAATCCATACTTGTGAAAGCCACTTGCCCTGCTGCCACTGTGGCCTTTCTGCAAAGGCCTTGCGAATCCACTTCCCATCTTGAATCAACGTGTCATACTCGTATTGATCCTCAAAGATATGAGGCTGGTAAAAATCCGGCTCATACCAAGGACCCATGGATTCCCCTGGAAAAAGGCTATAAGGATCCTCCTCTGGCCAGCCCAGCTCAGGTTCCAACTGGTCCAGATAAAACCTGACCACATCGTCAATCATCGCCTGGACCTTGTAGCTCTGCACTTCATGGAACACCACACTGTCGGTGAAGTACGTAGTGTCCAGATACTCCTCTTCCGCGTCCCGATCACGGACAGCACCTGGATAAACTGGTATTTCCTCGAGCCTTTCAGGCAAGGCTCCCGCCATGACTGGAGCTGAAAGTACTAATAGCAAGAGTAGTACCCAACCAACTCTACGAATCCCCATAAGGATTCCTCCCTCTCTTTTTAGATCGATGTATATGCATGCCCAGCATCTACCGTATCCAACCTTCACCCCCTTACCTTCCGATCCGGGTTTCATAAAGGCAATCAAGAGTAGATAGTCTATAATATGGTAAATTCTGCAAGAGTTTGGGGTTTTCCTGTAGCCTTTATCCATCTTTTGACAAATTTGTGCAAGGTGGGAGGGGTTTGAAAGCACGGTGCAGGAAGTGTGATCCGCGATGGATTTGGGGATTGTATGTGGCGATAGACAGCTTGCCTTACAGGAATATCGAATGCGAATATGCGGCCAGCACCTATGTTCTAATCGGACTATCGAGAACACGGTGTTTGTCTATCACATTGTGATGGACGCGCAAACTATCCGAAATTGCTCGATCAGCTACAAAGAGATGATATTGATGCTTCTGGCAATGAGTAATGGACCATCTCCATACGTTATAGATCCTTCCCTCTCTGCCGAATCAAGTGATCAGCCGTGCGAGAAGCGATAGCCATGACTGTTTCCGTAGGGTTCCCACCCCCTGACGTGACAAAGACAGAGGCATCGCAAATATAGAGATTGGGTAGATCGTGACTTTGGCAGTACTCATTGACCACCGAATGTTTGGGATCCTTACCCATTCGGCAGCCTCCCATCAAATGGGCACTATCTGGTACCACAAACGCCCTCTTCCCTCCAGCCGCCTCCAAGATCTGATTGCAGGTTTCGACGCCATGGGCAATCAGCTTACGATCATTTTCCCCGTAACTAAAGTACACCTGAGCCCGGGGTATTCCATACTCATCCTTTTCATCACTGAGGGTGACAGAGTTTTCCCTGGCCGGCAAGACTTCCCCCACCAAAGTAATCCGGGCATAGTAGTTGTAATCCCGCATAATGTCGTGTAAGTCCTTGCCCCAGAACCCTGCATTGGTAGCAGCCATACTGGCCATGGAAACCGGTCTACTACCATGGGCATTGAGGGAATAGCCACGGACAAAGTCGCGGTTTGGATCCGTTTCATAGAAGTCCTGGCTCACGGCCAAGACTGGAGTTCCCTTGTAAAGGCGGATCGGCTCGTCAAACTTGGCGTAGACATCGTGACCACTATGGGGCATCACATACTTCCCCACCAGACCACTACTATTGGCCAAACCATCGGGATACTGAGGGCAAGCTGAGTTTAGGAGTAGCCTTGGAGTTTCCACCACAAATGCCGAAACGATCACGACTTTAGCCTTCTGCTCAAAGGAGGCACCATCATGACTAAACTCCACGCCCGTCACCTTTCCCCTCTTATTCACCAGAATTCGGGTAACCATGCAGTCCGAAAGAACTTCGGCACCGCGGGCCATGGCCTCTGGAATGTGGTGGATCAGGGTTGAGAATTTGGCATTGGGTAAACAGCCCTGGTTACAAAACCCACGATTGATGCATGGAGGACGACCATCAAAGGGCGCCGAGAGAATGGCCAAGGGCGCGACGGTACTGCGGATCCCGAGCTTCTCACAACCCTTCCGAAAGACCTGGGCATTGGCACTGATGGGTTCCCGCTCCGGATAGGGATAGGGGCCTTGAAAGGCACCCCAGGGGAAATGACGAGGTCCGCTCACCTTAATCTCTGCCTCAATCTTGGCATAATGGGGTGCTAGATCTTCATAGGTAATGGGCCAATCTTCTGCCACAGCATCCAAGGTGCGCACCTTGAAGTCACTGGGATGGAAACGATAGAATACGCCGGTGAAGTGGACGGTTCCTCCACCTACACCTCGGCCTGAGTTGTTGGCACCAAATTGCAGAGCATCTGGGCCGGCAGAAAGGCGAGTGTCGTTCCAGGCTAGGGTGCGTGCGTGGAGCTCATCACTGGCAAAGTCCCGGGCGGGATCCCAGAAAGGACCTGCTTCAATTCCTACAACAGCAAAACCAGCCTTGGCCAAGTCCCGTAGTAAAACTCCGCCAGCTGCTCCCAAGCCCACGATGACAACATCCACTTCTTGACCTGCAAACTTGCGATCCTTCATCAGCTCTCCCCCTTTCCCTCTGCCGGGCTTTTTGGTTCCCAAGGATCCGTGAGACCTAGTTCGACCCTGACATAACCCCGGGGATAGGCTGGTCCGCCATACCCGATTTCTGACCAGACCCAAGGGTGAGAGTAGTATGCGGAGATGATCAAGCCCAGTAGTTTCTGGAAGAGTTCTTTTTGGAGTACTGTATCCCAGGTGTTCTCTTGGGCTAAACTCCCGAGCTCTAGGGAGCGGAGGATCTGAAGTTGCTGATCCGGTTTGATATGGAGAAAGGCTTTGTAGTGAGTTGATTTGGCCCAGTTGTCTAGGGCTTTAAGACCATCTCGAATCAGGGTTCTGCGGGGAGGAGTGTTTGGTTTACGCTGGGACTCGCCAAAGGGCTGCGCTAGTGCTTGATCGACATGGGCGGCAACCCAGGTCAAGACTTCATCCCGCTCGTCATAGGCTAGGTGACTGGCAATGACCTTGATCATCTCTTGTTCCCATTCAGATAGGAGGGTGAACTGGAAGGGTCCGAGCCTCTTGATGACAATGCTTCTGGTCTGGTCATCCCACTCGTCTTGGAGGGCTAGAACATCGTAGTCGGGGTACAGTTCCTCTTGTCTTTTCATACGATTCATACGATCCCACCCCAGTAGACTGCTAGGAGCCCTAAGGCGCTGAGGGCTGTGATCAGGAGGGGCAGGATGACTGGAGGGCCTACTAGGAAGTTTTGCAGGCGGTAGCCATCGACCCTTTGCCCCACTCCACGGAGATGGTAGTAGAAGCCAGAGAGGCCGCCGAGGGAATCTGCGATGCAGAGGATGATAAAGAGGCTGCGAATCCAAGCTAGATTCCAGAAACTGAGCATGAGCGCATTTAGGGCCAGGATGGGTAACGTGATTACGGGTACCCACTGGCTCCAATGCCTGAAGTTCTGCCGATAGTGAAAGAGTGTTACTTGCACAAAGATTAGAAGAAAGCCAAAGGACGTAAACAAGATCACTACTCGGGCTAAGGGCCATCCTTGCCAACCCATACCATCACCCCTTTTGGGGTTAGGTTTCCCTTCTCTAGGGGGGTCAGACCCCCCATTTATTTCCACCGCCGACAAGACATCTGTGTACCTCTAGACTGTCCAAGTTGCGTCCGCACTTTAGGCAGGTCAACTTCGGCCACTTGCTACGGGACAGTTCACCCCAGATCACGCCTGAACACGAGGACGCATAGCGATGCTACTCAAGCAATTATTATCATTTGATAACAAAAGGCTTGTTGTATGTGCTTAAGTGTGTTATTATAAGATAACAAGGGGGAATTCGTTACAGGGGTTGATTGAGTGGCGGCACGTATTAAGAAAGAGGATGTTGTCCACTTTCTCGTTGATATGAAAACCATACTCTCTCGGGAGAACTCGCTACTATTGGTCGAACGCCGAAAGAACCTTCAGTTCTTGGTCGCATCGGGACACACTATAGATGATGCAAGGATGATCCTCTTTAGTTTGAGTACAAAGAACTACAGCGATGGGCCACAACCGGATCATGATTCCAAATTTCCTGGGGACATCTGGATCTTTGGATGTCTAGTGGATGGACTCGAACTGTATATTAAAATGAAGTTGGTCACCGGTGAGTTCCATCAAGTGATTTGTATATCGTTTCATGAGGCCCAATGGCCTCTGACGTATCCGTTCAAAGGGTGACTGGTTTGGAAAGGAAGGTGCTTTGGATGGAAAGATTGTTCTGCTATAGTTGTGAACGCCTGGTCCCGTTTGAGCAACGAACCGTACGGGAGACATATTCCGTCAGAGGAGAAGATATAACTATTTCTGCCCAGGTGAATCACTGTCAAGAGTGCGGAGAGCAGATCTTCCATGAAGAACTTGATCGGAAAAACCTGGATATAGTCTATGCTGAGTTCAGAAAGAGAAGGGGCATAGTAAGCCCCGAACGCATTCGCTCGATTCGATCGCAATACAATTTGAGCCAGCGTGCGCTAGGGAGGTTGCTGCGTCTAGGTGAAATAACCATACATCGCTACGAGAACGGTTCTCTGCCAAGCGATGCCCACAACGAACTGCTAATCCTCATTGAAAACCCTCTTAACGTCAAAAAGCTACTGGATGAGGTTGGAAGCGACTTATCCCCTAGCGAAGAGGCCGACTTGCGATCACTCCTAGGCGTTTTGTTGCGTACGGAGACACAAAAACTCTTTGTGGAGTCGGCGAAAAAGCTACTGGGTGACTACTCGCCCACAATTTATTCTGGTTTTGCCAAGTTCAATCCTGATAAAGTGAAAGAAATGGTCGCACTGGTGTGTAATAATGTAGAAGGGCTATCCAAGACCAAGTTGATGAAAATGCTCTTTTACAGTGATTTTCTCCATTTCAAAGGATATGGCGTATCAATAAGTGGTCTGCGCTATGCTCATCTCCCCTACGGTCCCGCGGTTCATGGGTGGAACACTATGCTCGCCTGGCTCGAACGAGAGGGAATCATCGAGATCTCCCCATCCGAACAAGATTGGGATCTGATTACATCGTCTTGGGATCTTGAGGCCGTGATGGAAGACAGTGAAGTGGAAACTCTGGGTACGGTTATCAAGACACTAGGTACTCTATCCGCAAGTGCGTTATCTGATTTGACCCATCTAGAGAAGGCATATCGCGAAACCAAAAAGGGAGATCTTATTTCATACGAATACGCACTAGACTTGAGTCTGGAGATCTAGTTCAAAGAAAAAGCAAAGCGATCAGCGTCTGTGCCCCTAAGGTCACGCGCCCTGATCGCTTCATTTTCTTTTTTTGGGGGGTCAGACCCCCCATTTATTTCCTGAAAAGGTTACAGTTAAAGGACCATGCTCCTTCGTCATACCAAGGTTCTATCCAGGCCTCGTACAGATCTCCGTTCCATTCTACATCCTTGTAGAGCTGGTATTCGTCACCGCTCCAGCCCCGCTCAATGAGTTTGGCAACATAGTCCGAAACGTCAGCATCTGTGAGACCATCATAGTCATATCTAACCACATATTGTATGCCGTCATCATCAAGCCCGAAAATCTGGACCTCTCCGATCAGAGTGCCTTTCTCTGGCGGAACGATGTCGGCAGGCAGCTGATCTGCGGGCCACGGACCAAGTTTCCTCACATAGACAGTCATTTGCAGCATTGTGCTTGAGTTGAACTGAAACTGCAGGGTGATATTCCTCAGTCGCGATGAAGGATAGCTCCGATCATAGTCGACGTACCATCCTACGTCTTCCAGTTCCTTCAGATACTCTTGAAGTTCGTCCCGATTTGTCTCCACGAGGATCATGTACTCATCTTCGGATCCTCCCGAATTGACTACGCGTCCCTGTGTATAGGGCGGGATATCGGAAGGGATTTTCCCTTCGGGCCAACCTGGTACGGTAAGCCCATAACCCTGTAAAGCTCCCTCTAACGTCTTGCCAAGGATCGCCGATACGTCCTCGGGAAGACCCTCATCAGCGGCTAAGACGGCTGCACTGCTTCCTACTAGACATACAAACAGCATCACGAGGAACATCACATCTAAAGTCCTATACTGTCTCCTTTTCACGTTCACTCCCTCTTTCTAATCTGCAAGAAACGGGTGACGACTAATCTGTCCCCTAAAACTCCGGGGGAGTCCTAGGCCTAAATCTATTTCCACCTTACCGGCCCCCAGAAGGACCAGTTTATACTTGACCGGAGCATCGGTTGGAATGGGTGGCTGGTAGAGATTAATGCCCAGGCCACTCATATCGAGGGACGATCCTCCAGCTCTGGTTTGTCCCGAGAGCTCGATTTCTCCAAGGGCCATGCCCCTGTACCGAACGAGAGGAGGAATAGCCAGTTCACCTGGCTTGGCATCAAAGTCGGTATATCGATTCACATCATAATCCTCTACCTCAATGACGACTTCCCCCTTATAGGTCCCTCCAATATCCACAAAGAGGCTTAAGAGGATTCCAGCAGCGTTCTGCATGATTTCATTCACCATCTCATCGGTGTCAACCCTCACCTCTAAAGTAGCTCCTCCGTCATAGGTACCCCTCGAAGTCTGTCCCTCAACCTTTACTGCGTTCATGAAGAGATGGTAGACAACTTCCATGGGGCCATCCTCGCCCTCGACTTCCTGCCGGATGGTATCATCAATCCGGATCCACCAGGCATATTCATCGATGGTTGGATCATGTTCAACAGGGATATCTAGTTCGGGATCCTGTTCCACGGGAATCTCCGCATCGCTTCCCTCGCCAGGACGATCCCAAGAAGGATCCTCAGGGGGTTCAGGCGATTCCTCTACTTGATAAAGCAGCATCTTATCAGACTCCGTAACCACTACACGGCAGACAGCACTGTCGTTGGAACTCTTCTGGACGGCCTCAACCATCGTCTCGCCCACCGAGAGTGCTGTGACATATCCCTCTTGTGACACAGTGGCTACCTCTTTGTTCGAGCTTGTCCACTGCAAATCTCTATTTGCAGCTCCCGAGGTAGAATGAACCTGCAGATGTAGGCTAGCCCCTACAGGAATCTCTAAAACGGCAGGATACATCGTGAGTGTAGAGGCTTTTCCCACCGCAACACCATAAGCGTCTACGTTAAGAGCAAATGAAATGACCAGAATCAACAGACACACTTTGAGAGCACTCTTGATCCTTGGCATCGCTCTCCTCCTCTTTTCGCGAAATATCAAGAAACTATACCTTCTTCTCCCTACCCAGACTACAATACACCCCCCTTTAGGTAGTACAAATCATACTTTCCACCTTCAGGTAGTATTTGCAGGAGAATTTGGAATTTCCCGCCTTGTTCTGGAAGAAATAGCCTTTCGGTTCGTGTTGCAGACTCCTGATCATCCAACTCTTGCTGATCCAAATCTTTGTGATCAAATTGACAAATATGATATAATCGAAAATGAGTATTTGTATTGGGCTGTGACCACGCAAGTTATGTTTGGAGGGAGAATCTAGTTGAAACTGGCTGATATCGTTTCGCTTATAGAGCTAGAACCGTTGGTAGTAATAGATGATCCGGATTGTCAAGTGGACACCGTCTGCGGCTGCGACTTAATGAGCGATGTCTTGGCTTTTTCTCAAGAAAAGACCATGCTCTTAACTGGATTGACAAATCCCCACGTAGTCCGGACATGTGAGATGACTGATATCAAGTTCATCATCTTTGTCAGGGGCAAAAGACCTCCCCAAGAAACCAAGGACTTGGCCAAAGAGAAGGGAATCAATCTCTATCTATCTCCACTATCCATGTTTGAATGCTGCGGTCGTTTATACAAGGCAGGACTTGGCTCAGAAATCATGCGGCGTATCGATTAGACCTGGAGGGGTTCGATGCAAGAGCAGATTCTTATACAAAGCAAGATTGAAAAAGGCGATTTCACCCGGGGGGGTGAGGTCTCCAGTAGTCTGAAGGATATTCTCAGAAAGCTAGGAGTTCCATCTGACACGAGTAGGCGTGTGACGATTGTCACCTATGAGCTGGAGATGAACATTATTATCCACTCTCTGGGGGGAGAAATCACCGTTCTCATTTCTTCTGAGCAAATCAAGGTGATTGCCGAAGACCAAGGACCTGGCATTCCCGATGTAGAACAGGCCTTTCAGCCCGGCTATTCAACTGCCGATGACTTTGTACGCGGTATGGGGTTTGGTGCCGGTATGGGCCTTAACAACGTCAAACATTTTTCAGATCAACTTACAGTAGAGACGGGTCAGGGGAAAAAAAGTAAGTTTATTGCTAGCGTTTATTTTTGATTTTATACAACCGCTAAGCCGCTGGGAGTGATGAAGGTGAAAAAGCATTCAGTGCTGCTAAAGGAAGAACTATGCGAAGGGTGTACCAATTGTGTCAAAAACTGTCCCACCAAGGCAATCAGGGTCCATAATGGCAAAGCAATGATCCGAGATGAACTGTGCATTGATTGCGCGGAGTGCATTCGCATTTGTGCCTACCATGCCAAGCACTCTCAAACAGCTGAAATAGCGGATGTATCAAGTTATAAGTACCCCATCGCATTAGTTCCTCCCAGTTTCTATGGTCAATTCAAAGGGCTTAACCCAGCTAGGGTCAGAGTCGCCTTGTATGAGCTTGGCTTTAAGGAGGTAATCGATGTTTCCTTGGCGGCTGAAGCCTTAAGCAGAAAGACATCTGAGTTTCTAGCTAGCAATCCCGGCATTTACATCTCATCTTCTTGTCCTGTAGTGGTCAGGTTGATTAAGATCCTGTACCCTGAGTTAACTGGGCATTTGATTCCTTTCAAGGCTCCTACCGATGCGATGGGCGAAAAGGCCAGAAAGGATGCGATCGCCAAGGGTGTTGCACCAGAAGATATAGGAGTCTTTTTGCTGACCCCCTGCCCCGGTAAGAATACAAATATCTTTGATCCGGTTGGTATTGAAAATAGTCCCATCGATAAGACCATAGCGGTAACTCAGGCCTATCAAGCTGTTCTAGCAGCTTTGGAAAAAACGCAGGATGTGGCTGAAGAGGACCTGCCAGTACCTTACCTAGGATTGGGCTGGGGACAAAGCGGTGGAGAAGTACAACTCTTGCACGAACAGGTTCAAGACTATAGCCTTTCTGTCTCTGGCATTCACAGGGTTAGGGCCCTGCTTAACGAACTTTCCCGCAATAACATCAAAGGAGTCCGGTATTTCGAGCTTTCAGCTTGTGAGTTCGGATGCGTTGGGGGAGTTTTTAATGTCGTCAACCCCTTTCAGGCCCGCTCTGATTTACGCCGCTTAAGAGCTAAAGGAAAAGCAATGATTGAGCAAAATGAAGGTTATGACTTTGACCTACCTGGCAAGTTCGAACCACTACAAATTGGTCGCTTGGATGGCGATCTAGAGAGGGCTATGGAGAAACTGACACAGCTCGAAGAGGAAATCGCAGTTCTGCCTGGATTAGACTGTGCCGCCTGTGGCGCGCCAGATTGTAAGACCCTAGCTGAAGACATAGTGACTGGAGTGGCCAGTCGCACCGACTGTATTTTCCTCTTAAGAAAGCAGATGGGTGATTTAGCTGAAACATTGTCAGCTTTGCTTTATGAACTACCCCCAGTGATGAAGAAAGAAAAAACGGATGGTAAGGTTGGGTGAGCACAACAAATGAAAGTCAAAGAGCTCGTAGATAAACTTGAACTAGAAGTAGTTGCGGGGCCGCTTGAAAGAGAAATATCCGGAATTTATGTTGGGGATCTACTTAGCAATGTGATGGCCAGAGCCCAGGCAGACGATGTATGGCTCACTGTTCATGGTCATCAAAATGTTGTGGCCGTGGCCAGTCTAACCCAGGTTGCTGCAGTCATTGTTGTGGAAGATTTCCCCATTGAACCAGCGGCAGTTCAAAAGGCAAAGGAAACGGAAGTAACGATCTTGCGTACCCCAATGACTGCCTCTGATCTGATCCGCAAGTTATTCGAGCTAGGACTTTAGCCCGAACTGGAGATAGTTACATGAACCCCAAGGATGATTCCAGATGTGACCTTCATATTCACAGTTGTTTATCGGCCTGTGCCGATTTGTTGATGACTCCAGGCAATATTGTTCAACAGGCGGTGAACCTAGGCTTAGAGTATATAGCCATCACTGATCACAATAGTGCTGGGAATATTCAGGTCGCCCAACAGTTAGCTCAGGCCAATGGGATTAAGCTCATTCCTGCCATGGAACTCGAGACGCGGGAGGAAGTGCATTTACTCTGCTATTTTTCCAGCCTAGATGCATTGCTGGAGTTCGAAGCCATTGTCCATGAGAACCTCCCCAGTCTAGAGAATGATGAAAGGTTGTTCGGCTATCAGTTACTGACGGATATCAAGGATGAATACGTCGCCAAGGAAGATCGGCTCCTAGCTATGGCAACAAAGCTCTCCTTATCAGAGGCAATAGAGAACGTTACGAACCTCGAGGGCGTGGTGATACCGGCCCATGTGGATCGTCCAGCAAATAGTATTCTAGGGCAGTTAGGTTTCATTCCCTCCGATATGGGAATTCAGGTCATTGAAATTTCCCGCAACACTGATCCAATGGGTTTCTTGCGTGTTCACCCCCACTTAGACCAATATCGATACATCCAAGGGTCAGACAGTCACTATCTTACCGATATTGGCCGTTGTGGGAATACAGAAGGATTCATTCTTGACGAGGACTTGCTCAAATTGATATCTGTCATATTTTAAAACGCATTCTACTATGTCATATTTTGAGACTCATTATACTATTGAAATCCGAATCAAAGACGCTTATAATCCAAGTAGTGAGGCAATGTGAAAATGTTAACGAAACCCGAACCCTCCGTGGCTGAGGGTTATTTTAAGGCAAGGCATGTGAATTTCTTCACTGTAATGTTAGATATTTAACAAAATCAGAAAGGGTGGCTCAGTATGGGTTGTATCTGTGGTCATGGCAAGGAGAGTTATGAGAAGTATCTGGAGCCTCTAAGGAACATCTTGGCTCGTTACAGCGCAGAACAGGCTAGTTTGATTCCCATTCTGCAAGAAGCGCAAGAACAGTATGGCTACCTACCCCAAGATATCCTGCAGGAGATTGCTAGGAGCCTTCAGTTATCTTTGGCCAAGGTGTATGGCGTAGTGACGTTCTATACCCAGTTTCATCTGCAACCGAGGGGTAAGAATGTGATTAAGGTATGCACCGGAACTGCCTGTCATGTGCGGGGTGGAACAGAGGTGCTGCGGGCGATTGAGAAGGAACTAGGCATTGTAAGTGGTGGCACCACAGAAGACTTGGAGTTCACCTTAGAAACAGTGGCCTGTATCGGTGCTTGTGGTCTTGCTCCGGTCATTATGATTAATGACGATACCCACGGCAGACTGAACCAGAATAATGTGGCTAGCGTCTTGGCTGCCTACAGAAGTGAGGACAAAACGCCTCGCAAAGAAGAGACGTTAAAATTAGCAAACTGAGTTTTCTTCGGAAATGTGGGAGGGTCTATGCGGGAGTTATCACTTCACATCCTGGATATTGCGCAAAACTCGATTGCGGCGTCTGCTTCTATCATCGAGATTTATATTGATGAGAACTCAATCCAAGACCGATTGACGATTCGGATTGCGGATAACGGCAGGGGCATTCCCCAACACCAGTTAGCTCAGGTAATGGATCCGTTTTTTACATCACGAAAGACGCGAGGAGTTGGGCTGGGTCTTGCACTTTTTGCCCAAGCGGCCAAGGGAGCAGAAGGCGAGCTTCTGATTGATTCCAACGTTGGTGCTGGTACAACAGTTACCGCTACCTTCCGCTACAGTCATATTGATCGGGCTCCTTTAGGAGATCTGGCAGGCACTTTGCTAGGTGTGATCATGCTGAACCCCGAAGTAGAAGTGGTTTATCAGCACACGTGCCTAGAAAGAACTCTTCGCATCGATACCAGGGAGATAAAATCTGAACTAGGCAACATTGCAATTAACCACCCCGCCGTTATGAATTGGCTGGAGGGTTTTGTTCGAGAAGGAATAGATGACCTATATGGGGGTGAGTGATCTGTGAAATCACTTGAAGAATTGAGAGAATTGCGGGCAGAGCTCGAAAAGGAGATTTCTGCAAGAAACAGCGAAGGAAAACCTAAGATCATTATCGGGATGGGTACTTGCGGCATTGCTGCTGGCGCCCGTGACATACTCCAAGCGGTAACCCAAGAACTAAGGAAGAGAAATCTAGATGTGATCACAACGCAGACTGGATGTATAGGCATGTGTGAACAGGAACCTTTGATGGATGTGCAGTTACCAGGTCAAGACCGAATTACCTATGGGAAAATTACTGCAAAAGATGTGGAGCGCATTGTTGTTGAGCATCTGATTAACGGCAATGTCGTTGCAGAGTTGGCCGTAGCACGTCTTGAGGAAGGAGGAGTATAGCTGTGAACCCTAAGTTCTACCGTTCTCATGTATTAGTTTGTACAGGTACCGGCTGTGTTTCCTCCGGTTCAAACAGTGTTAAGGATCGCTTGCTTGTAAAACTAGAAGAATTCGGTTTACAGGATGAAATCAAAGTTGTGGAAACTGGTTGTCACGGTTTTTGTGAGCAAGGTCCAATTGTCATTGTCTATCCAGAAGGGGTTTTCTATTGCCGGATTCAGGCTGACGATATTCATGAAATCGTGGAAGAACACCTCCTCAAAGGTAGGATTGTCCACAGGTTGCTCTACACTGAGCAGGGAACAGACGCAAGGATCCCTGCTTATAGCGACATTGACTTCTATAAGAAGCAGCACCGGATTGTCCTGGCCAACTGCGGCAGAATCGATCCAGAAAGTATCAAAGAGTATATTGCAGCCAAGGGATATGAAGCTTGCGGTCGAGCCTTGACAGAAATGACACCAGAAGAGGTCATTGCCGAGGTCAAGAAATCAGGGCTCCGAGGCCGTGGCGGTGCGGGGTTCCCAACTGGTCTGAAGTGGGAATTCACCAGACAAAGTCCAGGCGAAAAGAAGTATGTGATCTGCAATGCTGACGAGGGAGATCCTGGTGCCTTTATGGATCGGAGCTTGCTAGAAGGCGACCCCCACAGAATCATTGAAGGTATGATAATTGCTGCCTACGCCATCGGCGCCGATGAAGGTTATATCTATGTTCGTGCTGAGTATCCCCTGGCCATTCGCCGCCTGGAAATTGCCCTTCAGCAGGCAAGGGAATACGGCTTGCTGGGTGACGATATATTTGGCAGTGGCTTTAGCTTTGAGTTGAAGATTAAGAAAGGTGCCGGCGCCTTTGTCTGCGGTGAGGAAACCGCTCTGATGGCATCCATCGAAGGCCAGCGGGGTATGCCCCGACCAAAGCCGCCCTTCCCCTCCGTATCTGGACTATGGGGCAAACCCACCAACATCAATAATGTGGAAACCTTCGGCAACATCCCAGACATTATTCGACGTGGAGCCGAGGCCTACCGAGCGATTGGTACGGAAAAATCTACGGGCACCAAAGTCTTTGCCTTAACTGGAAAGATCAATAATACCGGTTTGGTCGAAGTTCCCATGGGTATGAGCTTAAGGGAGATCATTTATGAAATTGGCGGAGGAGTTAGTGACGGTCGGGACCTTAAAGCCGTTCAAATAGGTGGTCCTTCTGGTGGATGTATTCCAGCTAACTTGTTAGACCTACCCATTGACTATGAATCATTGCAGGAAGTTGGAGCAATGATGGGTTCAGGCGGTATGGTGGTCATGGATGACAGTACCTGTATGGTTGATGTGGCCCGTTTCTTCCTCAAGTTCACCCAGAGTGAATCTTGTGGTAAGTGTACTCCTTGTCGTGAAGGTACCAAACGGATGTTGGAGATCTTAGATCGCCTCTGTTCTGGTGAGGGTCGAGAAGGCGAGATCGAGCTGCTAGAAGAGTTGGGTGAACATATCATCGCAACGTCCCTGTGCCAGTTGGGGGGATCCGCTCCCAATCCTGTGCTCAGCACGATCCACTACTTCCGGGATGAATATGAAGCCCATATCAAAGAGAGACGCTGTCCAGCCAATGTCTGCGCTGGCATGGCCGCTCCTTATGTAATTGATGAAGCTATTTGTATCGGGTGTACTGCTTGTATTCGGCTCTGTCCAACAGGAGCCATCAGCGGTGCACGTAAACAACCGCATGTAATCGATCCCCAGCTCTGTATTAGCTGTGGAGCCTGTGCCGTTAAGTGTCCAGTCAAGGCCATCGCACAGGGTTAAGGAGCGGGATTAGGAAAGGAGTGTGGGTTGATGAGCAAGATCACCTTAACGATAGATGACCAAGTTGTGGAGGTAGCTGCGGGTACTACCCTACTAGACGCAGCTCGTCAAGTTGGGATTGAGATTCCAACCTTATGTTATCACCCAGATCTATCCTTACATGGCTCCTGCCGTGTATGTGTCGTGGAGGACCTGAACTCCCACAGGCTACTTGCTTCCTGTGTGGTTCCAGCTGGAGATGGCATGAAAATCGGCACCCGCAGTGCCAAGGCACGCAAAGCCAGAAAGATGAACGTTGAGCTACTTTTGGCTAACCATCCCAATGATTGTCTTGGTTGTGACCGGAGTGGTAGCTGTGAGTTGCAGGACCTAACGTATAATTTGGGTCTGAGCCGCGCATCTGTGGATCGATTTGCCGGCGAAAAGCGGGATCTGCCCCTTGATCTTGGAGGGGTTGCTCTCAAGCGGGATCCTAATAAGTGTATTCTCTGTGGCCGTTGTGTGCGGGTTTGTGAGGAAATTCAAGGACTTGGAACGTTAGAGTTTTCGGGGCGTGGTTTTGACTCCATTGTAACTACAGGTTTTGACCTGCCCCAAAGCGAGGTCAATTGTGCTAAATGTGGCCAATGTGCAGCAGTCTGCCCAGTTGGGGCCATTACCGAGGTCAGTGACATTGAGCGAGTCTGGGCTGCCTTAGAAGACCCGAATAAACATGTGGTTGTTCAGACCGCTCCAACCATCCAAGTCAGTATCGGTGAAGAGTTTGGTTTAGAACCGGGCTCGGTTGTAACAGGTAGACTCATTGCAGCCTTGCGAAGACTAGGGTTCAATCAAGTGTTTTCCACCGAGTTCAGTGCCGACCTGACTATTTTGGAAGAAGGCAACGAGTTTATCAACCGGATCAAAGGAAACAAGAACCTTCCCCATATTACATCTTGCTGTCCAGGTTGGGTTAAATATGCGGAGCAAAACTATGGCGATCTGCTACATCACCTATCAACAGCGAAATCGCCACAGCAGATGTTCTCTACAATAACAAAAACCTATTACGCAGAGCAGACCAAGATCGATCCAGCGAATGTCTTTACTGTATCCATCATGCCTTGTACGGCCAAGAAATATGAAAAAGCCCGTGAAGAACACAGTGACAGTGGTTTCCAGGATACAGACGCAGTCTTAACAACCCGTGAACTGGCTCGGATGATCAAAGAAGCAGGAATCGACTTTGTGAACTTAGCAGATGACAAGTACGATCAAATCATGGGTGCAGCAACCGGCGCCGCAACTATTTTCGGTACTACCGGTGGTGTAACGGAAGCAGCCTTAAGAACAGTAAAAGAAGTCTTAACGGGTGAACCATTAGATAAACTGAACTTGGGAATCATGGGTGTTAGGGAAGCTGAAGTGGAAATTGCCGACCGGACCTATAAAGTTGCCGTTATTAGCGGTTTAGCCAACGCAGCCAAGGTACTGAATGATGTACGAGCAGGTCAATCAGAGTATGATTGGATTGAGATTATGGCTTGCCCTCACGGCTGTGTAGGCGGCGGTGGACAGCCCATCCCAGCCGACCTTGAAGTGAAGAAGAAACGGGCTGAAGGTTTGGCCAAGATTGATCAGACCAACACAATCCGTAAGTCTCACGAGAATGTGGATGTACTCAAGCTATACGAAGAGTATCTGGTTGAGCCCTTAAGCGGTAAGTCACACCATCTCTTGCATACGAGCTATCGAGTTCGCTAGACTTTGCCCAGGCTGGTAGAAGGCTTAAGTGATGGGAGGTATGCTCGATGATGAAATGTGTACGGAAATGGCCCGAATTGGTCTTTACAGTGCTATTGGTTCTAATGGCCTCTGGCGTGACTGTGGGCGCTGAAATTGAAACTATGGTTGTTCAAACTCCGCCCACAGTGGGCGCCCTGCCATTGATCTGGATTCAGGAAAGCGGAGTTCTGGCAGAGCAAGTGGAACTAGACATTAGGGTATCACCTGATCATCAACGTGGTCTGGCCCTGCTTGCCGGAAGCGACATTGAATTGCTAGTAACCGGGGTTAATGTGGGGGCAAAAGCCCATAACAAAGGCATTGATCTCAGCTTAGTCAACACCAATGTTTGGGGAATCGATTATCTGTTAACAGACGGTTTTACCGCTGAGAGCTGGGCGGATCTGAAGGGTAAGAGTTTAAGCTTGCCCTTAATGGGCGGTCCCCTCGATTTTCTAGCCCGTTACTTCCTCATACACAACGGGGTCGATCCTGCCCAGGTAGACTTCATCTATACCCCATCGAATCATGGGGCTAGAAGTTTTCAATTAGGTCAGGTTGATGCCATTGTGTTGCCTGAACCCATGGTGACCATTACTTTAAATAGTTATGAGGATGCTGTCTTATCCTTTGATCTGCAAGAAGAGTGGGCAAAACTCCACGATGGCGATGATCGGATTCCCTTTGTAGGCTTGTTTGTACGGGGCGACTTCGGCCGAGATCATCGAGAGCTCATCGAGACCCTAAACACCCATTACCAACAGGGCATGGAATGGGTGAAAGCGAATCCGACGGAGGCGGCATTACTCGCAGAGCAGTACTTTAATCAGCCAGCTGCAGTAGTGGAAGCTTCCTTTGCCAGGATCGTTCTGAACCTCTATCCTGATCATGAGGAGCAAGCATTGATAGACCGTTACTTCACTGCTATTATGGAACTCTATCCCGAGATGATAGGGGGAAAACTTCCAGATGAGCAATTCTACTTCTAAATCGAATGACGTACTAAGAAAAGGATTCATAAGCACTACTGGTCTCTTAGTAGTGCTTATTTTATGGAGTGTTCTATCAAGGAACTACCATTCGTTGATCTTACCTTCGCCACGGGAAACCTTTGGAGCAATGCAGCAGCTCTGGCATTCAGGGCAGTTGTGGACGAATATGTTCATCACCTTCCACCGAACTATGGTGGGATATGCTGCAGCCCTTACCTTTGGACTACTAACTGCTTTACTACTCAAGGCGTGCGGGTTCTTGCGGAGTTTGTTCCGGCCAATTATTACAGTTGTACAGATTATCCCACCGGTCATCTGGGTGGTGTTGGCCGTGATTTGGTTTGGTATCGCAGATGACTTAACTCCCATCTTCCTGATCTTTATCGTTACCTTTCCCGTCGTTTTTTTGACGATTTTCTCGGGCCTAGAGAGTGTTGACACAAAGCTTGTTGAAATGGCTACCTTTTACCGCTGTTCTCAGGCCAAAATCATACGGGCTGTTTTCTTGCCGACTCTAGTTCCCCATTTTGTTTCCGCAGTTAGCCTGGGTTTATCCTTTGCTTGGAAATCCACGATTTTCGCAGAATTCATGGGTAGCTCGAGTGGAATTGGCTTTGCCATCAGTATGGCTAACGCCAATCTGGAGACGGAAAAACTGTTTGCCTGGGCAATCGTTCTGATCCTGATCATGCTTGTATTTGAATATGGGATATTGACCTTTGTGAACAAAAAGGTGACAAGGTGGAAACAATATGGATAAAGGGACAGAGATCTTGGAGCTCAACAAAGTTCAGAAAAGCTTCAAAACGAATGATGCTCAGCTGAAAGTGTTGGACGATCTTTCCCTTACTGTTCAGGCTGGCGAGCTCGTTGCCTTGGTGGGCCCCTCTGGTTGTGGCAAGACGACATTACTCAATCTGGTGGCTGGTTTGATCGAACCTGATCAGGGACAAGTAACGAAACGAGCCAACTTGCGATTAGCCTACGTTTTTCAAGAACCGCGTTTGTTACCCTGGAAAACCGTGGGAGACAATATTAGCTTTGTCCAGGATAATTTCCTGTTGCCCTCAGAAGCTAGAGGCATCAGAGAAGACCTACTCCAAAAGACCGGTCTACTAGCATCTCAAGATGTGTATCCAGCTCAGCTCAGTGGCGGGATGAAGCAAAGACTGGAGATAGCCAGAGCCTTGTCCGTTCAACCACAGCTGCTACTGATGGATGAACCATTTAAGTCGCTTGATGTTGCTTTGAAGTACCAACTGCAGGACCTGATACTGGCAGAACAGGCCAAAGAAGGGTTCGCAGTCCTATTCATTACCCACGATCCAATAGAAGCGGTAATGCTAGCTGATCGTGTCATTGTTCTTTCGGATAAACCAACCAGGATCCATGAAGAACTGTTCATTGATATGCCCAGGGAGTTGCGGCAAATAACGGACGAACAGATCTATGGGAAATCAGAAGAGATTCTGGATTTCTTGCTTAGACGATCCACCTAGTAGGGGCTTCGGAAAACGGTATCGACCAACCAGGGCCTCCCCCATCTGACCAGATAGTCTTTTACGACGGTCCCTGGAATTTTGCCATTGATCTTCCTAAAAAAAGGTGCTATGATTGACTGGGAATAAATGGGGGGTCTGACCCAATGTCATTCGGCTAAGCTGACATTAAATGGGAGCAATCCCGATAGTTGATGAGACCGCGCGGAGGTTGTGAAGACTCGGCGTAAAAATGGAAGAGTTGACTCTGGAAATAGTGACAGCAAACAAGGCCTCTCACAGACTTGGTTTTGTCTGGGCCTACTCTTCATCTATGTATGATAGCTGGAATGTACGTGACCTAGGTTAGACTACAGCGATCTTTTTCGGTTGCGGGGGTGCTTGATGGCTCGCAAGCCCTTCTTCCGCGGGTTCTTACGGTCAGGCCTAATTGGGACAACGTTGGCCGAGATTCGCTCCATGATTCTGTGGTACTCAGCCGCTCGCTTATCGGGGTCTGGTTCGAGCAACATCAGGATCAGCTTGTCTTTTAGCTTCCCAATCAGGATGTTTGTGTTCGTTTGGTAGTCATACTTCAGTTCTTTGCCGTTGTTTCGTTCCTCAATTGCCTCATTGGCTTCCCGTTTGGCAAGGGCAGCCATATTCGAGAGGTAGATCGATGCATAGAAGTCCTGCTCAATGGCGATGGGTGTCTCTCCCGAGAAATTTTGAACTTCTATCCGATTCTTTAACTCATCGAATTTCGTCTCAATGCCCCAGCGCCTGAAGTACAGCTTTTTGAAGTCGTCGAGGCTCAGATCTTCATCGAGTAAATTTGTTACTAAAACTTCTTCCTCACCTGAGTCTAAGGGGAATCTTACAACCCGTATCGTGATGGTTGCCTCTTTGGTAGCGATGTATGTGATGATCTGATCCGGCTCTTGGGCAGCTAGAATTTGCTTATCCTCATTCGATTTTACACGCATCAGAAAGTGGATGTTGGATGTTCCTAAATACCCTAAAAACGGGCCACCAAGATAGCCTCGATCAAAGAGAATTAGATCCTTTTTTAAGCCTTTTTGCTCTAGGTCTTCAATCAAGACCTTAGCCAAATCTCTCTCGCCCAGTCTGTAATGGGCGATAATCGATGAAAGCATCAGGTCGTTTTCCAAGTCATAGAGTCCGGAAACCTTGGCGCGGGCCAGTTTGACGTTCGTACCACCTTCAGCGTAACCAAAGGTGTCGCGTAGTCGTTCCGTATTAGGTAGTTCTATGATCGAAGCATCAATTGCTGAAAGCCGATACCCTCTGAATTTCCTGAACTCGTCATCGTTGTAATACCAATCCGTGATCACATCAGTCATTTCGATGAAAGCTACGGGGGAGATTTTCTGTCTTGCTTCGGAATACGCTTGTTTGGTAATAAACTCCTCGCCTCCCTTTGTGATCTCGCAAAAGTCGTCTAGCTCCAGCTGTATTGTCCTCTTGTTAAGGTTGATCAAGAAGAGAATCAGGTCTAGAAAGCTCATTTTGCAGTCTTTCCGCGTAAAGTATGTCTGTTTCTTACGCGTTCGGCACATGAACATAATATCACGTACTAGCCCTTCGGTGATAGCTAGAGCTTCCAGAAATGTCTTTTTCGCTGTTGTCATGGTACGACCACCACTCTCAGTTTGGTATACCAAAAAAGAGGTATCCACTTCGATTGTGGTTAGGTGTTTGGAAAGTCAAGGAATTTTTACGATCCTAATTGCTAATTTTTCGTTATGAAAACTAACATTCCATTAATTGGAATTGAGGCCGAATGACATTGGGTCTGACCCCCCATTTTAAGGATGAAGGAGGGATCACGATGCGCATACGAGATGAACAAGGCATGATGGCCATTGGTGTAGCTTTGATGCTCATCGTGGTCCTACCTCATTTTCTGAATTGAACTGATATACCACGCCGAGGGTTTCCTTCGGCGTGGTGCACCACCTCTTTGTTAGCCAAGAAGGAGTAGATAACCATGCGTGAGCAGCAAGGATTTGCATTGGTAACAGTGCTCATGGTTGTTGTAGTACTGATGATTTTGGGCACTTCCATCATGTATACACAAGCTCTGGAGATGAGACAGACCTTAAGGCAAGAACAGCAGGTTCAAGCTCATTATTTGGCGCGCAGTGGTTTGGAAGTTGGTCTCAAGTACTTAGAGGAGCAATCCGAGAAAGCCAAAGAGTTCAAAGACTTGAAATTAGATACGCCATTGAGCGAATCCATCCTGGGTGCCGGATCCTATCAGGTGACATTCGAAGCGTATGACGTTTCTAGTGATGGTCATAGTGTTGACATTTTATCGACAGGAACGGTTTTTGGTCGAACCCGGGTTGAAGAGACGATAAAGCTCACCGTAAAGGTTCAGTCTTCGGTTGAGTACGCATCAGAGATCAACTGGTTTCAAAAGGATGGCGAGAAGAACGTGCATAAGTTCATCCATGAGCCTTCAAAGCGCGGTAACCCAGTGATCCTCAAAGCAGCAAGTCACAAGATCATGACGGACGGAGATCATTTCTTTGAAGCACCCGCCATGAAGTTTGGGGAAATGGAACGTCTGGAGATAAAGAACAAAGAAACACTAACCCTTACGAGCGATGTCGTCTTATTCGATTGCAAGGTAAGCATTGCAGGCGCTCTGGTTCTTAACACGCTTAACCCGGTTACGATCGACGACGTAGAGTATGGTATCGTATATTTTGACGATGCCGTTTTTACCAATAACGAGAACAAATCCTTCCCGATATCGAAAGGATATTATCTGTTTTCGAACGGAACGCGCCTCGAGGACGAGAAAATCACAGGAGTGTTGAAGCCTCTGAAAAATGACGATCCCCTACTCAGCCAAGTCCCAAGCGTTCGGGAGGGGCTGGTGGTGTATCTCCATCGATATGCTGCCGGAGCTTCAGATGAGAGGTGAGTTGGAATTGCACATCGGAACCGATGAAGGTGGTTTCACCTTAATTGATTCTCGTAGCCATGGTAATTTTCGGTCTATTGGCGGTGGTTTTTTCATCCGTATTTGTGTCATCCATTGGTTCCATATGGGGAGCAGGTAGTCGCCATGCCGCACTTGTGGAGGCTCAGATTCTAATGGAACGAGCACTCGGGGATACTTCTTTGGGAGAAGATAAAGGTATTTTTCGTGAGCCCTTAACACTAGATGGCCAAAAAGGGATACTAATTACGGTGAAGCTGCCTTGGCAAGCTGGGATTGGTAACGAGCGTCTACTCGAGCTTAGTACCTTTAGGGCGGACCCTAAGGAATAGGTGAGAATATGAGATGTTGGCTGAAAGAGTATGAACAGGGTTACTCTCTAGTGGAACTCCTCATTGTAGTAGCTTTAGTAGGACTTGTATTGTCATTAGGCTACACTGTATATGGCCTAGGGGTGAGGATGTATTCTCGAGGTACAGATCAGGCCACAGTACAACAACAAGAACGTTACTTGATCGAGTTTGTTCCTAGGGAATTGCGATTTGCCTACGATGTGAAGCTTTATGCCTCCTTAGAGGAGACTCCCGAGACAACTGAGGGCCAAATGCTTCTTTATGGTGATAATCAGGGTGTTTGGCAAAAACACGGTCCATCTGCTCCTGTGTTGATCTTGCCCGCAGATCAGGTTTTGTATGACATCGCTTTTGGTCATAAGGTAGAGTCGGGAACCCTTGTTATTGGTTATAAAGTTGGCTTGCGAAAGAATGGTCTACCAAGCGATTATAAAGAGGTAGCCGTCCGCCTCTTCAACGCCCAGTTAGCAGAGGACGAGTATGTAGATGCGTGGGCCAGCGTCATACGGTACAGTAGGGAACCATAGCCTATTGCATTGGGTAGTTTTTTGCGATCTTCAGTAATTGGGTACATTTACAATCAGGACCGTACAGCATAATGTCGAAAGGTTGGGGGGACAATCCGGCGATGCGACTAAAAGACGAACAAGGTATGATGGCTATTGGTGTCGCGTTGATGTTGATTGTGGTCCTCTCACTCTTTGGTGGAGCCCTGTGGCAGTACAGTATGGCAGAGCTCAAAAGAGTCGATAGAACGGAGCAGGATCTGCAAGCTCTGTTCTTGGCCAGGGCCGGTGCGGAAATGGTGATGGGGGCCTGGAGGCAGGAGATCAGTAGTGATCAGAGACCATTTGGCAAGATGGATCCAATCTATTATGATTTGGATAATGAATCGTTTGTCACAACCAAACCTCAGAACTATCTTGGACCCATAGAAGTGGAGATTAGCAGGGAAGAAGAGTCGGAGGAGCTCCGTGATCCTCCCACCGAGATTACTGCGACTGCTCACGTAGGAAGCACTTCACGTACAGTTAAGCTTGTGGCATACCCGTTTCGCTATGGCGACAGTCTTTATTGGTACGACGAAGAAAACGGTCGAATCAAACTTGATGGTTATCCAGCACCGGGTGAGCTAGTGCGTGTTCGCACCAAGAATGACGTTCCACTTCACTTTCATGCCAGTACCTTTCCGACTCCAGGTGGTTCTGGATCCAATCGTTCTGTTGAGTTTTCCTCCCAATACATGGTCTTTGATAGTTCCATACTGTTAGCCAAAGACATAGCTAATCTCGAGTCTCGGCAGACTCCCAATGGCAACGTGAAATTGGCGTTAACTTCCGAAACGATTTTTCTGGATGGGCTGGAGATCATGCATTTGCCAGAGTACACGATTTGGGGGGATGAATGGGAGACCAGGGAATCGAGGACCTATGGTGTTGAGTTGAAACTCCCTACGGTCGTAGATGAGAATGGACTTGAACGGAAATTGGGGAAACAAGGCCGCACGATACTTGAAATCGATCCATCTGCGGATGTCGATCCTGATGAGTGGTATGGTGAGGTTTATTTCGGACCAGAAGCGGTACATTACCAGCGGTATAAATGGGTACGTAAAGTAAGGTGGTGGATTTTTGTTTCCTATCATGTGGAACGGGATGGGAATGCACAAGTACTGAGGAGGGGTACGGATCCATTGTCTGGACATGCCTTCTATTTTAGGGATGGTGCGATTCTCAGTTCTGCCTCAGTGGCTTTAGGAGACTTAGTGCCTATTCAGCCAGACAATGCCCTAAGTCGTGAGTATATTGAGGGTCTCCAACCCTTCTTTTGGGAGAAGTAGGAGGTGGACGGGTGATGCATAACGGAAGAGAGCTAAGAGGACAACAGGGCTTCACGCTACTTGAAGTCGTAGTGGCCATCACCATCATAACAACACTCGTGGGAACCTTCGCACCGCTCATCTTATCTAGCATCGAGAGAATTCACTGGGCCGGTAAGCGAACGCAGGCCTTGTATGCCATACGGAGTGAAATGGAAAGGGAAATGGTGTTGGTTTCAGGTACTCCAACCGATGTGCTTATCACCAAGACAAATGCTGATGGGACTGTGTCGACCTGGCCTGTCACCGGCAAGCTTATTTCTGTTCGGAAAATCGATGAGGAAGAACGAATTGATGAGTTTCTGGTCTCTTTTGTAGTTTCCAAGGAGTAATAGATTGGGGTGCATATGAGGATGGACATATTCCGCGATAGTAATGGCTTTACCCTTGTTGAGCTCCTCGTTACCCTTAGTCTAGTCGGGATCGTGATCGCGGGAGGATTTACGGTGTATTACTTCGCTGACCGTGCCTTCATGTCCTCGAGTGAGAGGGCTGATATTCAGGCTGATGTGCAGCTGGCCATGGTCCGTGTTACGGAAGAAGTCCGTCTAGCCCATAGTCTCAAACTTCTCACGCCTGAAGACGTACCTTCTATAGTCCAAGACGAAGATGACCATTATCTCTATGGCAGAGCCGGCTCTATCTTCCTTAAGACAGCTAAAGGATCCCCTGATACAGTGGTTCTAGATGGGAGCCTTACGGAGCATGGATACAGTGTGTTGTTCAGTGTCCCTGAAGATGCTGGGGAGGATCCTAGTCTACTTGAAATCACCATCGCGTCGCTACATCCAGAAGCGGAGTATACACTCAGTGCGGAGCTACAGATTCTTAATTTGCGAGCAGAGGGGATCAAGTATGAAGACGGTGCTCCAAAGCAAGAAGCAATTTACTTCACAAAGAACTTTTCCCCCGAAGAACTCGAGGAGGTAGAACGAGTGAGACCAGGCTGTATCTATGGTCGCAGGGTCTATGCCAGTGACGCTCCTGAGCTTGCCTCCTTAAGGGGTTTTAGAGACAGTGTTCTGGAAAAAAGTGTAGTGGGGCGCTTTGTGATTAGAGCCTACTACTCTATGTCGCCCTTGGTGTATTCATTTCTAGAGTACCAACCTTTAGCCAGGCAGGCCACGACAAACTTCCTGCGAGGCTTAGCTCGAGTTGTGATAGCGAGTACCTAGATTTGATTTAGCCTTGGTCTTGAGTGAACTATAAACTCTGTTGTCATATTCTTCCACAGGCATGGATAAGCTAGGGTAAAACTCTAGGAGGATTGTCCATGCTGACAGGATACGATCGCTATCGTAGTCTCTTTTGGATGCTGGTATCAATTGCTTTGTTCAATTCGTTTGACTATTTTGCCACACAGAATCTTGTTGCCTTTGGCGTTCATGAGGAATGGAATCCTCTGATGCGTGCCCTTGTAGGTACACCCTATTTTGCAGTTTTCAAGTTGATTCTCATTCCACTTGGGCTCCTATTCTTGTGGTTTGTACGCAGAATCGTTGTTCCCAAATATCTGGGACTTGTTCGATTCGTCTGTGGCATCTATGCTCTTTTGATTGTCTATACTTGGGTGGTTTTCTATGCCTGAATGATTGAGGTGATGAATAAGATGGAGGTGTTACTGGGCCTTTGGCTATTCCTCTTAGGCCTAGTGTTAGGTAGCTTTTATAATGTTGTGATCTATCGTTTGCCTCGTA
>Ga0265293_10003288_pt1 | contig 30258 bp, 40 predicted proteins | sample Munlanlewell138R_FD_192505 | JGI IMG/M metagenome (GOLD analysis project Ga0265293, IMG submission 192505) | Leachate microbial communities from a municipal landfill in Southern Ontario, Canada - Leachate well 138R | ecosystem: Engineered > Solid waste > Landfill > Unclassified | place: Canada... | reverse complement strand
ATAGGGTTAAAACTTTCAAGACATCCTCTTATATGGTCAAGAAAAAAACCATTAGTGCAGAACGCCAGATAGAATTTATTAACCGTGTATATGATGACCCGTTTCACGGTCCATACTTATATTGCATTAGTGGTATGCCACATGACGAACAAGCACATTTAATTGCGGCTTGTTTGTTCGTCAAGGCACTTAAAAGTCAGAATAGTTCAGTTAGTTTTCCTCAATGGGTTGCGGCGTCTCTGGAAAACAAACTATCCGTTTCTTCACCTTCTCTTTTGGTAGTATCTAACTTGCATATAGATTCTACTAAAATAAAAATTGAAAAGGTTAGGGACTTGCTTTACAGACACCGGGGAATTCCACGCATACTTGTTGTTTCTGGTGCAGACCCTCTAGCCTTTATGCATGAAAAAATAGGTATGCAGTTTCACGGATGTACTTTTGTGCAATCGAAATCATATACCAATAAACACGGACAAGCAAAAACAGAAACCGCACAAAAAATTGTGAAGAGACTTTAATATGAAATTGTTCGACGGTAAACTGGAATTAAAAGCTTTGCGTTTGGTTTTCGATACCGAAGGCAAAAAGAAATACAAAACTCTAGCATCCCTTAAAGACGATCACTTCCATACAGATTCTGGAAAAGAAGTATTTAATCGTCTGTGTACATTAGTTCAAAAAGATTCTCAGATTCCAAGTTTCGATGAAATGGTTCATGACCCTATTATTTCTGAGACAACACGCTCTGCGTTAAAGAGAATTAAAATTGAAGACTCTGACATTCGTAAAAGTGAAAAGCTAGTACACAAACTTGACACTTTCAGAAAAGCTCGTGCCCTTTATTTTATTTCGGATGATTTGAGCGAGCGTCTTTCCGAAGACAAAATTGATATTGACGAACTGGTAGAAATTGTTGCTGAACGAATGTCTGGTATTCGTACTAACAATCATACCAATGAAATTTTCCATACAGGCAAGAATAATAATACTGTTAGTCTGGTTAAAAAATTGTTGCATAAAGAACAACCAGATATGATACCAACTGGATTCGATTGTTTTGATTCAGTTAATTGCGGTTTAGCTTACGGTAGTTTGGTAGCGTTAGCTGGTAACACAGGCGGCGGTAAAACGTCGTTGGCTTTGCAGCTTGCAAATAACATGGCAACAATAGGTAATGAAGACGTTTTTTATATTCCTCTGGAAATGAATGAAGAAGAAACGTTTGAACGTATTCTTGCAAATATTTCTGGTATTGATTTGGCTCTGATTAAACACGCGAAGCTGAAAAATCGGCACCGAGAAATTATTATGAAGGAATACAAGAAATGGGCTAAAAATCTGAAAAAGCAAGGAACTCGCTTTTCTATTTTTGCACCTTACGACGGAATTACTTTTACTGACGCTCTTCTTACAGTTACCCCTTTCAAACCACGTGCAGTAGTTGTTGATTACCTTTCCCTTTTGAAACTACGGGGTAAGAAAGATCAGTGGAAAGAATTAGAAGAGGCTGCGTGGGAAGGGAAAATCTGGGCGAAGAAAAATAATACTGTTTGCGTTATGCTCGCTCAGATAAATAACGAAAAAGAACTTAGATATTCAAAAGCATTAAAAGAACACGCTAATAATATGTGGACGTGGGTTGCTACCGAGGATACACGTAAACAGAAAATTATGCATATTACTCAAGAGAAGGCACGTAACCAAAAATTATTCGATTTCGCTTTAGGCTACGATGACAACAATTATCGTGTATTTGATATTGACCAATCTGTGTTGCAGAAAGATAAGTCAGAAAATAATGGTGATAAAACCAGTAAAAAGAAATCAACTTACATGTCTGCGGCTGACGAATAAACTGAGGTTTATATGAAAAGCAAAACTCCAATATCGTTATCTGTAAAGCAACCAAATGAAGATAACTCGGAAATAGAAAAACTTTGGGAAGACGATACAGAGGCGGTGGTTTTAGGTAAAGGATCGGATGGTGCGCCCAAAGCCCTAATTACTTCGTCATTAGAAAGTCGTCTGGCGGAAATTGAAGAAACGGGTACACTAGAAACTACTGTTACTGTAGTAAAGAAAAAGCCTGTAGAGAAATCCACGGGCTTTTCTGTTTTTGTGCTCGGTTCTGAAAGAGTTGACCCTAACATTATTGAGATTAATTCTAAGGCTTCTTCTAATTATCCAAACATTATGGATGATTTACTTGAATTAGAAAAAGTCCACGAACAACTAGAACAAGAAAGTATTGAAAACTTAAATATAAATACTGCTAAAATACAGCACGTAAAGAAAAAGGATAAAAAGAAATTCATCGGGTCACTTGACGATAATATTCAAAAAATAACCGATTTTCTTATTGAAGAAATAGCACCAAAAGAGCTGGCATTTAACAGTGCTCTTGAAAGGTCAAAAGAGAAATTATCGCTAATTTTAGACATACCAATTAGCGAATTAAATGTTTCTTACGAGGCACAGAAAAGTTTATGGCGCGATGTATTAAATGCCAAAACTTTTAGGTTCTTAGGCGAATTACTTGACACCCCACCAAGTGAATTACTTCCTATTATGGAAAAGCATTTAATTCCTCAGAATATCAACCCATCTTTAAACAGCCGATTATCTGTGGAACAAGCTTATGAAAGAATCCTGCCTAAACTGCGCGAAATTCTTGAGTTGCAAAAAAAGCAAAAAAGGAATTGATTATATTTGCAGTAAATACGAAAACGTAATGACTGCACAAAAGCATATTGAATTAGGTCAAGACTTTTCATCGGCAGAAGAATTCGTTTATTCTGGTGGTAAAGTAAGAAAGTCCATCGCTGACCGTTATGCTGACTTAGACGATAAAGAACATGAAGACGCTGTTGGTTCTTTAATGGATAAGTTAGACCAAGTTTTAAACGACAATAATGTTATTGCTCCGGACTTACATATTAATGATTCTGAAATACCGGAAATGGCGAATTTCTTTGAATTCTGCTATGACCCTTATTACGGTTTTAAAACAATTAAACCGTTCGCTCGACAAATGTGGATGTACTCTAAATTATTTGGCGAGATATGTCCGAAGTGTACGAAAAAGAAATATCAAGATAGTATTTTAAGTTTACCTGTAGATGCTAAACCAAGTTACTTTTCAAAAAAGATTACTTTATTCCGTTGGGGTGTTTGTCCGAAGTGCGGACTGCATCGCTCGAAAGCATTTAAGAAAGATAAGCTTAATATTTATCAGGAACTAGTTCAGATATGCGGGCAACGTTGTGTAGTCGGTAACACTCTTGTACTGACTCATGAAGGCTTAGTACGTATTGATAAATACGCGACTGGTATGCAAACAGGGTTTAATAGTTTCTCTATGCCAGTACACAACGCCAAAACTGGCATGGAAAGCACATCTGATTTCTATGTATCAAAGGCAGAACATACTATTAAAGTAACTACTAAACATGGATATGTTATAGAGGGTACTAGTGACCACCCTCTTTATTTGATTGATCGTTTCAAAAAATTAAAAGATATAACCACTGATGATTACGTGAAGATTAAATACAACACTCAGGTGTATGGAAATAAAGTAACTAGTGTTGATAACACCCGGTTAGACGAAAAACTGGCTTTTGTTTTCGGTTTATGGGTAGCGGAAGGTTATAAAAACTATATTAGTAACCTCGACGTGAATTTACTGGATTACACTAGAAATTGTTTGTCTGGTTTAGTTAGTAAAAATGCTGTCACCTTCCAGAAACATAAAGGTGTTATCAAAGGTATTCGTATCGGTGGTGGACAGAGAACTATTGATAAACTGCGTTCACTTGGTTTAAATACAGAATTAAAGTCAAAGAGTAAACATGTACCTCAAAGTATTTTGTCTGGTTCAAAGACTATACAGACTTCTTTCTTACGGGCTTACTTTGAAGGTGACGGGACTGTAGAAAAAGCCTCCGTCACTTGCACTTCTTTAAGTAAAAATCTTATTTACGAAATTCAAGCTATGTTATTAAACATAGGTATTGTAACTAGAATTCGTAAACGTAAAACATGGGCCACCAACGGGTCTGAAAAACAAGTTCAAAAGAATAGCTACGAATTATCTATCCAAGGTAATAAATTCTTGGAAGTATTTGAAAAAGAAATTGGTTTCTTTAGTGAAAGAAAAATAGCGTCGCTTTCTAAATTAGTAAAGTCTAACTCAGAACGTGTCACTGACATGCCCTATTTTTATGACAAGATTCCAGCCTGTATTAAACAGCGTTTATTATCTTTTATTGATAGTCTTAATTATTTAGAAGTTTTTCCGTCTAACAACGCAGATAATAAAATTCGCAGAAAACGGGCTTCATTAGGTAAGTCTGCTGTGTTAGGTTCTAAATACCGTGCACGTAAAGATACTACCAACCCAATGTTTATTGAAGACTTATACAAAAGACTTACGGCGGACAATGTAGGTTTATCACGTCAGAGAGCGGTTAAACTATTTTTTGTTCTAGACAAATATTGCCATTTATTTAATGTTGAACAAAAACATGAATATTCTTACCTCAAAGAAATAATTCTTGAAGAAGACTGTCTTTTCTCCAAGGTAGATAAAGTTTCTGTATCCAAGAAACCGAAAATTACTTATGATTTTACCTTGCCAGATACCCACCAGTTCTGGTCTAACGGTTTTGTTTCCCATAATTCGGGAAAATCAATAGGCGTTTCTTTCGCAAGTACTTATCTTCTTCACAAAATGTTGAAGCTGCAAAGACCTGCTGAATTTTATACCGGCTTGTCTAACGTAACGCTAGTAGCTTCTTTTGTTGCTATGTCGTTATCTAGTGTTATGACGTTGCTTTGGGAACCAATCATGGATGCAATTGAAAACTCCATGTGGTTCGATGAATACCATGAATTAATGAAGTACTACGAAAAGAAATACGGTGTTGAGATTTACAAGAAGAAAGATACCTATGTAAGATACCGCCATCGCAAAATCTTTTTGCAACCGGAAGTTCCGCACAAAGGTAAATTGCGTGGTAAAACTCGTTGGTTATTTTCTATCGACGAAATGGACCACATGTCAGAAGACGGTGATAAGATTACTGTATCTGGTACAAAAATTTGGGAAGCGTTAGATCGCTCTTGTTTGACCATGCGGCAGTCTGCGTATGATTATTTACGCTCAGGTAAATACGACACCATTATGCCGTCTATGGCGCTTAACGTTTCTTCTCCGGCTTCCGTAAGCGGACCTTTGTTTACTCGCTTCAAGAAAAACGAATTTTCAAAAACAGTTTTGTCTATTCATACACCTACTTGGGAAATTAACCCGAAGGTTCCAAGAAAATCTGAAGTAATTATGCAAGCCTATTTAGATGACCCTGTTATGGCTGACCGTGACTACGCAGCTATCCCGCCAGAGAATGCTAACCCGTTCTTTACGAACTCAGGGAAAATTAATGCTTGTTTTGGTACTCTTAAAAATAAAATTGAATACAAAGAAATTATTGTTCGCAAACGAGAAAAAGCGTATATCTATCCGGAAGTAACTGGAATTAATACAGCCGGTCTTTCTCCTAATGGAACTATTTTGGCTTTAGACGCTGGTCATAGTAATAACAGTTTTGGTATGGCTATTATGCAGCGTAGCCAGAATAAAATTGAAACGCTGGCTGTTATTGAAATAATGCCGGAGAAAAATAAAACAACTATTAGCCAAGGTAAGATCATTAAACGTTTGTTACCTTTGATTATTAAAGAGTTCGATATACGTGGTATTGTTGCTGACCGTTGGCAGTCTCTTGCAACTTTATCTGTAGCAGAAGAAGAAAACCCTTCCCTTTTATTTACAGAAGTTTATTCACTAAAATATATAGACTTCATAGCAATGAGGTCTTACGTGCAAGATGAAGGTTTAATGGTGTTCCCTAAATTGGAACTCTCAGAAGAAGATTGCATTATTCCAAAATCAGATTACCCAGAAGTATTTCGAGGAAAACCTGTTTCTCACTTACGCAATCAGTTTTCTACTGTAGTAGACAAAATGAAAACCGTAGATAAAGGAGATAACAGAACTGACGATGTTTTCCGTGCTGTTGCATTAGGCTTTCGTTTCTTGTTAAACGAAAAGTACGATAAATATTTTAAACCTAGAAAGCAATCACATAGAGCTGTCGTTGGTGTAACCGGCACTCAGTCCTCTGGTGGTGGCGTAAACGTAGCAGTTATCAAAGGCCGGGCAATTGGCGCATCCATGTAATTTATGAGGTAATGAAAATGAATTTAAAATCTCCTTTCGACTTAAAACAGAACGAAACAATTAACACTACTTCTAAAATTGTGGATACTCAGTATTGCCCAGAATGTAATACCAAGATGCCAATTTTAAAAGCTAACGGTGTTTCTACTTACACGTGTATTCGTCACAGAATTTCTTTACCTGTACCTGAACAAACCGAGAAGGTATAAAAATGATTAAGGTAAATAACCGAACTCTAGGTGTCTCAAATTCAGGCGGCACTAAAAAAATTGTTGCCTCTTACGAAAGAGATTCAACGCGTAAAGCAGGTGTTATGTCTCGTAATGTAGAAACTGCTAACGTTGCTGGATTAGGTGGCGGTGGTGGCGGTATGAGTGTGTCCGGTATTGGCATGAACCAACGTGCTAATATGGACACAATGTTGTTGGGTATTATTAACGACAAACAAGATACCCAACTTCGCCATTTTTATAGAGATATGTACAACTATGATAGTGTAGCTGGTTCTGCTGTAGACTTTGCTTCTACGCTTCCTTTTTCTGATCTGTCTTTAACAGGTTGCCCAGAAGATGAACTAGAAATTTACACGTCTGCAATTGAGCGTCTTCAATTAAAAAACAACCACGCTTTTATTCGTGCTAACGAATTAATTTTCGGTGAATTCTGCGCAACAATGGTTTTTGACGAAAGGTCAAAAGCCTTTACTGATATGATTCCTTATGAATTGGAACAGTGCACCATTCAGTATTCACCATTCACTTCAATTGACCCTGTAGTTACTGTACGTCCAAGTAAAGAACTCAGAAACTTTTTAGAAAGTGACGATGAACAAATTGTTAAGTTAAGAAAACACATCCCTCAAAAGCTTATCAACAATATGCTGGAAGGTGATTTTCAACTTGACCCGTTGACTACACTTTATTTAGGTCGTTTCACTCACGATAGAAATAGACCTACTTCTTATTTCCGCCGCATTCTTCCTATTTATTTGCTGGAAAAACTTTTATTCCGTGGTACTTTAGTTGAAACGTCTCGTCGTATGCGCGCAGCTATGCATGTGCAGGCGGGTATCGAAGGTGTATGGGAACCAACTGCCGAAGAAATGACTGCAATCACTGAGTTATTCCAGAAAGGTGACTTGGACCCGTTAGGCCCGATTATTACCACACGAAATGGAATTAACACTCAAGAAATTAGACAGGGTGGTGACTTCTTTAAGATTACTGATATTTACGATCAAACTACCGCTATGAAATTACGCGGTTTGAATATCAGTGAATCATTTTTGTCTGGTGACATCAACTACGCCTGTTTAACTGGAGACACCCTTATTTCTACAGAGAACGGGTTAATTCCAATTGAACAACTTTCTAATAAAGGTAGTAAGAAAAAACAGCAAGATATTAATATAAAAGTAAGTGGGCGCTACCAACCAGAAAAAGCAGTTAAATGGTTGTATAGTGGTTATGCACCGACTTTGAAAATTACTACAGAAAGCGGACCAGAAATTAAATGTACCGATATTCACCCTGTACTTGTATTTAACGGTAATGAAACTGCTTGGGTACAGGCAAAAGACCTTAAAGAAGGTTATTTGGTTTGTATGCCAACGGATAAATTAGTTAAAGCTAATAAGAAATTACCTCTGGAATTGTCTGTACCTCCGGTACACGCAAACTCTTCCCGTGCGCGTAATATTTTGAAAGCGCCTAAATTTATGAATTCTAAATTAGGCTATCTACTTGGTTGCATAGTTTCTGAAGGTTACATTTCGGTTGATCCTGATTTACGTATGGATCGTATTGGTTTTACTAATACGGACAAAAACATTTTAGAAGCCTACGAAAATTATTTGTCCGACATTTTCAATATCAATGTTTGTAAGTACCAACGTAATAGTAAAGAAGGTCGTAAAGACTGTTTTGACTACATAGTTAACTCTAAAACGCTTGTTGAATGGCTTGGCGAGTTAGGTATAGTTACGAAGAAAGAAGAAGATAAAAGCGCGTCACATAACAAGGTAATTCCTTGGAGTGTGCTGCAAGCTGATCGTAAAACGCAGTTAGCTTTCATTGCAGCTTATATTGATTGTGACGGGAATATGGGTCGCAATCGTATAAATATTAGCTCTGTATCTAATGAATTAATTTCTCAGATGCAATCTTTACTGTCTTCTTTCGGTATCGTTACCAAAGTATCTATAAACAAAACTTCAGGTGTAAAGACTATATACGCAGATAGTGAGTTTGCCAGTGAACTTTCTGACTTGGTTGCACCTTATCTGAAAGCGAAGTCTTTTACTAAAATGCCTAGCAATAAAGCAAGGAACTCCTTCGGGTTTCCAAATAGTTATTTTGCAGACTTTATTAAATCACGAAAGGTTAAACATGACCGACATGGTACGATATTCGTTAATGACGAAGGTACTGAAATACTTATTCGCGGGTGGAAAAACCCGTGCAACTCAGATAAATGTTTCTTATACGATAAGTTTACCCGTGGAGACTATAAACAGTTTCTGCAAGACTTTAAGAAAATTTCTAAGGTAGAACACGGTAAATTAGTTCATTTATTAAAACTTCGATATAAATACGTACCGATTACTTCCATAGTAGATAACGGTAAGCAGCATGTTTACGATATTTCCATGGAAAAAGGTAAAGAACCCGCATTTGTTGCGAATGGTATTATTGTTCATAACACTGCGGAAGTTAACTTAACTGTTTACTTGGAAAACTTGAAGTACGACCGTAATTCATTTACGCAACGCCTTTATTACAACAAGTTATTCCCGGTTATTGCCGCAATTAATAAGTTTAAACATGAAGACACGAAGCAAAATAAATCCCGTACTCTGCATTTTAAAGTACGCGATGCTTCTCAATACCGCATACCGAAAGTTCATTGGCATAAATCTTTGGAACCGATGAACGATCAACAAGCAATTGAAATGTTGAATTTCCTTTCTGAGAAAGGTGTGCCGATTCCGTTACGCATGTTTGCTGCTGCGTCTGGTTTATCTCTGGAACAAATTGAGAGTGAACTGGATGATGACTTGGAGCAGCGTAAAATTTTCGCTGAATACCAAGACAGAGTTTCTAAAGAACTCGGTGGCGAGGATGAAGGTGACGAAGGTTTTGGTGGCGAGGAACAATTCGCGTCTGCTACGAAATTACCGCAGTCTGGTTTAGTTAAACCTAAATTGCTTGGGCGTGACTACGGTGATGCTAGTGAAGCTTACGTTAGAACCGTAACAGGCAAAAAGAAATCTGTTGTTAATCAGTCTAGACATCACGCTAACATTGATACTGTATTGGCTAAAGCTATTCGTAATTTAAGTGACCCACATCATTACGCTAAAACAGTTAAAGCCGCGAAGTCGAAAGGTTTGTTAAAATAATTTATAGGTGACTAAAATGGCAGACGAAGACGACGTTAAAGAAAATAAAATTCTAAACCTTACTAAAAAAGCAGCTAGTAAAGCTGGTGAAAAACTTGCTGACGCCATTGATAAGTCCAAAATACTTGATGTTGCTGTACACACTGGCATGACTGGTTTATTAGGCCCGTTAGGTACTCCAGTAGCGGAGACTATCGGGCTTGATAAAGTTAGTACGCGAGATATTACAGACGTTGCTAAAAAAACTGCAAAGCCGCCTCTTGTTGGGATTAAAGCTTTGCACAAATGGTTTTACGAAATGTCACCTAAAGAACAAAAAGAATATTTACGGGAACACCCGGATTCCGAGTTTAATACAGGTGACGTACCTACTGCACCTTTAGACCCAGTTAAAAAAGCGTTCAAGCCGAAGCCGCCAAAAAATGTCGAGACTGTCAAAACTCTTCAAGAGATAAATGATGAACAAAGGCAGGAAACTGAACGTAAAAAGGAAAAGAAAAAACCTAAGACTAAGACGTACCGTAAACCATCTAGAAACGCAATGAGAGCACAACGTAAAAACAAAACTAAAGCGTCTATGTTAGTAGCGAGGTTTTTAGAAGTGGCTTTAAATAAACGTGGTGATTATTCTACGTCAGATGCTCTGAAAATTTTGTATCTTATTCTTGTGTTTACTGATACCGACAGCCCTGCACCGGCTGCTATACGAACTAAGGTTAAGAGTCTTTACTCTAGTGCCGAAGATTTTTTTATTCAGCACAAAATTCCTAAACTCGCACTTACTCGTTTGATGGACAACATTAGTTCTGGTAGAGCGTACACAGAAAAAGATAACGAGTGGTTAGTTAAGTTAGCTGACGCTATGAATAAAAATAAGCGAGCGTTAGAAAGAAACACTACTATATCTAAAGAGGAACTTGGTTTATTTAAATCATTTATTTCATATTTTAAACGCGGGTCAGAGACTGCATTGAAAAACATAGATAGACGCGTATCTATGTTGAAAGACCCTATGTTAAATGCTGCGTTCCACAAAACCAGTTTAAATTCTGGTGAAGTTTCCAAGTCGTCTCAAACTGAGATTAAATCCAAGCTTGAAAAACTTGTTAGGAAACTTACTAGTAAAGCTTCTACAGTTATTACCGTTGAAGATGCAGAAAAAGTACGTGCAAAATACCCAGAGGAATACAAACAATATCTAGCTTTGCGTCGTGAATACAACCAAGTATTTAAAGACTTCATTAAGCAATACGTGCGCGCCTCTGGTAAAACTTATGTTGATTACAAAAAGCTTATTACTGCTTTGACTAAAGAAGGTATTCAGCATAATTTACCTAGTGGCTTTGATGGGTTTATTGACGATCAACTTAATTATTACACTACACAAGGTATCCTAATTAAAGGTAGACCTTCTGGCACAGTAATAATGAACCCAACGTACAATGATAAAAAAGATGATAGCTACGTATTCACGTCTGCTACGCCGATGGGTCAAGCCTATTTCTATACCACGAAGTTTAAAGAAGAAAAAACAGCTAAGAAATTTACACACGTTAGTAATTTAGAAAAAAATATCAATATCATTCAAAAGAAATGGCTGACGGATTTAAAAACCGGCAGCGAAAAAACCAAAATGAAAGCTGCACAAATACAGTTAATGTATATGTTCGGTGCTCGTTCTGGTTCTGGTCAACAAGCTACTGGTATTACTACACTTAAAAACAAACACGTAAAAATTAATGGCAACCAAGCAGTCATAACTTACGTTGGCAAAAAAGGCGCAAACCAGAAACATGTTATCAAGGGCGACAACCCTGTTAACAAACGTCTTATTAAACTGCTTACTGAGAAGAAAGCGCAAGGTTCCCCTAATGATGACTTGTGGACGTATAATTCCACAACTCAAAAAGGTGTAATAAAAACTTTACCTGTTTCTTCTACTGGCAAATACTTGAAAACTATTTCAGGTGAGCCTAATGCTAAACTACACCACATGCGTCATTTGCTTGGAACAAAAGTAGCATTAGACGTTCTTAAATCTTCGCCGTTTACTAAGACTACTGCGGTTCAGTCTAAAGTAGAAGCTTGGTATAAAGACGCGATGAAAAAAGTGGGTGAAGTTTTAGTCCATAGTGTAGGAGACAAAGTTACTTCTACTACAGCTATTCAAAATTATATTGACCCTAAAGTGCAGGCGGATTTCTTTACTAACTTGGGGTTACGTGTACCTGCTTGGATTCCACGAACTTCTGTTACCGCTGCTAAAGTAGGTAAGCACAACGATGTTCCAGATACTGAATTTGATTCAGACGAATTGGAACGTGGTGTAGAAGTAGAAATGGAACATACGGATAATCCTTTTATTTCAAAGAGGATTGCTAAAGACCATCTTGCAGAATGCGATGATTATTACACGCGTTTAGACGCGATGGAAAAAGACTGTAAGAAGGAAACTGCGGCCCCGTATGATTTACCAATTCACCCTTACCAAAAAGTAGTAGCCAAAGATAATAAATGTATTGGTTACATGGTAATGGACGTAGAAGATTTTTTGAATTTAACTACTACCAATGCTCAAAGTAAAAAAGAGATTATAGACAACGCCCAACCGTTAGACGTTTATTTGAAATCTATTAGAACCAGACAAAATATAATCATGCCGTTCTTGAATATTGAAGTTGACGAATTAGGTGACATGACTGGTAAAGTTGTTGGTCACGAAGGTCGTCATAGAGCAGCAGCGTTATTGAAAGCAGGTAAGAAACGTTTACCTGTAGCTATCTGTATTCGTCCTAAAGGTAAAGAAAAAACTTACCGTTTTGAAGCGTGGTCAGATAAAGGCCGTCAGCTTTATTTTTGGGATGCGTCAATTGTCCCAAAGAAACTTAAAGGTCAATTCTCTTCTATTACTGTAGATGTTACTAAAGCTAGAAAGCAGTTTGAATCTTTCTACCGAAACAACACTATATCAATTGATAAAGCTACTGAACTTAAAGAAAGCGGTGTACGCACTTACGGTTTTTAAAATCTGAACTAACCGACTATACCTATAATAAATAAATAGCAGTGAGTATTCGCTATGAAACTTAAAGAGGTTCGTTCTTCACTTTATAACGCAGTTGTGGGCTATTCATTCTGGTGTGTAGCCTGTGATAGTCCACACGCGTTTTATACTCATGATGGTTATACAAATAATAAGTCTTGGAAATTAATTTCTACTGACCCAGTTACTGTGCAGCCGTCTATAAAACTTACAGCACCATACAAAAATGAAACTGAAAACTACTGTTGTCATTTATTTTTACTGAATGGAAAAATTCGATACCTTACTGATTGCACACATTATTTAGCAGGAAAAGAAATTGATATGATTGATTTTCCAATTCCAAATTTTGAATAACTAAAAGCCGGGAATTCCCGGCTTTTTTATTGCCTGATTTCCGGGGTACTACCGGCCCCTGACCCCTGAAATTGGTCATTTTTTGACCAACCCTCAGAGGCTCTGTATGGCGTTTTAAGGCTATTTAGGGTGTTGGGGTATGCTACCCTACCGGGTAGGGGTTAAATCGTCCGCCCTGACGCTATACAGACGCCCTGAATGGCCTTGTTTTATAGGGTGTTTAGCTACGGGGTTTATTTAGGGGAATCTAGGTAATGGGGGTGGGCACCGGGTAGCCCGGTAAAATAGGCGGGAAATTCAGGCACAAAAAAAGGCCAGCGGGAAAACCCGACTGGCCTTTTTATTATTTAATTTTTTCTTGCGCCATTTTATACAACGCAACGAACTGTTTTCTATTTAATGAAGCCAACGCACTTTCAAAAACATTTGAATACGTTTTCTCCTTTTCTATGTTGAATGAAAAGTTATTCATATTTGGAGAATACTTAATGTACATCAAAAATTTTGTGTTCCCTTTATTAATGTCATGCAGTAATAATATTACAGTAGCTTGACAACGGACTAGTTCTCCGTCTTCTATAACTTCAACTTCCGTAAAAGCTACAGAATGAAAGTTTTCGTAATCCATTGTGCTACTAGGCATATCTTTTTTATACGCTTGGTAAATAGGCTTAACAAATTTGTTTGCAAAATTTTGCTCTGGCCAAATTCCGTCGCAAGTAGTTTGTAAGCTAGACTGAACTACTTCTACTTCGTCTAAGTCTAAAGTTAACTTGTTACGTTTTTCTTGATACTTTTCGTATTGCTTGTTGGCGAAGATACCAAACACTGCAAAAAAGATAACCCCGACCGCTATTACTGAAAACGAAGTTTGCTTACTAAACATCTTATACCACCTTATTTATATTCCATAAACTTAGGAACTACTTGGTTCATTAACTCTATTAAATTAGTATTATTGTCAATAAACCGGATTAAGCTATCTTCGTTTTCAATAATGTCTAAGTAGTTTTCTTGAATCTTTAGCGCGTTAACTTCTGTAAACCCGTGAGTATACCATTTGGAGTATTTCTCTTTAAACTCTCTTTTTAGTTTAAAGTTAACCAGAGTGGTTGTCTCACCGTCCGTATCTATACCAAAAGTACCGTTGCTAAAAACAAAGTCTACAGAGAAAGGTACACCCATTTGATTTCTCAAACACGTTTCATTCATAGTGTTTGAAATTTTCTTGTTCTTACTTGCAGAATAGAAACAGTGGATGCTGGTATTAATATCTTGCAGCACTCCAAGTAGTTCTGACTTAGTTTCTTTTCCATTTTGCAGGTCTACCATTAAATTTTGAACATAGGTAGAAATAAGTAGCAGTTTCATTAGTCTTCCTTTACGTATTTAATATCAAGTAGATTATTAACTTCTAGAAATTTGTCGCGCTCTTCTTTTGTTTTAAAGACGCGGAAATTTCCATTACCTTGAAAACAGGTATCAGTTACGTTAACCAAAATTTGTTTAGATGATCTGTTAGCTATCGCGTAAGTTACTTCGTAGTCAACGTCGTTATACGCAGTAGCTAAACTCACACTGTGAACAAACCCCGTAAACACTTCAACAGAGAAGGCTCTATCCGGATGCATATACATATTCAAATAAACACAGTACACTTCTGTGTTCAATGGAATGAGGTGTCGAAGCCGAATACTAGTAAATTCAGGTTCTTGAAATTTTATTTGTCTCAAACCATTTACTTGCTTTGCAATTTCTTCAGTTTTTATTTTCTTGCTCGGCGTGTTAAACATCAAATTTAAATGCTTACTCATATAATTTGAAATATGTCTTGCAGTTATGTCAGCTACCTGCTGAGTCAAGCTTTTTGTTTTGTTATCTTTCTTCCACAATTCATAGCCAACTACTATTTCATCGTGTGTGCTTTTGTCTTCGTTTACATACAACCTAATGTAGTGGTCATACTTTTCGCAGAACTCATGAACGTCGTATTCAATAATCGCCATTGTCTTTTCTCCAGTAGTATTAATTAGAATTTTTTTCAAGCTTACTTATGGAAGTTGAAACTAGCAGTACAAACAAGTGGAAAACTAAACCCACTGGCCCGAATACAATTAAGGTAACAAGTAACTTTTTATACGTGTCTCTTATGTTTGTATTTTTAAATAGGTTGAAGTCATCTATAAATACAAAAGCCGTTCCAAATAAAAACCACAAACTGCAAACTGTTACTAAGACGTTTAGTATTATATCTGAATACGTTGTCATGATTCACCTATAGTTAGAGTTAGGTTCACGGTCTAAATTTAGAAAGCTTACGATAACGTGCGAATACTTTTGTAATGAACATAGAAGACTTGTCTATACCTTTACGCGTTATCAATTCGCAATACAGACCAGTTCTATGGAATTTGAAAACATCAAGACTGGAATATTTTATTACTCGGCCGTTAGCCAAACAAAATCTTTTACCTGAATCATAATATTGAACCCGTTTACTGCTCAGTTTCCCTTTGGTCAAATCATAATGGTAGATGTACAAATAGCTAGGATTGCGAATTCGTAAATTAAAAGGCTTGTTACCTATCTTAACTACGTCTCTTAGAAAAGCAGTTAGTGCAGGAAATCCTTCGTAGTTTGTTCCGTTTATTTCTTTACAGCTTTGAATGTCGGAAAGTTTTATGTTTCCACTGTGCTTTGTATAACCCAGTGGGGCTTCTATGTAGTCTTGACTGTTATAGCTATACCACAAACTATTAAAAGCTTCTAACTGGGAAGTTACTTCCTTGTTAAACTTATTAAAGACGTGAAAACTGTCGTCAGCTTTAAAAACTATAGAAACTTCGCTTCTCATTTTTCGTTCCCTATAGTAACTTGTGTTTTTGTGTGAATATCAAAATGCAAATTTGGTGGTGTAGGTAAAGAATCGCCTTTCTTGCGCGGCATCCAATGGGTTACATCGTCACTTAGTATTCCACTAGGTCCATAAAAAATCTGTGATATGTAAAGACCTTCTTCCTCAACATCGTAATCAAAAATTTCTGGGTCCATTATATCGTAGGTAAAATACCCGGCGTGTACTCCGACGAGTTTGAAATAGTAAAATACTTCGTCGTCTTCTTCTGGTAGTTGTTTACTTACCGGAATCCAGTTGTCCATTATTAGTTTCCTCTTTTTTTAGGTAACCATATTTTTTAAACTCAGAAAGTAAAGTATCCACTCCGATAATATCTACTTTAATAAAGCTTGTGTTTCCGTCTAGGTGACTTGAAACAAATACTACCGCTGGGTATTTCGTAGGGTACTCGGTTACTTTGCGTATTCCGAAACTTTGAATAAGCGCGTTGTATTCTTCTTCGTCGGCAACCCCGTATATCCTGCCATTTTTATCCCCTAATCTTTTTTCTTTCTTTTGGTCATTCACCGTAGACCTCGTGGCACTTATAGTTTTTCGCGTTACCTTTAACATCAATAGAATACGAAGTAACACCTGAACAAGTATCAGTTTCAGAAATATTTTTCACGGAGCACCCAGTAAACATAAAGATGCAAATGATAATAATCTTTTTCATACTAATCTCCATCCGGAACAATGTGTGCAGCAGTTACGCCTAACCAAATATTTTTGAAACTGTGATCTGATATGTCTGGAAATTGCTCCCTTACTTTACATCTTTTTAACCCTTTATTCTGTAGTGTACGAATTTCTTTTATTTGTTCTGTAGTAGCACCTTGTGTTTTTTCTGTTTTCTTGAAGTGTGAAGACTGCCCCTTTCTATCCTCAATCTTACTCACTCTTATTTTGTAGCCAACCCCTAGCTTACCTGACATACCATTACCTTTTCTTTTTTGGCTCTTCTGGTTTTGTAATGCTAATAAAACGTTTAATATCTTGTTTATTTTTTTCTGATAAAAAGTTCATACCTGATAGAGCGTCCATTACTCCCCTATCATGATAGCGTTCGGAGTCTACTAACTTAAATAGGTTTTCAACTTCACTAAGCGATTTACCTTCTATGGCATATTTTTGGTATACAAGTAGAAATCCTCTACAATATTGATTGTAGTTTTTTAATTCTTTATGGTACTTGAAAAGTTTTAGTCTGTAGTCTACCCAGTTGTAAATACTGACTCCGTAAATCATTAGAACTACAATAAACAGAAGTACAAAAATCAAAACATGAGAGATTACTGATAACGCAAATAGAGCAGATTGTATTAATGTTTCAAGTTGAGAAATTTCCATGTCACGTCCTCATTTTATTTTGTATGTTGTGAAAGTCTTAGATACATTTTGTATTTGTGGTTGTATTTAAACATATAAAAAATACCTACCACAGTAGAAACTAATATAGGCCAGCATCCTTTAATACCGAGTATGCTCAATACTAAAACTACTAGTATAAGAAAAATAACAATGCAGAATTGAAAAAATGCGGCTGTTAAAAATTTATCAGCCAACTTTTTATAATAAGTTTTGTAATAATTTTTCACTATATAATTCTCTTTGTTTCAAGTTCTTTAACTCGTTTGTTACAAACAAACATGTAAGAGACTGGTATAATACATGGCGGTATAATAGCGTATACCCTATACCCGGTTACTACACAAACATAAATGAACGTCGTTACTAAGGCTAGTACAATAAACAAAAAGAACCAACTAGCTATCTTATAAGTTTTGACTAACTTTTTATTACTTTCTTGTTCTTCTTTAACTAGAGCGTAGAAAAAATCATTAGGATTCATTTTATTTATGTACTCCTTATCAAAATACATAGTGTTTATCTTTCGTAAAAACTTTTTCACATATAGATTCAACTTTATTTAAGTCAAACCAACCGTCAGTACGTACACCTGTTTCCATATCAATGTAAAAGACCGCCGTTTCGTCGCAGTCAATTTTGGAAATGAATTTCTCTACATTATCTGGATTAATGCCACCAGCGTATCCAATATTTCTAACTGTATCGTGTTCCGGGTGTTTTGGAAAACTACTTGGGAACGTGCCTTTCCCACCAGAAGTGTCACAAAGTATATCCAGCCCTGCACTGGTAATACCGACAAGATTAGGTTGCGTGTTAATTACTTGGCTCAAGTGTTTTTCATACGAAACTATTTTCGCGTAGCTGTCAGCAAACCCATTTGCAAATCTACACTGAAAAATAAATCTTGTTTTGCGCGTAATCATCAATCGTAACGCGTATAGTTCAACAGCGTTTACGAATTCTTGTTCGTTTAAACCATTAAACTGAACTCGTTGGAATTCAGAAAACAACTCTCTGTCAAACGGCCCAAAGGTACTTATATACTCGCCTGCTGATCTAGAAAGACTTCCACACATGTGAGCTGACAGCGGCAAACCGAATTTTACTATTTCTTCTACACCTTGCTTTGAAGGATACCGACTGTCTTTATTACTTTCCGAAAACAACACACCGAATTCAATAGGGTAGCGACTAGATAATTCTTTTGCCCTTACTAAATCAGTTCTATCGTCTATTCCAGAGAAGGTTATGAATGTAGGTCTTTTGCTAAGTAGCTTGTCCATTTTTAAAACTCCTTGCTTGGTTATATTTGACTTTTGCTATGTCAAATCGCGCTTGCCCATATTCTTGTTTAAGCCTCTGAACGGTATCCCATACTTTAGTAAAAAATTCTTCAAACTTTTCTTTACCGTGACCGTTAATAAACTCCAAGGTTTCTTGAGTCTTACATTCATCGCTAACTAGGCTAAAACCTACTGCTCCGTGGTAACCACCAGATTCACACAGGTTATGAAGTTTCTCTACAAATGTTTCTACGTCGTCTAAATAGTTACACAAATTTGTAAACATGTGATTTTCATGCATGAACCTACAAGTAATATAACTGTAGGAATCCTTATCTTCATTAACGTAAGTATCCAGTTTTTTAAACAGTGCTTTTACAGAGTCTGGCAACCTATAAGTCTTTTGAAGTTCTTGAGCACCGTTGTTTAACGCCTTCAAAAATTCTCTATCTTTATCGGTCATGTTAATACCCTTTTAAAAGTAGCCCGTAAAGTTTACGGGCTACTTATTTTCAATTAAGCAGGGTCTGCTGCGTAAGGTGCTTCATAGAAAACAGGCTCGCTGTAACCGATAGACTTGAGGAATTTACCTTTCGGTGCGTCAGGTTGGTCTTTTGCAGACTTCACAACTTTTTTCGGGAACTCACCTTCTACATAAACTTCTGTAATACCGTGTTCCGACCATTGTTTAATTGTTGCTTGCAATTCTTCTTCATCACGACAGAAGCGAGTCATTACACCGTCAACAACAGAATCCATATCACGGTCAGCGTCGTAACCCATAAGGTGATGTGCGCCGTAACCAAATACGTGAATATCACAAAGTGCGTCACGTACATGTTCTACCAACTGAACATAGAAAGGCACTTGACCATCTTTAAGTTTGTAATGTTTAGCTTGCTCAGGTGACATGTGGCCACCTTGTTCACGGAGAACTTTAATACCTTCAATAGCCCGCATCAACTCGTTATATTCATCAAGAATATTTTTGCACTGTTTTTCGATGCGTTCCCAATTAATATTGTGGGGGTCTCCTTTCGGGTTATTAAACGCTACGTTCATTTCTGCAACGCGTGTAAAATTGGTCATGCTTGTGTTTCCTCTTCTGTTGGTTTTTGGTTAAGTGGGAAAATGAATACCGTTAGTCTTAGGTGCACCCAGATTATTTTGGGCTTTTTCCAGAAGATTACTCAGTACTGGGTGTTTACTTACACTGTTTTCTATTAATTTAGAAACATTCATCTGAAACCTAGTAATATCTTCTTCAATAGAAATCACACCCTTCATAATTGAAACTGTTTGAGTATGCAGCATACTTAGTCTTTCTATAACTTCTGTACTCCAAATACGCTTAACTTCACTTCTTTCTTTCGGGTTATTGTCAACATCTCCATAATGCGTTTGCAAATTTAACGTCGTGCAAATGACATTAACTTTTTCGTGAATTTCGGAAACCAACGAGTTAATCACATCCAAGTATTCAATGAAGTTAACTATATACATAGTTTTGTTAGCTTCAATTTCTTTTGAATTTAATATTTCCTCAACGTCATCGGCGGCAACTACAACATCCTCACTAGTATCGAAATATCTGTTGCATTTTTCTAGTTCTGCCAAACAGTCTCTACAAATTTTTATCAAAGAAAACTCGTTTTCGTTGTTATCTTCGACAACCACTGAGGGATACACCAAGTCACTTAACTTATTTATTTCACGGACTACTTTTACAACTGTAGACTCTACATGCTTAGACACTCTGAAAAATGTTTCTTCCATAGTTTCTATTTTTGTGTTTGCTTCCATCATTTCTCTGACCTCTTTCGTTTATCCTAACTACGTTTCATCAAGTAACTAGTCCAACTTTCATACCCGTAGATAACCCAAGCGGCTGGCCCGCATATAAGAAGAATCAGGTATTTTTTTCCGCCTAACTTACTAATGTCGTCAGTGCCAAAAAATTCTACAAGAATCTGTGACACTACAACTAGCCACGCAACACTTATAATTACTACTACGGCAATTAAAAATACTACGAAAAGTCCTAGCAGAAATAAATTTGGTAGCAGTTCCTTTATGTATTCCATTTCCATTAATCCGTACTTTCTACAAACATTCCACAGGAAGCTTTCACGTCACGCCCTACTCTTGGAATAATGTCCACTTGGTGACCATGAGACTTATAAATCTGTACAATTTTATTAATAGTTTCAATATCTGCTTCTTCTCCGTATCTTTCGTCATACGGATTATAACGAACAATGTTGAATGCAATATTTTTTATTTTGGTAAACTCGGGCTTTTCTAAAGTAGCCATCAAATTATAGGCTTCCTCTTCGGAGTCGTTTACGCCTTTAATGAAAGCATGGTGAATTTTGTTTACCACTTTTTTGAAGGAAATACTTAGCAAATTTTCATACGCCACTAGAAAACGTAACGCATAGTCGTAACCTACTGACTTAGGTAACCACTTTTTTCTAACGTCTTCATTAACGCTGTACATAGAATAATAAATTCGTGGCGGATATTTTGAGTGCGCGAAACTCATTAACACGTTTGCGTAGTGTGTTCCTGTTTCTTTAAGTCGTGACCTAAAGTTGTTATTTCCAAAGTTTAACTCAGGGAAAATAGTAGAGATAATGAATTCAACTTTCGGTACTTGCAAATATTGTGTACCATTTTCCATAAAAAATCTTTGAATAGTATCAGCTATACTAACCGATATTGTATCCCATACATTAGGTAAATGAGTGTTCCCTAATATGTCGCCACGTGCCATAAAATTAAAATGCACTTTAGTGATATTAGAGAAGTCTTTATTCTGTAGTTTAAGTTCATATAGAATTTTGTCCACTTGAACTACAAAATCAGATACTGACGCGTACTCACTATTCGTTTGTCCTGTAGCTGTCAAGTGACACATGCGGCAGTTATGCTGGCAACCTTTTTGTGAAGACAAATAAATAATGAAGTAGTCGTCACTTCGTTGTACGAACCTTGTTTCAAAACCGTTGTGAACTATATTTATCGAAGCGTCTTCCTTGGATTGAAGAATTTTCATAATCCTAAACTCCAGTGTTTTAGTATTTCTTCGTTTTTTATTTCTACTATTCTTTTTTCCGATATTGTTCCTTCCTCGCAGGAACAAGTTTTTGCTTCATATACTGCGTGATCTGCCGCTAACAGGAACACACCAGAATCATTACACTTAAAACACTTAGTTCGATCAGTTGTTTTAAAGTGTTTTGTAATGTATTCATAAATATTCTTATACTGTAGATCAGTTAACGGAAACTTCATTGTTCTTTAACTCATGTACTAGATTGGCAAGGTCTTCATGCAACTTCGTAAACTTATCAAAATCGAATTTAATTTCTGCTTGCCTGTTTAGTCTAAAGTTCAATCTTTGCAGGGCTTGCAAAGGACGTAACCCATAGTCTTCCGTACACCCACAAGAACATGACGAAATAGGTTCGTGAATAGAATGTTGCATAACTTCATGGCAGTCAGGACACACGCCTATTTCTATGAACATTTCTTTAGTTTTGGTAGTTAACTCTTCAACTGTTGCTTTAATTTTTTTATCTAGGGCTTCAAAAGAACTAATGGTAACTTTTTCCGGCTCTCTTTTCATTGGTCAGTCCTCTTTTTTAACCAACGTTAAACTAGGTTTCTTTTTCTCTGGTTCGTTTGTTTGTTCGCCCTTAGTAACTTCAACGTAAGGTAAACTTACTACGTTAGGGGATTCAGGTTCTGCAACTTGAATCACTTGTGAGTAAGGGACTACACAAGACATTGACTGTCCGTTAAACCTAGCCTTAAACGTCATTTCAGTAAGTCCAAAAGTAAAGTCTTGAACAGCTTCCATACCAACATTCAAATTGATAAAACCATTGTTAACGAGTTCCATTGGAACTACACATTTCTCGTTAACTACAACAGTGATAATTGTTTTATTCGCCGTATACAAAGCACTTACAGCGGCTACGACTACAGCTTTCTTAAAAGCTGAATGACTATCAAAAGTTTCATCAGTCATATTCATTTTATTTCCCGTCCTTTGATTCGATAAAAATTTTTCAACCGCCTAACACTTATGCTTTTTGGTGTGTACTTAAAGTAGTAGTACACCCAAGTAAAATTCACTACTCCAAGAAGTACAGCCGCGCCTACAGAATAATATTGATGAAGGTGGCTATAATAATACATGTTCCAAACTGCCCATATAGAAAACATAATGGTCGGTACTACACTAACACCACGAACACTTTTGTCTTTTCGTATTTGTATAATGTTCATGGTGTTAAGTGCGGCACCACCTAATTCAAAACATGCATTAATTATATCCGGAGACATTAACCTTCCTCTCTATTCAACCCATAAATATTGAAAGTTAGCTTAACTGTTTCCTCTGACAATGGTTGGGTTTCACGACAATGAATTGTGTGCATATTATTTTCAACAAAGGTAGTTACCTCTTCAGGAATAAAAACATCACCTTCATACTCACCGTGAATCTCAGTTTCGTAAACACGGTCAACTAGTTTAATTGACTGACGATAAATTTCTGCACCGCCAATAATAACGGTTTCTTTAAACTCCAGAGTTGGGGAATTCGGGTCGAGTACTTCCTTTTCCAGCGCAACGTCAATCTTACGCCGGAAAATTTCTTCCATGTTGTAGTAGCTATGTGCTAGGCTAATAGCTTCTTCAATACTACTAACTCTTTCGACTACACAGATTTTTGTTTGATCTGCGTTTCTAAAATATTCAGGTTCAATTTTTTCATCATAGCTTCTGGAAACTACAATAACTACACGACCGTAAAGCGGTTGGGGGAAAGTTTCAAATGTTTTTCTTCCAACAATTACGGGTTTACCCAAAGTATTTTGTTGGAAGAAACGCATGTCATCTTTATTAAAAGGCCACGGAAGTTTACTTCCGTTACCTATAACACCATTCAAATCTTTTGCGTAGATAGCAGAAATAATCATTTAGGCATTCTCCCGATTATGTGTGCTGCGGTAAAACCTTCCCAGATACAACGGAACGTATTGAAATTAATATCAGGGTAACGTCTGTGTACTTCTACACGTGCGTCCCCGCGTACCTGTGCGTCACGAATTTCCTGAATAATTTCTACAGGGACTTTAGATTTTGCCGTAGCATGAAAATGATGTTTTCTACGCGGCTTCTTTTTTGTATCGTCTTTAGTTTTGTTGTTAGCATTCAGACTAGCTATCAAATCCTGACCGAGCATTATTTTCCCCTTTTTAAAAACCGTAAGTAATAGCTACTTGAATAAACAAAGCAGCGTCAATTTTAATTTTGGTTTTGCTCTTCTTTTTACCAATAATACAAATTGGTTCCAGAGTTTTGTTATCTAATACATATTCCAACGAGTTAGGCCACGCGGTAGTCGCAACTACCGAATGAATTTTAAACCCCTCGGTACTAAGAAGATTAACTGCTTCTTTAGCAGCTTCCATAGAACCAAAGTAAACAGCATTATTCCTTGTCAAATTATCCTGCATGTTTTGGATATTTGAAATCAGTTCTTTGCTCACACGTTCTACAAGGTCTTTTTTAAACTGGTGAGCAACCATTAATGCGGTAGGCATTTTCTTTTTAGCCGCCATTTCTTCATACCTCATTTATTGGAAATTAATTGGAAAATTACACCTTCACTTTACAGTTTTTAAAAGGCAAAAAATAAGGCCCATAGTTTTACCTACGGGCCGAGTGTGGAAGGTGTGTGTTTTTTCCGGTTCACTCTAAACACTTTTCCGGGTGGGTTTATGTTTAGGTTTACTCTCTTATAGAAATAACCTTTTATTTAGCATCTAATTATTCTGGTAAGGTTGGTAAGGTCTTCCCGTCCTAATTAGTGAATAGCCGCCTGCCAAGTTATTTCCTGAAAAGAGTTACCCCGCGCTATACACGCGGAGTACCCGTTGGGCCTTCATTACTTCCAAGCATGTCTAAAGTCTGCATTGAATTTTTTTGGTGCGCAATGCTAGAGTTCAGTGCTTGCAGAATTACAAAGTTATTTTTTGACACTACATCCGAAACTGATTTTTGTTTCGGTTCCATAGAACGTTTACGCTCAATCAGAATTTTGTTTTTCTCAAACAATTCATCATGAATTTTTTGAAGTAATTCTTCCAGCTTCCAACCGTCCGGGTTTTCAGCCGACATTAGTAGAGGGGAATTTTTGTCTACGCTCATGTTTACTCCTATTTTATAAGTTAGTTGTTATAAAATAACTTGCACGGGTAGTTTTTCCCACGCAGTTTGCAAACGGCACAATTGTTCAAGGCTTTCCCAATAGTGATCGGAACAATGGCTGTTTTCTTCCCGGTACAGCTTATTCCAAGGACGGTTTATAAGAATACCATTGTGAGAAAGTTCGTGTTCAATAAAAATAGAATGGAAATGCGTAGGAGAATCTTCAACGATTAAATCAATTTTTCCATAAGTACGTTGGATAAACTCTTTTTTACTTTCTGAAATATCTACAAGGTGAATCGTATCGTAATAAACTTTGTGTTCGTCGAAAGCATTACGCGTTACGTTTAGCGCGTCTTTATGCCAACCCCGTGCAGAAAGAAAATCTACTTTATACCCGTTATGCTTTAGGGTTTTTGTAAATACATTAATACACGGTTCCGGGGTAGAATTTTCCACTACGTTTTCTTTATGTAGGATGTCAAAAAAATCTTGCAGTGTAATACCGTAACGACCGTGCAAGTTATAGTCATGCCAGTCATCATGTGTCATATTTTTTCCGGTATGCTTGTTTAACGCTGCAAGCATACCGTCACGTAAGTTGAAACTTACATCATCAATATCTAGTACTGCAATTTTCATAATCGTGTACCTTTTCTTTTATGGAACTTCTTATACAATTGCACAAGTTCCCTAGATACGTCATGCGGCATGTTTTTAATTACTAATCGACAACCTACCTTGTGCAAGTGCCTCCTGATTGTAAATAATTTCAAGGCTGGATTTAAGCTTGAATCGTTAATATGGATTAGTTCATCGCCTAAATCTGTATTACTAAATACATTATTTATAGAAGCGCAAAAGTTTTTATCATATACCTTTGATAAATGGTAGGCTAAACCACACGGTTCTGTTAAACCTAACAGTTTATGTCTACGTATTCCCTTTTGTTGTGCAAATTGCCCTAAGCAACAAGAATAACCGTCCTTGTTTAAAAGATTCGTGTCTCCTTCACCGACTTTATTTACTGAAATGTCTCCGCTACGCCACGTAGAATAATCTAGTACGTAAACTTGCTTTCTATTCATTTCAACTCCATTAGTACACGTAGGTCTTCTGGCATCTTCATAGAGGTTTCATTAAATTTATTAACCACTTCTTTCACCAAATCAATTTTCAATGAATACGCTAACTGTTCCAAACAATTCTGAGTTACGTTAAAAATTCTAACGCAATCTGTCATATTTCTAGTATAACTGGTACTTAACAGTATACCCGTTTTGCACATGTCTAAAGAAGCTAACAGTTCTTCTGGAGACGGCGCTCTTCTAAAGTCTAAAGTATTTTTATTTTTCCCCTTGTTAGAACTCAGAACGTAAACAATAGGTAGGTCTTCTCTACCTGATCGAAAATCGGAACTACACAAAGAGAATACTTCATTTGTATAGTCAGGTAACCCGGTAATCGAAGCTAACCCGCTAATTCCCATATACGCTGCAAGCAAGTCCAAATACAATTGAACGTCTGCCAGTTCTTTACCTGCGTTAACAAGAAAATCTTTTTCGCTAATAGACCCACGAATAAATTTCTTGCGGAAATTTGCGTATTCCCCAATCTCGCCAACCAACGCACCGTACCAGTCTAGTTCATCCCAGTTTTGACATTCTGGAAACTGGACTTTCATACGCTCCAAATTTTTCATGCGTAAGTATGCAGGTGTCATTTCGTGGTATTTTACTATTTCATTAGTCATAGTTATGTCACCTTATATTTTGACAAGCTTGTCAATTTCAGCTTTAAGTTCTTTACCACTAAGCTTTTTGAGTTTTAACTCGAAAGCTTGTATAGCACCCTCTCGCATAGAATTCTCTATGGCTTGTTTAGCACTACGTGGCTTCTTTTTAACTTGGTTAGCCTTTTTCTTTTTCATTTCCTGTTCTTTTCTTTTTTGTTTAAAAAGACTTTCACGGTACTTACGAACGCTATTCTTTATTTCTTTGTCTTCCTTTTCTATCTTCTTTATAAACTGTTTTAAAGACTCACCCCTAGCAAGACGCTCTTCAACTTCTTGTTCGCTTTCTTCCCATGTAAAAGTAATAGCTAACATCAAAGTACTGCCTCTGTAACGGTTGCTTATAGTGTAAAAGCTAAACTTGGGGTTGTCAGCAATACGGTCTATGAGTTCATAGGTTTTCTTATCTTTTGTAACGTCGTCATCAAGCAGTTTCAGTTCCAATTCACGACGGAAATCAGCAATTACGTTACTAATTACAGAGTTTTCTGTTGAAAAAATGTTAGCTAACTCAGATAACCTAGTGTAATTGTATTTCAGTCTAACCCGTTTAACAAAAACAAGGCTAATGGGTTTTTTACTACTATTGAAAACACTTACGTGGTTAGCGGGTAAACCTTTACCATGTGCTTGCAGCGGCCAAAAGTCATGGTCTTTCTTTCTGTAATCGTATCTTGATTTACGGAAAGAATGAAAAATTTTAGCCTTTTCCAAAGTAATGTCGTAAGGCACCTTACTATCTGTGTAGGGGAAGCCACCACACCCTACTAAGGAATAAGTAAATTCAGAAAACTTTGTAACATTTTTTCTAAGGTCTTTTTCAAATATACTAACTCGATCTTCCACTAACAATTCTTTTTTCTGTTTCATTCTAGTCTCCAGTGTAAATTAAATTTTAGTAATTCCTATTCTTCGCATCCAGCTTTCAACTACTTTACTTGCTGGTAGGGTTCTTTCAATGCTGTTCGTAATTTGTCTTAGCTTGTCTTCTACATTCTCAAAAAGATTTGTTGCTTTTTCCCAGTCTTTATTTAACTGGTTGTCATTAGGGTTTTTCAGTTTTACAGCAACTAGTGTTCCTACTTCAAAAGGTTCACTTGAAAGATAGAATAAACGGGTTCCGTGTACCCAATTGGTAGTAGGCGTCGCGTCTAATTCTATGGTTAACCTATATTTGTCTGGTTTTAAACTGCAAACTTCACAACGTATGACACGACCTTTTGCTTCCATATCAGTGCCCTCTCTTTTCTCTCTTCTTTCCTGCACGTTGTAACATGTTTATTTTCAGTGGTGATAATTCGTCAATAAATAATTTTCCGTCAAGATGGTCAATCTCGTGTTGAATAACTCGTGCTAAAAGACCATCCGCCATAATTGTATGAGTTTCACGCAGAATCCAATCATAGTGTTCTACTTTTACTCTACGTGGTCTTACTTTGTCGTAACTCGCGTAAGGAACAGATAAGCAACCTTCTGTGAACGTGCAAGTGTCTTCTGAATACTCTGTTATTACAGGGTTAGCTAAACAGTGTACGGGCTGATTCTCTATAGCAACAACAATAAGCCTTAGCGGTATGCCTACTTGTGTTGCAGCTAAACCAACTCCGCCTTTGATTCGCAAAGTATTTTTCATCGCTGCAAAAATTAATGACAGCCCAAAGTAGTCGTCTTCTTCAATTGGTTTAGCTACTTCGCGTAGTCGTTTGTCCGGGTATTTTAAAATGTTTAATACGTTTGAAGTCATTCTATCTACAGGCATGTTTAATCCTTAAATCATGTTATTTTCAATCCAAAACTTTGTGTAGTCGTCTTGGAATTCCGAAAGTAAACACAAGAGTGCTTCTTCTGGTTTATGTAGTTCATGGATTTCATCTTCACTAATCCACATGTTTGTAGATGCGCTGCCATTCCTCATAACTATATTGTATTGGTAGCTTTTTACGAAAACCCCGCAATCTACATAAGGAACCAAACATCTTTCTACTAACCACTTTGTATTTTTCTTGTGACTTTGAATTTGCGAAAGTAACTCTGCGCTAATTAACTCCGCTTGTTTTTTACTAGGAAAAGGAACTACTTTCATATTAACACCGTCCCTTGTCTCTGTAGTAAGTAGACGCTACAAGGCTTTGTAACATAAGTGATCGTAAATCACGTTTTTTTGTTTTCTCGTGTACGTGTCTAGTTTCTTCACTTACACAAAGCTTGTACATGAATTCTAGTAAAGCTTCCATGTATTTTATATTTTTCTTATTCTCATAAATAATGTTGTGTCGCTCTACTTCATTCTTTCGAGTAAGCCGTTTACGAGGGTGCTTTTTCATACAAGCCTCAGAGGTCTTTTGAGTCTTTCCGTAAATCTTGTTTATTTACTACACCGTTTAACAGAAGGATGCATTGTATATACCCAATCCAACGGTTTAACTTTCTATCGTTAAACCAAACTTTTTCGTTTTGAATACGTTCAATCATCCCGTAAACATGAATCAACGTTCGCCAACTCTCTTCTTTTTCTGCTGCACTTCTTAACTGTGCCGGGCTTTTATCTGGGTAGTAATAATGTTCTATCCAAACTTTGTATTTATCAAGAAGTTTAAAAGCGTTTCTACGTTTTATGTAACAGTATGTAGTGTAACAAATCTGGTATATCGACGCGATAACAAGCAGGATAAGAGAAAACTCATAATGGGTAAACAACATAGGTAGTCAGCCCTTTTAGTTTGGAAAAATAGTTTGGAAATAAAAAACGCCAGTTAGTTTTAATACCGTAACTGTTTTGTCCGGCACCGAAACTAACTGGCGTCATGAATGGGTGCCGCTTTATTCACTCGCTCAGGTCACGACCAAGTAAACCACTGAGTTTTAGTGAACGAATAAAGCGGCATTGAAACTAGTACCGGGCGAAGTTACTTTAACCGCTATACGTATCTGTCCAAACCGTATAAGCAACCAATACATTGATGGTCGGCGAAAGCAGTTTATTTTTCACAAGCGCCCTAAGTTTTTTAGTTTTAAACTCCACTAAAAGGAACCTTTAACCTAATAGCCTCGTTACCTAACAACCCTCCAAATATACTTGTCCGCGTAACAAGTACTTCCACTGATTGTCATTGCTAGGCTTTAGACTCAATCGTTATTGTGTCTTCACGGAAAGAGTCAGACAGAATTCAAAAATACTTTACAGTTTTTCTACCACAGATACTGAAAAATATTGATACTCTGATATTCTTTCTGTTTTTGTCCAATCCCTTTTGGTAGGGTGACTTATACTACGCGGCATTAAAAATTTAGTTTTAATTTCTTCCGCTGAGTACCCAACAAGTTCATTCATTAGGGTAGTCTTATTCTCTGGGTTCCTGAATTTTTCCCACGTTTTTGTACCACAATGAAAATACGCGTTTGCTATATACAGTGGTGTCTGCTGAGTAGCCGGTCTACGCGCTCTTTGTGATTCACTCCACGTATTCAGAATTAAACCAGTTATTTCAGGAACCCAATAAACTTTGTTACCCGGCATCAAGAATAAATAACCGTCTTTAGGTAAATCCAGAAGAGGTTTTGAAAATGATATTGAAGGCAACAGTGGCAATGCAGTTGTTGCTATAAGCCCTTTCAAAAAATTTCTTCGTGTAGTTTTCATAAAAGTA
>Ga0265293_10003287_pt1 | contig 30260 bp, 23 predicted proteins | sample Munlanlewell138R_FD_192505 | JGI IMG/M metagenome (GOLD analysis project Ga0265293, IMG submission 192505) | Leachate microbial communities from a municipal landfill in Southern Ontario, Canada - Leachate well 138R | ecosystem: Engineered > Solid waste > Landfill > Unclassified | place: Canada... | reverse complement strand
GTATGATTTTTTAATATCAAAAACTTCAAATAACAATCATATAATTTTTGCTGATAATTATGCATTTATACCTGGATTTAATAATAGAAAAGAAAAAATTCTACCTGGATATTATTATTTTGAAAACAAAATGCTTGTTTCAAACATTCCACTTAGTGAAAGTTATGCTTATTTCAGAGAATTTGACAACGAAATATCAGCTTATGAACTCGAAAAAATAGATTCTTCTGTAAATTTATCCAGAATTTCAGCAGTTTCAGTTTTAATTTTACTTTTATTGTTGTTCTGGTTTGAAGATAAATGGCTGTATAAAAATAAAGAAATAACTGGATGAATGAGGTAAAGCTTTGAAAAAAATATTAAGATTATTATTGCTTGGGGTTGTAATTGTTTTTTTATTTAATCCTGTGATTAAAATAAATCAGAAAATTAATATTAATGAAAAAACGGCATTTCTGATTGATGTATCATTAAGTATGAAAAATCATTTTGAGCTTATTGAAAAAATTGCTGAAAAATACAGTGATTTTGATGTTTATTTTTTTGGCAAGAATTTTTCTCCAAATAGAGAAAATCTGGATAATAACATAAACTTTACAGATATATATGGAGCTTTAAACGGAATTTCTGCAAAATATGAAAATATTTTTTTAATATCAGACGGGAATCATAATATTGGAAGCACTGAACTTTCGACAGTTTCAAAAATTTATTCATTTGGTCTTGGGAACGAAGAAGAAAAATTTGATATTTTTGTTAAATCAGTTGATTATGAAAAACTTGTGTATAAAAACACTCCAATTACTTTTGATTTTGAAATTGGATTGAATGGTGAAAAAGAAATAAAGGCTTTTTTAAGTTTTGAAAAAGAAACAATCCCGGTGAATCTGACTCAGGGAAATAATAAAATCTCTGTAACAAGGGATTTTGAACAGGGTGGTTATAGTTTCAGAGCAGGAATTGTCCCTTCCAGAAATGAAGCATTTTCAGAAAATAATTATATTGACATAGATTTTAAAGTTACTGAAGAAATACTTAAATGTGGTATTTATTCATATTCACCTGATATAGACAGTGTTTTTATAAATAGAATATTAAAAAATATTGGCAGTACGTCAATTAATATAATAAAAGAAGAATTAAAAGAATTAGATGATGAGTATGATGTTTTATTAAATTTTGGAAATCCTTCTCATAGTATGGAGTTAATAGAAAATTTTGTTAATGATGGAGGATTATATTTTTTCTTTTTTAATCAAAATTCAGATAAAAAGTTAAAGCTTCCTTTTGTAGAGTATCCTGATATTTTCAGAAATGAAAAAACTGGTATAAGAGCGAATAAAAATTTCATTAAAACTCCATTGCTTTCAGTAAGTGAAAATATGGCTGAATCAGAAAAAGTCTGGAATAATATAATTTTTATAGATTATCTGTATTCTTACAGTCAAAAAAATTATTTAAGTAATGATTTTCTTGTTGATATCGACGGCAACAGTTTTCTTTCTGTAATTTCCCGAGGAAAAGGAAATATTGTTCTATTTTTTGGAGGACCATTATACAGATTATCCCTTCAACATATTTTCAGTTTTGAAAATAATAGAAATTTAATGGAGCATGTTATAAAAAATATTATACAACTTTATGGAGCAAGAAATGAGAAAATTAAAATAAGTGAAATTAAAAAGTATTATAAAAAAGGTGAAGAACTTAGACTGAATGTTGCCCCATCAGAAGATGGGAATATAAAAGTTATTCATAATGGAAGAGATTTAGGAAATATATCCGAGTTTTCATTTAATACAGATAACCCGGGTGAGGGAAGGTTTGAGTTTATTCTTTTATCTGGTGGAATTGAAAGAGCAAGAAAAGATTTTATTTATTATGTATATGAAAATTTTTCTGAATTTGAGAAAACAACACTTGATGAAAACCTCTTGAGGAAAATATCAGATTTATCTGATGGTGAATATTTTAATATAAACGAACTTGATATTGTTGTTTCAAAATTAATTGACAAGACATACGAACAGAAAGAAATCAAAATTGTTCATACTCATATTTTTATTCTGTTTTTCCTTATTTTGTTTTCATTTTATATTTATTATATCTGGAAAAATTAAATATCAAATTGCTGATGAAAAAATATTAAACTTGAAAAATTTTTTTTTTTGTATTATACTCATTAAAAAATGGCTAATATAAATTAAAGGGCGATTATTTCGCCCTTTAATTTTACTTGCTTAAAATGGAGGTTATTATGAATGCCCAGATTCTTCAGGCAGTAGAACAGCTGTTAATAGAAAAAGGCATTGATAAATCAGTTGTAATTGATGCAATTAAAGACTCAGTGGTTTTTGCATTGAGAAAAAAATTCAATGATATTGAAAAGTTACGAATTGATTTTGATAAAGAAGATGGTGAAATATCATGTCGTGCGGTTAAAAGAGTTGTCAAAGGAATGGCAAAAAACATCAATGAAATTGGACTTCAGGAAGCAAGAGAACATGATCCCGATATTAAAATTGGTGATACAATGGAAATTGATTTATCTCCTGAAAGTGTTACAAGAATTGCAGCTATGACTGCAAAACAAACCATAGTTCAGAAAATAAAAGATGCTGAAAAAGAAAAAACTTTTAACAGATTTTTTGGAAAAATCAATACTATTGTGGTAGGAAAAATTCAGAAAATAAATACAGATGAAAGTGTACTTGTTGAGCTTGATGATATTGAAGCTGTTTTACAGAAGAAAGACCAGATACCTGGTGAAAAATATAAATCTGCTTCTCTTATCAGATCAATTATATCTGAAGTTAAAAAAACTCCAAAAGGACCACAGGTTTTTTTATCCAGAACATCACCAGAATTCCTGAAACGTCTTTTTGAATCAGAAATACCTGAAATTCAGGATAATATAATAAAAATTAAATCTGTATCAAGAGAACCCGGAAGTCGTTCAAAAATATCTGTTGTATCAAGCAGTGAAAAAATTGATGCAGTCGGAGCCTGTGTTGGTGTTAAAGGTGTGAGAATTCAGCAGGTGGTTAATGAATTAAAAGGTGAAAAAATTGATGTAATAAGGTATAGTGATGATATTAAAAAATATATTACAAATGCACTTGCTCCATCAGAAGTTATATCTATCGATGTAAAGCAGGGTGAAAATACAACAGAAACTGAAGTAGTAGTTCCTGACCATCATCTTTCTCTTGCAATAGGAAAGGAAGGTCAGAATGTAAGACTTGCTGCGAAACTTGTTGGAGCAAGAATTGATATTCTGAGTGAAAGTCAGAAAAAAGCTAAAGTTGAGAAATTACTTGATGAATAAACAAATATAGGGGAGGTCAACAGTGTCTATAAGAATCAGTGAAATTAAAAAAAAGGTGGAGGTAGAATACGACGATATTTTTAACGCATGTGAAGAGTTGAATATTGAACTAAAAAAACGTCATCATTCAACAACGATTGATGAAGAATCGGCTGAAAAAGTATTTGAATATTTTTCTTCCGGTACAAAAAGTGAATCTCCTGACAAATCCCCTGCCAAAAAAAAAGGTAAAAAACCAAAGCTTGTTTCAGACGGTGAAATTATAATAAATGCAAAAATAGAAGATATTAAAAAAAATGAAAAAATAGATGAAGAAGATGATTTAGAAGAAATTGATGAACTTGAAATTATAGAAGAAGAAACAGGTAGAAAATTTTCAAAAGAAGAACGTCACAAAAGAAAAGCAAGAAAATCCAAAACTGAAGATTTTAACGAAGCGGAAATAATCAATAAAATTGATAAAAAAGATAATCAAAGTGCTGAAGCTGTTGAAGAAGTTGAGGAGAAAAGACCAGTTATTGTTCTTGAGGATTATGTTTCTTTAAAAGATTTTTCTGAAAAAATAAATGTTGGTCAGAATGAAATTGTAAAAAAACTTATGATTCTTGGTGTGACAAATGTAGCTCAACCTCTTGATTTTGATGTAGCTGCTCTTATAGCTGAAGATTTTGGGTTTGAAACTGAACATCAGGCTGTTAAAGATGAAAGAGAATACAATATAGCAGCAGATTTAAGGTCCAGACCACCGGTTGTAACAATTATGGGTCATGTTGACCATGGAAAAACCACTCTTCTTGATAACATTCGAAAAACAAATGTCGCTGCAAGAGAATCCGGCGGAATTACTCAGCATATAGGTGCTTATCAGATTACCTGGAATAAACAGAAAATTACATTTATTGACACTCCCGGGCATGAAGCTTTTACTGAAATGAGAGCACAGGGAGCAAACGTAACAGATATAGCAATTATTGTTGTTGCAGCAGATGATGGACTTAAACCTCAGACACTTGAAGCTGTAGATCACGCAAGAGCTGCAAAGGTTCCTATAATTGTTGCTATTAATAAAATTGATAAACCAAATGCAAATCCTGAAAAAGTAAAACAGGAATTGTCAGGAATAGATCTTGCACCTGAAGACTGGGGTGGAAAAACTATTACTGTTGAACTTTCTGCAAAAAATGGAACTAATATTGAAGAACTGCTTGAAATGATTCTTCTTGTTTCAGAAATGGAAGACTTGAAAGCAGAATATGAAGTTCCGGCACAGGGTGTTATTGTAGAATCATTCAAACATAAAGGCAAAGGACCTGTGGCTACTGTAATAATACAAAAAGGTGTGCTTCGTATTGGTGATATTGTTGTTTCGGGGCAGGCTTATGGTAAAGTTAAAGCAATGTTTGATGAATATGGCAAAAAAGTTGAAAGAGCGGAACCTTCAAAACCAGTCGAAATAATGGGGCTTTCAGAAGTTCCAAACGCAGGTGATAAATTCAAAGTTGTTTTAAATGAAAAACTTGCCAGAGAAATAACTAATAAATATATTGAAAAAATGAAACTTCAGGCTTGTGGAAATTCAAAAGTAAAAACTCTTGACGAACTATTAAGTTCAACAGGTGGAGTTGAAAAAAGAAAACTCAATCTTATTATTAAAACTGATGTAAGAGGTACAGGAACCGCAATCAAGGAAAGTATTGAAAAAATTACAGATGAAGAAGTCGATGTTAACATTATTTTATGTGGTGTCGGAATGATATCTGAAACCGATGTTAATCTCGCGGTTGCATCTAATGCAATGATTATTGGATTTAATATAAGAGAAAGTACAAATGCAAAAAAACTTGCTGAAGCTGAATGTGTTGAAATCAGAACCTATAAAATTATTTATGAAATGATGGATGATATTCATAAATTTGTTAAAGGTATGTGGGAAACCAGATATCAGGATGTTGTGATTGGATCAGCTACTGTGCTTCAGACATTTAAAGTCCCAAAAATTGGTCTAATTGCTGGTTGTAAGGTTGAAAATGGAATAATAAAAAGAAAATCTAAAGTAAAATTAATCAGAGATGGAATTGAAATATATGTTTCAAAATTATCCTCACTTAAAAGATTTAAAGATGATGTTGCAGAAGTTGCAGCAGGTTATGAGTGTGGTATTGGAATAGAAAACTTCTCAGACATAAAAGAAGGTGACGTAATAGAAGCCCTTGAAGTAAGAGAAGAGGAAAGATAATTGAAAAACGCGGATGAAACGCGAGAGAAACGCGGATGAAACGCGGATGAAACGCGAGAGAAACGCGGATGAAACGCGGATGAAACGCGAGAGAAACGCGGATGAAACGGGAATGAACCTTAAAAGCAAAGAACAAAAACAATTAAAGCGAACAATAACGGAGAAATAAAAGAATAAAGCATTAATCAGATGAAGATGGAAACCGAAAATAGTTGAAGGTCAGCAATGGGGTCTGCGCCGCGCCTGAGGTTATGCTTACTTATGCGGCCTGACCACTGGCTTTGTGGTGAGCGATATTGTTTTTGTTACATGATAAATGGTGAGAAACGGGGATTAGATTGAAATGAAAAAAGATAATAGAAGACTTAAAAAGATAAATAATTTGATAAAAGAAATTGTTATGGGGATTTTGGAAAGAGAAGTTTCAGACCCTAGAATTTCACTTATTACAATTTCAGAAGTTGATACTGCTCCAGATTTAAAAACCTGTAAAATTTTTTACAGTGTTTATGGAAGTGAAGAGGAAAAAAAATACACCTCAGAAGCTTTGAAAAAAGCTTCCGGTTTTATCCAGGTAAAGTTTTCTGAACAGGTAAGTTTTAAATATACTCCAAAGTTATCATTTGTTTATGATAATACACTTGATAAAGTTGAAAAATTAAACAATATATTTAAGAGGTTAAAGAATGAATCAAGAGATGAGTAAGCTTTTTAAAAAGTTTCGTGAAGTGTGTGAAGGTTATGATGATATTGCAATTTTTTCTCATGTAAGACCTGATGGTGATTCAATAGGGGCCTCACTTGCCGTAGATATATTACTTAAAAAAATGGGTAAGAATTCAAAAATTTTTTTCAAAGATGAAGTCCCAGAAGTATTTAAATTTTTGCCTGAATCATCAAATGTATTTAAAATTAAAGATTTTGAACCACATAACTATGAAATGATTATTGTTGTAGATATTTCTGAAGTAACAAGAACTGGAGTAGATGAAGTGCTGTTTGCGGGCAAATATATTGTATGTGTTGACCATCATTACACTAATCAGGGATTTGCTAAGCTGAATATTATCAATCCTAATAAAGCTGCAACTTGTCTTTTACTTTATGAAATTTTCAAAGACCAGTTCCCGGAGTTTATTGATCAGAATATTGCAACCTGTCTTTTAGCAGGAATAATTTCTGATACAGGGGGATTTAAATATCGAAACACTGATTCAGAGGTTTTCATGGCTGTTTCAGACTTGCTTAAATATGATGTCAATTATCAGAATCTTATGAATTCAATATACTGTTCTTATCCTGAAAGAAAGCTTTCCCTCTGGAGAAAAGTGCTGGGTAAGGTAAATGTTCAAGAAGATATAATTTATTCAACAATTGAAGAAAATGATTTTATAGAATCGTGTGCAAGACAGGAAGACACTGAAGGAATGGTTAATGATCTTCTTATCTATAAACCAGTTCACGTAGCTTTTCTTGCAATGCAGACAGGCGAAAAAGAATATAAAGTAAGTATAAGGTCAAAAGGAATGGATGTTTCTACTGTTGCTTCAAAGTTTGGCGGCGGCGGACATAAAAATGCAGCAGGATTTAATTTTACTGGAGATATTCAGGAAAATATTTCAAGAATTTTGGAATTTACCAGGAATTATATGGAAAAATGAGTAATAATGAAGAAAAACTTAAATTTCTTCTGGAAATAAGTTCATCAGTATCAAGTGTATTCAATTTTGATGCACTTCTTAGAATTGTTATTGAAAAACTTCTTATTATTATGAATTGTTCAAGATGTTCTGTTGTTCTTCTTGATGAAAAAAATGAACCTTTTATTAAACTTGGTAAAGGTTTTAATTCACCTGATTTTGTTGAAAATGAAAAAATCGAAAAAGCAGGTTCAGTAACTCAGAAAATTCTTAAAGAAAAAGTTTCTGTTATTGACAATGAGAGAAAATTTTTATCTGTACCAGTAATTAATAATGATAATGTAATTGGGATAATTAATGTAACTGAAAGAAATAATAATGTAGAATTTACATCTGAAGAAGCGGATTTGCTTTATATTCTTTCAACTCAGATAGGTTATGCAATAGAATCAATTAAACTTCATAAAAACATTGTAAAAATGGAAAAATTGAAAAGAGAAATGGAATTTGCTGAATCTCTTGCTCATAAAATAGTTAAAAAATTAGAACCATGTGAAAAACTTGATATATTCAGCTTTTATAGAAGCGCTTTTGATGTTGGTGGAGATTATTTTGAAAGAATAGAAATCTATCCTGACAACCACCTTATCTTTATAGGCGATGTATCAGGAAAAGGATTATATGCTTCAATAATTGTCATAATGATACACAGTTTAATTAAAGCAATGACATATCACAGCAAACTGAAATTTGATATTGTAACTTTTGTCGAAACTTTAAATAATATGCTTTATGAAGAAATCGGAAATGAAACTACATTTTCAACAATGTTTGTAATGCATGTTGATACAGTGAATAAAAAAATTGATTATGTAAATTGTGGACATAACTTTCCATTATTCATATCTGATGGAAAAATGACTGAACTGAAAACAGGCGGTGTTTTTCTTGGATGTTTTGATGGTTATGAATTTTCAAAAGATTCCATTACTTATAAAGAAAATGATTTTCTTCTTCTTTATTCTGATGGTATTGTAGAATACAGGGAAGATATAAAAGATTTTATCGAAGCTCAGGAAAATTTTAAGAAAACTGTGTATGAAAATTTCAACAAGCCTTTTGATATAATTTTGAATAATATATTTGAGCAGTATTATAACTTTGAAAAAAAACCTATTTATGATGATGCTTCTCTTATTTTTCTGAGGTTCTGATGTCTGGTATTCTGATAATAAATAAACCTTCCGGAATGAGTTCTTTTGATGTTATAAGAAATCTCAGAAAAAATGGAATACGGGAAAAAACAGGTTATGTTGGAACACTTGACCCTATGGCAAAAGGAGTGCTTCCTCTTCTATCAGGTAAAGCCACAAAACTTGCGGATTATTTTTCAGCTACCAGAAAAAGTTATCTGGCAAAAATATTATTTGGAAAAAGTACAGACAGCTATGATATAACTGGAAATATTACTGAGGAAAAAACAGATTTTGTAATGCCTGATGTAAAGGAAATCAATAAAACACTTAATGAGTTCAGAGGAAAAATTTGTCAGGTGCCTCCACCAATTTCTGCCAAAAAAATAAATGGAAAAAGAGCTTACAGCCTTTTCAGAAAAGGTGAAAAAGTTGAGCTCCAGGGTGTTGAAGTTGAGATATTCAGCATTAAAAATGTAGAATTGTATCAGCATGAATTGATTATTGAAGTTTACTGCTCAAAAGGAACGTATATCAGAAGTATTGCTCATGATATAGGTATTAAACTAGGTATTCCTGCCGTGCTTTCTGCATTGACAAGAACCAGTGTAGGAGATTTTTCAATTGAAGATGCTGTTAATCTGGATAAAATCCAATCAAGAGAGGATTATGAAAAAAACGTAAAAGATCCTTCAAAATTCCTTGATTTTGCTCAAATTATTTATACAGATTATGAAAAAGTAAGTCACGGAATTTTTATAAAAAATACATATGGTTTTGAAAATGGAAAAATAATAAAAGTTCTATCACCTCAAAATAAAATGGTGGCTCTATATAAGGTAAAAGATAATATATTAAAACCGGAAGCGATTTTAATATGAATATTTTTTATGAATTACCTCAGCAAAAAATATGCCATAACAGTATTTTATCCATAGGGAATTTCGACGGTGTACATAAAGGACATAAATATCTTCTTGAAAAATGTGTAAAACAGGCTCAAGAAAAAAAAATTCCTTCTGTTGTTTTTTCGTTTTATAACAATCCCGCTCTTTTTATAAATAATGTTGGAAGTTATTATATAACCTTACCTGAAGAAAAAATTGATTTAATTAAAAACTTGAATGTTGAAATATGCTGTTTTCCGATTTTTGATGAAAAAATCATGAAAATATCACCAGAGATTTTTATGGAAAAAATTCAGTTTTATTTTAATCCTTCAAAAATTATAGTAGGTCAGAATTTTAATTTCGGTTATAAAAGAGAAGGGGATTATAATTCTCTACAGAGTTTTTTCGGTTTGGACAGGGTAGATGTAATTAAACCAGTAGAATATGAGAGTGAAAGAATTTCTTCAACAAGAATAAGAAAACTTATATATGACGGTGAGGTTGAACTTGCTGAAAAACTGCTTGGATATAATTTCTTTATTGAGGGAATTGTTTCAGAGGGAAATAAAATAGGTGCTCAGCTTGGAATTCCAACTTTAAATATTCATACAGAAAAATCTGGTAAAATTGTTCCCAAACCAGGAGTTTATGTTACAAAAACCTTGCTGGATGGAGTATTATTTGACAGTATTACAAATATTGGTGGGGCTCCAACACTGAATTTTGAGGACAGGAACAAAATTGAAACACATATTTTTGATAATAATCTCCAAAAAATGTATAATAAAAAAATAAAAATTATATTTCTGAAATTTTTAAGAGATGAAGTGAAGTTTGAAAATGTTGAAATGCTTAAAAATACAATGCTTTCAGACATTATAAAAGCAAAAAAAATTATTTCAGGTGACGAGGGGGAAAAATGAAACGAAATCTGGGTTTAATATTAATTCTAATAACTTTATTTACAGTTACATTATTTGCTGATAATAAAGCGCCTGATAATATTATAATTCTTATTACCGATGGCATGAGTCTTTCAAACAAGACAATAACAAGAATATTCACAGTAGGTCCTTACGGAAGAATGAACATGGACAAAATGGATATTACTGGCTATATGACAAATCATTCTTCAAACTCATGGATTTCAGATTCAGCTGCAAATTCATCAGCAATCTCAATGGGTGTAAAAACTGATAATAACAGAGTTTCAGTGCTGCCTAACGGTAAAATTAAAACTAATTTTTTTGAAAAAATAAGTCTTATAAATAAAAAAACCGGGATAGTTACAAATGGACCAGTTACTTCTCCTGCACTTGCTCCATATTATTCTCATACTGAACATTTTAGAAATGAAAGCATAATAGCTGAAGATATATTCAGAAAAAATATAAATCTGATTTTTGGTGGTGGAGAAAAAGCATTTTTACCCCAGGCAGAAAATGGAATAAGAACAGATGGTAAAAATTTCATTGAAGAATCTCAACGCCTGGGATATAGATTTTTGGCATCTGCAAAAGCTTTCAGAGATTTTAACTATTCAGAGAAAATTTTAGGACTTTTCGGAAGAGATTTTCTTCCTTATGAATTAGACAGAAGTGATGAAGATGTATCTCTATATGAAATGACTAAAAAAGCAATAAATATTCTTAATTCAGGAAAAGAAGGATTCGTTCTTCTTATAGAAAATTTTAATATAAACAGAGCTTTGGATGCTCTTGATGTAAAAGCAGCAGTAGCTGAAATTGATATGACAGATAAAATCACAGGAATGATTCTGGATTTTATAAAAGAAAATCCGGAAACTTTATTTCTGATGATTTCAGGTTACGATACTGGTGGATTAGTGGTAACAGATTCCTTAAATACTCATGTTTATACTCCGCTTAAAACTTCAACTAACGCTCTCGGAAAAAGAATTACAGCAACAGGTGCAAATATTGATCAGATTATGGCTGTATATGCAGGAATTAATCTGAACGATTTTGAACGTCAGACAATTCAATCAGGTTTAAATACAGATTTTTTTGACAGAAGAATAGGTTTTATAATGGCTTCAAAAGCAGGAATATTAACACTTCCACCTTCCTCAAGCAATCTTAGAAGTGGAACAGTTACCCCGATCTGGGCACATGGTAAACATTCGGAGTTTTTTAACGGATTTAATGATAATACCGAAGTTGGAGACTTGATAATCAGAATATTGGGAGTGAAATAAGAAGCAGTAAGTAAAGAAGAAACAGTGAATAAGTGAGTAAATAAGAAGCAGTGAGTAAGAAGATGCTTTTACTTTTGGGTCTCATTCACCGAGGGTCGAAGACTTGGTTACTTTCTAACTGATTTTTTTTGTGGCGAAAATCTGAAATATCCATTATAATTTATGTAAGAAGCATATTTTTGCATGCGTATAAGGAGTTTTTTATGAAAAAAATATTATTGATAATGTTGCTGATAATAACTGTAGTATTCTCCAATGCTTCAGTATCAGTTTACTTTAATGATGTCCCGTCAAGCGGGGGAATGGATATAGCTCTTATTGAGCTTATTGATTCTGCCAACAGAAAAATAGATGCACATTTTTATCAGGTCAATAATATGGATATTATTAATGCCTTTGTCAGAGCGGCAAGAAGAATAGGCGCGCACAATATAAGATTTATTACAGAAGATAAATATTACAATCAGTCAAATTATAAACAGGCTTATGGAGCACTTGAAAATGCGGGAATCAAAGTTTATACAGATAAAATGGGTGATGGTATTGATAGAGGACAGAGTCATAATAAATTTGCAGTAGTTGATGACAGATATGTCTGGATGGGTTCATATAACATAACATCAAATTGTACATTCAAAAATCCAAACAACGGTGTTAAGCTGGACTCCAGAGAAATGGCTCAGATTTTTACAAGAGAATTTAAACAGATGTACGAAGAAGGTAAATTCAGCATTAAAAAATCAGCTTATGACACTCCTTTTGTAAGAGTGGGAGATGCTCAGATAAAAGCTATGTTTTCTCCTCAGGAAGCAGTAAAGGAAGCAATAGTCAATGAAATAAATCAGGCAAGACAAAGTATTTATTTCTGTATATTTACATTTACAGATGAGCTTATAGTAAATGCAATAATTAACAAGGCAAGACAGGGTGTTAAAGTTTATGGTGTGCTTGACGCATTTCAGGCAAAAAGTCAGTACAGCTCATATCATGATTTTGAAAAAAATCAAATGTCAAATCTGAACATAAAAAAAGACCTTGTTTCTGGATTATTACATCATAAATTTTTAGTTGTTGACCCAGAATCTTCCAATGCAACAGTAATTACAGGTTCTAAAAACTGGACAGCAGCAGCTGATAAAGTGAATGATGAAAGTACGCTGATAATAAAAAGTAAATCCATAGCACAGAAATATTATCATGAGGTAGGCAAACAGTTTGGAGATGGGTTTGACAAAACAATATCCTCAGGAGCTCAGGTAGTAAAATATGATGGTCCAGTGGTTTTAATAACTGAAGTAGCTTTTAAAAACAGCTCACTTGAAGGTGACTGGATTGAACTATATGTTGTTGATGATAAAAACTCAGGTTTTGGATTTGATATTTCTGGCTGGAGCCTTTTTGATGATGAGACATTTAAAACTTTCAGACAGGGAACAAAAGTTAAAACTGGCGAGTTTATTACAATATCACAGGGAATGTGGAGCGATTCAACAAGTGCAGGATTTGATGGAGAGCTTAAAGTTTATGTTGAAAGTCTATCACTTGCAACAACTGATGAACAGGTTATGTTGAAAAATAAAGAAGGTAAAATAATTGATGCAGTTGCATGGGCAAATAATAATAATAGATGGTCTCCAGGTGAGAAAGAAGATATGCTTAAAGTTTTCAGTGATGGAGCATGGTCTGGTTTTTCTGAAGACTCATGTTTTAACTCTGAAGAAGTTCATGATGGTTATTCTATAAAAAGAAGATATAATCAGCAGGGGTTCGGAAGACCACAGTTTATTGATACAGATTCTTCTGGTGACTGGATTGTAAGTGATAATCCAACACCTGGAAAATTATAATAAAATTTACTTAAACAGGTTAATTGTTTAAGCTTTAAAAGCCGATAAAAGCTTAGGATTAGTTAAAACTAAGCTTTTATTGGAGGATATTGTGAAAAAATTAGCTATATATATATGTTTCTTAATTTCAATTTTTTTTCTGATAATAACAGGTTGCGACAGAGATAAATCCGGGAGTTTCGGTACGGTTACTTTTGGAGAATTTTCATGTGTTGTCGAAGGTTATGTTTATACAATTTCTTCAACTGGGAATGCTCCATCTCTTGCACCATCTTTTTCTTCGAGTCCGAGTGCTGGATTGGGACCAGTTACTGGGGAGTCACCTCTTTCGGGAGCAGTCGTATCTTTAAGAAATACTTCAATCACAACAACAACAGATCAGTATGGTTATTTTAAACTTGATGTTAAAGATAAAAATTCTATAGGACTTAAAACAATTGAATTTAAAAATTCAAATGGACAAACTCTGTATGGCAGAATTGTGCTTAATTTAAAAGAAAATGACGAAAAATTATTTAGAATAAAACTTGTAAGCAACAAAAAATCAGAAGTAATAGAGTTTGATTCAACAGACAGAGTAACTGTTTTAAATAGATTTCCAATTGTAGATGCAGGTCCAGATGTTTACACCAACAATTTTGGAAATGATTATATAAAAATTATTACAGAGAAAAGTTATGATCCAGACGCACCTCATCCAATTTATGGCTCGATAAAAGAAGTTTTTCTTGATCTTCATAATCAGTTCGCTTTTGACAGAAGAGAAGAATATAAATCCAAATATGTAATTTCAAACCTTTCTGATTATTTTTCGGTGCCCGGAATATATGATGTAAACATTGTAATGGTTGATTATATGGGTGGAACAGGACTTGGAACAATGAGAGTTCATGTTGATTCAAAATATAAATATACTAAATTCAGACCTCAGGCGTTTATTGAAGAATCTTTGCTTACGTCAGAAGGGATAATTACAGTGGCGGGTGGAACACCTTTGACCATTACAGGTCGAGCTGAATCAAACAATCCTGACAGAGGGCTTGGATTTGAATATAGATGGGTTCAGACAGGTGGTCCAACTGTATCAATGAGTTATTCAGAAAATAATGACAGTATTACTTTTACTCCTGTAACTGGTAATTCATACTATTTTGCTTTTTATGCAAAAGAAGATGATTTGGAAAGCTATCCAGCTAATGTCAAGGTTGTTGCTGGAACAGGCGAAACTGGTGGTCAGGATCCTGGTGGAATTGTTGGTGTTGCAGAAGGATTTATTTATTATGAATCTGAAAATTCGATATATCGATTAAATTCCTCAACAGGAATTACAACAAAGCTTACAGGTGACAACTATGTTTCAACATTCCCTGCAATAAGTGCAGATTTTTCCACGGTTTATTTCTCATCAAATAAAGATGATAACAACAATTATGATATTTACAGTGTACCTGTTTCAGGTGGAAATGTTTCAAGGCTTCTTAACACTGAAAGTTCACAGACAATAAATCGTGATGAATTTATGCTTTATGCTGCAAATAATTCAAGAATTTACTTTGTTTACCCTAATTCACTCAATTCTATCAGTATTACTGGAGGGGATTTCAGAACTGAGTATATTACTGAAGGAAAAAACATAAGATTCCCCAGTGTGGATAAAGAATGTGAGAAAATTGTATTTTCATCAAACCGTGATACCACAAGTAATTATGAGTTATATCTTGCTGACCTTGATTTATCAGGTCAAGTGGTTGTGGGTTCAATTCAAAAGTTGACTACCGGTAATAATGATTTTGGAGCGAAATTCTCACCTGATGGTGAAAATATAGTTTTTTTCAGAGAAAATTCAAATGGATATTCAAGTATTTATAAACTTGAATTAGATACACTTAATCTGGTATTATTGACTGTTGATAATTACGATAATACTTTTCCGTGTTATTCAACAGACGGCTCGAAAATTTTTTATGTATCGTCTGGGAGAGTAGATGACATTGGTGAAGTTTTTGTTATGAACAATGATGGAACTAATATCAGAAGACTGACAGACAATAGTATAAAAGAAAGATTTTTAGTTTTTGGGGAGTAACATTAATTGAAATATGCAATCAGATATTTTAACGATATTTGTATTATAGATTTAAGTGGTAAAGTTGACTTTCTTGCAAGTCAGTTCCTTGATAAAATTCTGGAAAACAGAATTTCAAAAGGAAATTATAAACTTTTAATAGATATGGAATATGTTGATTATATTGGAAGTAATGGTTTCAGTGTTTTAATTAATAATCTTATTAAATGCAGAGAAAAAGATGGTGATGTTAAATTGACAAATTTAAACCATGATATATCAAGTTTAATAAAAAAAATTCGCCTTGATGAAGTATTTGAACTTTTTAACAACGAAGACGATGCGATAAATAATTTCTATTCTGGAGGGGAAAATGATTAATTTGGAAAAAAATGGGGATGTGCAGATTATCAACATCAATAGTGACATGACTAAAGAAAATGTAAAAGAATTTGAAGAAATATTTGATACTATCATAAATGATAATTGTAATAAAGTTATTGTAAATTTTCAGAAAGTAAATTTTATAGTCAGTCAAGTTCTTGGAATTATCATTATCAAAACAAAAAAAATTCGAGAAAATAGTGGTGATATCAGGATAGTAAATACAAATCCATATATTGAAAGACTTCTCTCAATTATTGGTATTGGAAAAATCATTGATATATACGAAAATGTTGATGAGGCAGTAAAGAATTTTTGACAAAAAAATAAAGCTAATTTATAATCTTCATTAATATGAAATGGAGATTGAATGGCAAATAACATACTACTGAAAAATGCTTTGATACCTTACGGAAACAATCTTGTATTAAGAGATATATTATGTCTGGATGGTGTGATTGTCCAGATTTCAAATTCAATCAATAAAGAAAATATCCCAGTTTTAAACTGCAATAACAATATTCTAATTCCCGGTGGAATAGATTCAAATGTAAATTTCTGTGATCCAGGTTTTACCCACAGAGAGGATTTTGAAACTGGAACAATTGCTGCAGTAAACGGTGGAATCACAACAGTGGTAGATTATTCTTCTTCAAATGTATCAATTATAAAAAATATTGAACTTGCAACAGGTAAAATTCAGCTTATAGAGCCAAAGGCTTGGTGTGATTTTGCAATAATCGGTGGAATATCGGCTGATGAAGTCGAAAAAAAACAACTTGCAAATTATAATGAGTTAAATCAAAACGGTATATGCGGGGTGGAATTTTTCACTTGTACAAACGTTGCAAATTTCAGACATCTTTCTAATGGTCAAATACTTGATACATTAAAATATCTTTCTGGTTCTGGCGTAATATTTTGTGTTCATGCCGAAGATTTTGAAATCTGTGACTGGAATGCAAGAATTTTTAAATTTAAAAATAAGAATTATCCAAAAGCGTGGTGTGAATCAAGACCAGATTTGGCTGAAAAAATTTCTGTATCCAATGTTCTGGCAATGGCAGCTGAAACTGGGGCAAGAATTCATTTTTTAAACATATCAACCACTAAAGCACTTGAAATTATTAAACAGGCAAAAGCTTCGGGTGTTGATGTAACTTGTGAGACAAATCCCTATTATCTTGAGTTTACTGAAGAAGATACTTCAAGACTTGGTAATAATTCAAAGTTGACCCCACCATTGAGAAAGTCAGGTGACAGAATAAATCTATGGAAAGCAATTTCGGATGGTGTGGTTGATATAATATCAAGTTCTCATATTCCATATGAATATCATACTGAAAAGAATTTTGAGGGTGCAACAATCTGGAATATATATTCAGGAACTCCTGAAACACAGTTTCTTTTACCTTATCTCATAAGTGAGGGTTATTTAAAAAACAGATTGTCTTTAAATGATATTATTAAAACTGTTTGTAAAAATCCAGCCCGAAGGTTTGGATTTTATCCTAAAAAAGGGTCTTTGACAGTTGGCTCTGATGCAGATTTTACTATAATAAATGTTAATGAAAAAACAAATGTTAAAACCGAAATGCTTAAGAGTAAGTCAAAATTCAGTATTTTTGATGGATATACTTTTAACTGTAGAGTAGAAAAAGTTGTTTTAAGAGGAAATATAATATTTTCACACAATGCTGAAGAAATTGAACAAACTAATTCAGGGATTTACATAAAAAGACAAAGCTTATAATTTTCTAATATAATATGTTTATGAAAGGGAGATAATAATAATATGATTTTGCTGAAAGGTGGCAGAGTAATAAGTTTTACAAATAAAGACGAGTTTATTAATGATGAACTTGATGTATTACTGGAAAATAATAAAATTAAAAAAATTGATAAAAATATTTATCCAGAGAAAGATTGTGAAGTTGTCGATGTTTCAGGAAAGCTTATAATACCAGGGTTTATTCAACCACATGTTCATTTATGTCAGGTATTATTTAAAGGAAGCGCCGATGATATGGAACTTCTTGACTGGCTTAAAAAAAGAATATGGCCTCTGGAAGCAATGCATACAGATGAGACAATTGACATATCTTCAAAAATGGGTTTGTGTGAGTTGATAAGTGGTGGAACTACAACTATTGTTGATATGGGTACGGTGAAACATACTGATATTATTGCAGAAAATCTGATAAAAAGTGGAATAAGAGCATTTTTTGGAAAAACTATGATGGATAAATGTGACCTTCCTGATTATATAAGAGAAAATGCCAAATCTTCACTTGATGAATCAGTTCAATTATTTAAAAAATATCATAACAGTGGGAATGAAAGAATAAAATATGCAGTTTCTCCAAGATTTGCAGTATCCTGCTCGGTTGATTTAATGGTTCAGGCTTCAGAGTTTGCAAATGAAAACAAACTGATATATCACACACATGCTTCAGAAAACAGAAAAGAAGTTGAAATTGTAAAAGAAGCATTTGGAGTAAGAAATATTGAGTTTTTTGAAAAATATAAAATAGCTGGTCCAAATCTTCTGCTTGCTCACTGTATATGGGTAGATGAAAATGAAATTGATATGATAAAAGATTATGGAATAAACGTTGCACATTGTCCTTCTGCAAATCTTAAACTGGCTTCAGGAATAGCTCCAATACCAACATATCTCAACAGAAAAATAAAAGTAGGAATAGGGGCAGATGGAGCACCATGTAACAATAACCTTTCAATGTTTAAAGAAATGAAACTTGCAGCTCTTATACAGAAACCAATACATGGGCCGACAGTTATGAATGCTTATGAAGTATTCAGAATGGCAACATTAGGAGGGGCAGAAACCATAGGATTGGAAAAGGAAATTGGTTCAATAGAGGAAGGTAAGAAAGCGGATATAGTAATTATGAATTTAAATTTATTTAATTCTTCTCCATATTTTGATCCAGTATCTTCAATTGTTTATTCATGTTCTTTTTCAAATATTGATACAGTAATTATTGATGGAAAAACAATTTATAAAGATAAAAAATTTAATACTCTTGAAACAGAAGGTCTTGTTGAAAAGGCTAATGAAAAACTGAGAGAAATGGTTGGGAAACTATAGAAACACGGGGGTCTGTGCAGTAAAAATTTACCGCAGGTAAATTTGGACGGCCTGACCCCTTATGAAACGCGAGAAAAACGCGAGAGTAACGAGAATAAATCGCGAGAGAAACGGAAAATTGTATGAATAGAAAAAGATTAATAAGTGTTGCTGCAGGATATGAAAAAGCTGATCTGGTACTAAAAAATGTAAATCTTATAAATGTAATTTCAGGAGAAATATATATAACTGATGTTGCTGTGGCAGAAGGATATGTTGCAGGAATAGTTCCCGGATATGAAGGTATTGAAGAAATTGACTGTAAAGGAATGTATCTTTCCCCTGGATTTGTAGATGGTCACGTTCATCTTGAAAGCTCTATGGTAAGTGTTGGGGAATTTGCCAAAGCAGTTCTTCCGAGGGGGACAACAACAGTTATTGTTGATCCGCATGAAATTGCAAATGTTGCTGGTGAAGAAGGAATTAATTATATTCTTGAAAGTTCTGAAAACCTCCCTCTTAATGTTTATATGATGATGCCTTCCTGCGTTCCTGCAACTTTTCTTGAAACTTCAGGAGCGTGTATTAACTCAGAAATAATGAAAAAATACAGCAGTAACCCTAAAATCATCGGACTTGGAGAGTTTATGAACTATCCTGGTGTTATTAATGGCGATGAGGAAGTATTGAAAAAAATGAGTCTATTTTCTGAAAAAATAATAGACGGTCATGCTCCTATGGTTACAGATAAACAATTATGTGCATACAGAGCTGCAGGGGTTACAAGTGAACATGAATGTACAACAGTAAACGAAGCACTTGAAAAACTGAGAATGGGTATGTATATAATGCTTAGAGAAGGTTCAGCCACAAAAAATCTCAGGGATTTACTACCGCTATTAAACAGATATAATGACAGATTCTGTTTTTTTTCGACAGATGACAGACATCCTGATGATTTAATCAACGAGGGTCATATTGACAATATGGTAAAAATTCTTGTCAGCGAACAGGGAAACATTACCCGTGCTGTCAGACTGGCTTCAAAAAATGCCTGCGAGTATTTTGGACTTAAAGAACTCGGGGCAGTTGCTCCTGGATACAGAGCAGATATGCTTCTGATTGAAGATTTTTCAAAAATGAAAATAAACAAGGTTTTTAAAGATGGAAAAATTGTGGCTGAAAACGGAAAAGCTCTTTTTGAAACTCATACTTTAAAAAACAGCAAGATTTTTGACTCAGTTAATATTTCAAATATTGATTCAGAAAAATTTGAAATAAAAATTCAAAATCATAACAAAAGTTATAAAATGAATGTAATCGAAGTTATTCCATCACAGATAATAACAAAAAAAATACAGGTTAAACCTAAATTTTCTTCTGGGAAAATAATCTCAGATGTTGATAATGATATAGTGAAATTTGCAGTAGTTGAAAGACATAATAATACAGGGAATATCGGACTTGGATTTGTAAAAGGGTTTGGGTTAAAAAAAGGTGCTATAGCAACAACAGTAAGTCATGATTCTCATAATATGAATATAATCGGAGTAGAAGATTCCGACATGGCTTTGTGTGCTAACAGATTAAAAGAAATTGGTGGGGGCTTAGTTGTAGCTCAAAATGGAAAAATTACAGGTGAACTGCCACTTCCTCTTGCAGGATTGATGACTGACAGCTCACTTGAAAGTGTTTCTCAAAAAATTCAATTTTTACATAATCTATGTTATAATCTCGGTGTGGTAATTAAAGACCCTTTTATAACAATGGCTTTTCTTGCCCTTCCGGTAATTCCTGAGTTGAAACTTACAGACAAAGGACTGGTTGACGTACAGAAATTTGAAATAATAGAATTACTTGAGGAGTTTTAATAAAAATGGCACCACTTGCTGAAACAATGAAAAAATTGAAACAGATTGAAGATATTCCAACTCTTCCTGTTATTGTTACAAAAGTTCTTGATGTGGCAAATTCTTCAAATTCAACTGCCAACGATTTAAATAATGTAATTATTCAGGATCAGTCACTTACATCTAAAACTCTAAAACTTGTTAACAGTGCATATTATGGATTCCCAAGAACTGTAACAAAAATTACAGAAGCAATTGTTATTTTAGGTTTTAATGCAGTAAAAAACCTTGCTCTTTCAGTTTCAGTCTGTGAATTATTTAATAAATCTGATATTGATTTTGACAGAAAAGAATTGTGGAAACACTCTGTCGGAGTCGCTGTAGCTACTGGGATTATTGCAAAAAAATCAAAAATGACAATAGACCATGAAGAACTTTTTATAACCGGTCTTCTTCATGACATTGGTCTTATTATATGTGACCAGTATTTACATGATGATTTTATCATAAGCATAAAAGAGGCGGCAAAGGAAAATGTGCCTATTGAAGTTGTTGAGAAAGAAATTTATGGAATGGATCATGCAATGATTGGAAAAAAAGTAACTGAGAGCTGGAAATTGCCTTCAAAGATTTGTACAGTTATTGGGTTTCACCATCAACCACAATATGCTTATGCTGATTCAAAAAAAGACACAGCAGTAGTTTATCTGGCTGACCTTATATGTAAACTTAAAAAATTTGGATTTGATGGAGATCGGGCTATACCTAAACTCAGAATGGAACCATTTATGACTCTTGGAATTCAGAAAAATGATATAAAAGAAATTTCAGCACTTTTTGATGAAGAAATTAAAAAAGCCAAAGACTTTCTCACTCTGGTGGATAATTAATGAGGAAAGACAAAGAATTTGATAACTTAATAGACAGTCTGGAATTTGATAATATTGAAGAAAATTTTAAGCCAGAAATAAAAGAAAACATATCTGAGGCTGATTTATATAATTATCTAAAAGACTTTTTTGAAAAAATTACCACTTCTGTTGATGTTGAAGCGACAATAAATATTATTGTTGATGTTATTTCTGATTATCTTTATCCAGAAGCATGTGTAATTATTAATGAAAAAAATGAGCATATAGTTGAAAGAAATCTTAAACCAGAATTTTCAAAACATATAGAAGACTTATATAGAGCAGATATTCTTGGCTGGGTGAAAAATGAACAGAAACAGACTGTTCATAATACAGGTGATTATTCAATAATAGTTTTCCCCATGTATGTTGAAGCAGATTTTCGAGGTTTTTTCATTCTTTTTTTTAAAGAATTTGAAATAAAACAGAATTTTTTAAATTTTTTAAATATATCCTCATATATTCTTGCAATCTTCATAGCGAAATTGAAATTATATAAAAATCTTGTTGAGAAATCTGATAATCTTGAAATAAAAATGAATGAAGCTCGTGACTTATACGAAGAACTTCTTATTGTGTATGATTTTGTTAAAAGTATAGGTTCTGTTTTTGATGAAAAAGAACTTTATAGACTGCTTATAAGAATGTGTAAAAAAGCTCTTGGAGCAAACAAGGCTTATGTTTTAATTTTTGAAAGAAAAAGTCATCATATAAACGTTGTAGTTGGGGAAGATGGAAATGCCTCAGAAGGTAAAAAAGTTCCAGTTATGGATTTTCTTAAAGATTTTACTAACAATCCAAAGCTACTTAATATAAAAGAAAATATTAGTGATTTTATGAAAAAAACCTTTGGTTTAAATTCGATTTTTGTTGCACCGATAATGTTTGAAGAAAAACTTCATGGAATTATTCTTCTTTCTGAAAGAGAAACTAATAAACCTTATTCTGAGAGAGATGAGAAAACATTCAGCTCATTTGCACAGCAGACTTCAAATTCTCTTGAAAATATAAAACTTCATAATCAATTTATTGAAAAACAGAAAATGGAACGTGATCTTGAACTTGCTCGGAATATTCAGGAAAGTCTTCTTCCGTCAAGACCACCGGTTATTGACAATCTTCAGATTGCAGCGGTAAGTATTCCTGCAAAACAGGTTGGTGGAGACTATTATGATTTTTATAAAGAAAATGAACATGAATGCTGGTTTTTAATAGGTGATGTTTCAGGTAAAGGGATGGCAGCTGCAATATTAATGGCAATGATAAGAAGCCTTTTCCGCTCAGAACTTAAAAATTCCGATGAAAATACTGGAGACCTTCTTACAAATATAAATGATTTAATTGTTTCAGATATTTATGAAGGAAAATTTATTACTTTTGTTGCAGCTTATGTAAATTCTCAGACTGGTAAAATGTATTTTACAAATGCCGGACACGTTCCTTTTATTGTTTATAAAGCAAGGCAGAATGAAATTATGGAATTTGAGGCTGATAATCTTCCTGTGGGAATTATGGAAAATGTGAAATACGTCACAAAGAGTATGAAAATTGATGAAGGTGATATTGTTTTTTTCTATACTGATGGTATAAATGAGGCTATGAATTCTGAGAGAGAAGAGTTTGGAATTGACAGATTAAAAGAAAGCATAATTAAAAATAAAAATAAATCAGCCGGTGAAATATTAAAATCCGTATTGGAAGATGTTGATGCTTTTGCCGGGAAGCAACCTCAGCATGATGATACAACGGTAATTGTATTAAAAAAGGCAACAAGAAAATTTAATTCAATAAAAGAAAATATTGTTTTAGAAAGTTCAATTTCATCAGTTAACAAATTTGTTGATAAGGTTGTAAGTCATATGAATGAACTTGAAATATATGAAGATGAAATTTTTGATGTCAAACTTGCTTTGAGTGAATTGCTTATAAATGCTGCAAAACATGGCAATAAATTTGATTTGTCAAAAAAAATATATGTTGATTATTATTTGTCACTTGAAAAATTAGATGTCATTGTTGAAGATGAAGGGGAAGGGTTTGACAATAGTTTCTTAAAAGATTATGATAATAGGTTGATGGAAGAAAATGGAAGAGGTATTATTCTTGTTTCTTCAATATCTGACAGATTTGTATATAATAATAAAGGTAATAAAGTTGAGATGACAAGATTTTTTAAAGGATTTGAAGCATGAAAACTGTACCATTAAGAGCGTTGAAACCTGGTATGATTCTTGGCAGACCAGTGTTTGATAAAAATAGAGAAATTCTTCTTGATGCTGGAATTACAATTACTGATGATTATATAAAAAGACTTCAGAGTAGAAATATAAGAATGGTTTCAATTCTTGAAGATGACAGTGAAGAATTTGATGATGATTCATTTGAAGAAACAGAAGATACAAACGAAGACAATTCAAACGATGATATTCTTTCAAGGCTTGAAACTATTGGAATACTACCATTTCAGGAAGCTTATGAAATATTAAAATCCTATACTGATAAACTCGATGATGAAGCTGTTGTTTTAAAATTAGCCGAAGTAAGTAATTCTGTGACAAACGATAAACTTTTGACAACAATTCTTGATATGCTTTTAAAAACATCAAAATTATCTACCGGTCCAGCTTTTTTTCTTGGTCTTTATGGAAAACAGAGTGATTCTGCTATAAAAAACCTTATTCTAAAAATTATGACAAATCAGGAACCTGACAATGATATTATAAATCCAGTTCTTTATTCACTAAAAAGTGCAGATACCCAGACTGCTAATGAAATTTTTAAACTGTTTGAAAAATATGATAAAAAAGCAATTGAAACAAATTCATATAAAATACTTGCAGAAAATGATCCCGCTCTAAGTTCAAAAATAATTTCACTGATGAAAAAATTACAGCTTACTGTTGAATCTTCTGGCGTATCCACTCCGGTAGAAAATGTTCAACCAGCTCCGATTAAAAAAGTTGTTAAGGAAGAAACTATTCATGAAGTAAAAAAAGCTGAGGATGAACTTTTATCCATTCAGATTGATACTCCTCAAGTTGACAGCTTTGACAATGTTGATGAATCATCTTTTGAGAAAAAAATATCATCATCTTCATTTAAACAGATTGATGTTAAGTTTGAAAAAATAGAATATGAAAAATTAGATGTTGAAGTTTTTAAAAATGAATATAAACAGAGTGTGGCTTTAACTGAGGAATTTATAAAATCGGCAAGAGCAAACAGAGAAATTGAGCCCGAAGCAATAATGCAGATAGCAAGAAAAATAGTTTCTCAGGTAGTTTTAGACCCTAAAAATGCAGTCACTTTATCTGAATTTAACACATTAAATAACTATGTCATAAGTCATTCAATTAATACAGGTTATATGGCAGTTCTTCTTGGGAAACTTTCTAATATGAGTGAAGATGAATTGATGGAGCTTGCAATCGGTTCTCTGATGCATGATATTGGAATGGTAAAAGTAAAGGACTTGTTATGGACAAGACCTGAAAAACTTGGATTTGACGATATTTTTGATATTCAAAAACACACAATATTTGGAATAGATACTCTTTCAGAAATTTCAAAATTTAAAGGACATATTGCGTATATTTCTTATCAGCATCATGAAAGACTTGATGGTTCAGGTTATCCAAAGAAAAAACATGGACTTCAGGTTCCAAAATATGCAAGAATTGTTGGTATAGCAGATGTATTCCAGGCTATGACTTCATCGAGAATATACCGTGGTTCTTATGATCTTCAGCATGTTTTCAGCACACTGATGAGAAAAGATAAAAATAAATATGATCAGAATTTTGTAAAGCCTCTTCATGATTTTTATGTAAAAAATATTAATTCAGAATTATCAGATCTTGGAGTTGAACCTAAAAAAGTACTAATTGTGGATGACAGTAATGAGATTAGAATTATTACAAAAAAACTTCTTCAGAATGAATTTGGGACTTCTCTTGAAATTGAGTTTGCAGAAGATGGTTCTCAGGCTATTGAAATAATTATTGAACGTAAAGAAATACCAGATTTAATTCTGCTTGATATAATGATGCCAGTGCGAGATGGTTTTGGTGTTATCGATGAATTGAAGCTTAAAAATATTAACATTCCAATTATAATGATGACAGCTAAAAGGGAACAGTCATCTGTGTTAAAAGCCATATCATCAGGACTGGTAAAAGATTACATTGTAAAACCTTTTGAAAAAGCCATGATTATGGAAAAAGTAAAAAAGCATCTTAATATCTGAATCTATAATCATCCATAATTTTTTTTGCTATCAGAGCTTCTTTTGAATTTCTGTTTTCTCTGATAAGATTTCTTGCTACTTTCTGCATATTTTCCCAGTCGAATAAATGTTCTTTTTCTATTTCAATAATTTTTAAAGCGGCTACAGCAGAGAGTTGATGTTTTGGATAAAGAGAAATCAATTTTGTATAATATTCTCTTGCTTCTTTGTAGTTGTTTGTATCTTTAATATATCTTGCACCAGTTTCATCAAGAAAAAATGAAGACTGAGAAAATGCAATGTTGGCTGAATGGAAAAAGAAAAAAGGTTCACTATCAGGAGATGAAAAAAGATTTTTATGTTCATCGAGAATTGATTTTGCAGTTTGTTTTTCATTGTTAAGAATAAAAAATTCAACACTTTTTAAAACATTTTTCCAGTTTACAAAATCTTTATTCTGAAGCAGTTTTTTATAAAGAGCTCCAAGAGATATGTAATCGTGTGAAGATTTGTAATAATCAATAAGAGTGTCAAAATTTTTATTTTTTATAAGTAATTCCTCAGCTTTAGGGCTGTTTCCTGTTAAAAGATAAAAATCTGACAAAACACTCTCATCAACTTTTCTTTCGTCAAGATGATTTCTTAATAAACTTTGAGCGCTGTTTATATCACCGGATTTTATATAAGCCTCTAATAAATCAAGTTTTGCTGTATGAGAATTTGGTGAATATTCATGATTATCAAGATAAGATTTTAAAATTGAAATTTTTTCTTCTGGAGTTTCAGCTTTTTCTGCAAGATTAAAATAAATAAATTCAGTTTCCAAGTCTTTTGGATAGGATTTTAAAAGTGTTTTATAAATAGAATCGGCTTTGTCAAACTGATTTGAGTTTGTATAGACTTTGGCCATCTCAAGAAGGGCTCTTTTACTCATATCTGAACCTGAATATAACAATGATGATTTATTAAAATAATTTATTGAAGATTTTACATTTTCTTCTGTAAATTTTGTATAAATTTGACCAAGATAAAAGTAAGCCTGTCTTGAAAAGTCGGTTTTGGAATAATGATTGACAAGTTCTTCGAAATTTTCACAGGCATTTTTCAGATTATTGTTTTTAAACAGGGTAACTGCAGTTTCAAAAAGTTCTTTTGCCTGGTCAATCTCAGTTTGATTTCCTGTTGAAATTACGCTGTATATAAATATTGGAATTAAGAAGTAAACTAATTTTTTCATTTTACCCTCCGGTATTTTATTATATTATCATTAATATCGGCATTTAAAGGAGAGTTTTGAAATGGTTATTGGTAAATAATAGAAGCATATCCTACAACATGTTCCATCTCGATTACATCGCCGGAAGTAGCATATTTAAGCAGTTCAGGCTTGAGATTTTTTTCAGAAGAATATTTAATTATCGATAAAATAGGATCTGTTCCACATATTGACATACTATTTTTTAACACAAATTTTGAAAATGCTATTCTTTCGTTTTTTAAAATATGTTCAATTGCTTTCAAATCTTTTTCGTAAGCATATTTTTTTGATACATAATGTGAAAAATCTGATGATATCAAAAAAATACTTTCTGGACGATTTAAAAAATCACCAATAGCATCAGAAAAATCAATTATGAAATTAATATCCATTAAAGATATTGTTATTGGAACAATTGAAAATTTAGATGATGAAAAAATATATTGAAGAAATGGAAGATGAACTTCAACAGAATGTTCAAACAAATGAGCCTGATTATTAATTTCAAATCTTTTAAGTTTTGAAAGTTCTTCAACAATTTCTTTATTGACAGGAACATTCCCAAGCGGAGTTTGCCAGTAATCAGATGAAGAAAGGGAAATCGGACCACCTTTACCAGTATGATTAGGACTTATTATGTAAAAAACAGGATTTTGATAATTTTCCGGGGAAAGATATCTGTAAGCATGAGCTGCAACAGGTCCAGAGAAAAAATATCCTGCATGAGGAACAATAGCACCTTTTATTTTATGATTGGAAAAACTTTTTGTTCCTGGGCCGAGTAAACTGTCGGTAAAACAGTTTTCAATCTGAACAATTAATTTTTCAGCAGAATCTTCATAAAATTTTCCAGCAACAACAGATTTTCTTATATCCATATAAACCTCTTACTCGCTATCGCTCGTGTAATGTTAACTTTCGTTAACAGTTTTTAAAACAGTAAGTAAGTAACCGGAGTTTCACACCTCGGTTAGTAAGACTGGATGGATTAAAGCGTTCACTTACTCACTTACTCACTTATTCACTTAGGGGTCAGGCCGTCCAATTTTGCTTTCAGCAAAATTTTACTGCGCAGACCCCGACCTCACTGCTTCAATTATCTTACAATTTCATATATTAAATTATTTTTAGCAACTGGTTCCTGAGAATAAACAAAAGCTTCTTCAATGGCAGATTTAATTTTATCAAGATTTTTTGTGTTATTTATTACAATTTTTGCAACACATTCATTTGGATTAACAGAATCCCCAACTTTTTTCTCCAAAATTATACCCACAGTTGGATCAATAATATCTTCTTTTGTTTCTCTGCCAGCACCAGCAAGCATTGCAGCCTTGCCAATAAGAAGAGCATCAATTTCTTTTACATAAGCGGATTTTGAATAAGTTACTTCAATTATATTTTTAGCTTTTCCCATTAGAGAAGGATTATCACAAACTTCAGCATTTCCACCCTGAGCTTTTATCATCTCTCTGAATTTATCAAGAGCTTTTCCAGAGGATATTTTATCTCTCAACATATCAATTCTTTCTTCTTTCGATTTTCCAATTGAAGCAAGAGAAAGCATTTCAGCCCCTAACTCATAACAGAGTTCATTCAAATCATCAGGACCGTTTCCAGCAAGAGTTTGAATAGATTCTTCAACTTCAAGTGCATTACCAATATATCTTCCAAGAGGCTGATTCATATCAGAAATAACAGCAGACATATTTCTACCATTTCTTTTTCCGATTTCCACCATAATAGAAGCAAGTTTTCTTGCATCATCAAGATTCTGCATAAAAGCGCCTTTACCACATTTAACATCAAGTACGATTCCATCGTTTCCAGCAGCAAGTTTTTTACTCATTATACTCCCTGCAATAAGCGGAATAGAATCAACAGTTGCAGTAACATCTCTCAACGCATAGAGTTTTTTATCAGCTGGTGCAAGATTACCTGTCTGACCAACAACAGCAAGACCAGTTTTATTTACAATATTGAAAAAGTCATCAGTTGAAACATCAACTTTAAATCCAGGTATTGATTCAAGTTTATCAAGAGTTCCGCCAGTATGACCTAAACCTCTTCCAGACATTTTTGCAACTTTTACTCCACAGCTTGCAACAAGAGGACCAAGTATAAGAGTGGTTTTGTCACCAACCCCGCCTGATGAGTGTTTGTCAATTTTAGCACCTTTTATTGGACTTAAATCCATCATATCACCTGATTGTGCCATTTCCATAGTAAGAAAAGCAGCTTCTTCATCAGTCATATTCTGGAAATAAACTGCCATCAGCCATGCGCTAATCTGATAATCAGGTATTTTTCCTTCAACATAATTTTTAATAATATACTTGATTTCATCAGGTGTGTTAGATAATCCATTTCTTTTGTTGATAATAATGTCGTACATTTTCATAAAATCAGTGCCCCCATTATGTTTAATGTTTTTATTGATAAACCTTGAATAACTACTCCAAAATTCAAAAACCATATAAGTAGAATTACAATAATAAATCCGAATGGTTCTATATCAGCGTATTTTTCAGCCATCGCTCGAGGCAAAATTCCATAAAGTATCCTTCCACCATCAAGTGGTAGAATTGGCACAAGGTTAAATATTCCAAGCAGTATGTTTATATAAGAAAATAATAATATAATTTCTTTAATTTCACCATTTGACATAAAAAATTTTAGAAACCATAAAGATAGTGCTGCTAAAATAAAATTAGAAGCCGGACCAGCAGCAGCAATATATGTTTGAGCTTTTTTTGGATTTTCAAAATAAAAAGGATTTATTCTAACAGGTTTTGCCCATCCAATTCCGACAAAAACAAACATTAAAAATCCAACAGGATCAATGTGGTTTAAAGGATTAAGATTCAGTCTTTTTTCCTTTAAAGGAGTTGGGTCACCAAGCTTGTAAGCAACATATCCATGGGCTACTTCATGAAACATAAGAGCAAGAATGACAAGAGAAATAAAAATTAATTTTTCCTTTATCATATTCATTGTTAAAGAAAATCCAGCACCCAGCATGTTGTTTATTAAATACAAAGATAAAATTATGAGAGCTATTTTCAAATATTGTTTATTCATAAACATCATATTATACCATTACTTGAAAAAATTCAATCCAGTA
>Ga0265293_10003286_pt1 | contig 30285 bp, 25 predicted proteins | sample Munlanlewell138R_FD_192505 | JGI IMG/M metagenome (GOLD analysis project Ga0265293, IMG submission 192505) | Leachate microbial communities from a municipal landfill in Southern Ontario, Canada - Leachate well 138R | ecosystem: Engineered > Solid waste > Landfill > Unclassified | place: Canada... | reverse complement strand
GGCGATGGCGAAGGGGAACCACCTGTTCCCATCCCGAACACAGAAGTTAAGCCCTTCAGCGCCGACAATACTTGGTTGGAGACGACCCGGGAACATAGGTCGCCGCCGGATTTTTATAAAAAAACACAAACAAGACTGAAAACATAATCATTCTTGTTTGTTTGAATATATATGTAAATAATCGTGAGTGATTATCAAATATATGTTACATAAGCTACAATTATATGATATAATAACAAATAATATGTAGCACATTATATTCCTCGTTAGCTCAGCCGGTAGAGCATGCGGCTGTTAACCGCAGGGTCGTTGGTTCGAGTCCAACACGGGGAGCCACAAAAGGGACTGCAAAAGCAGTCCTTTTTTTGCGACTCCCCGTGTTGGCATAGAACCTCTGTATTTATACATGGTTCGCAATTTGCCCAAAGGGCAAACTGATGAGGGAAACGGACGGCTATACTTCTAATTCACACTTAGGTAGGAACAACCTCTTATATTCTTACCGAAAATACGAATGGTCCAACACGCTTATCCTCTGCATTTATGCACGGTTCGCAATTTGCCCAAAGGGCAAACTGATGAGGGAAACGGACGGTTATACTTCTAATTCACACTTAGGTAGGAACAACCTCTTATATTCTTACCGAAAATACGAATGGTCCAACACGCTTATCCTCTGCCTTTATGCACGGTTCTTGAATTTTGCCCAAAGGGCAAACTGATGAGGGAAACTGACGTTATACTTCTAATTCACACTTAGGTAGGAACAACCTTTATACTCTTGCCGAAAATACGAATTATGACTCAATTTCCGCTTTATGTATAAGTGTTGATTTTATTTGTTTCTATAAATCAAATAGCTCATTAGGCTCTATATTAAATTTGCGATATAGCAGCATAATGCTGTCATATCCCGGTTTTTTGCGACCAAGTAACCATTGACTGACGGTTGTTTGGTTTACGCCGAGAATGTCTGCTAATTGCTGTTGGCTTAATTTATGTTCTATCATTATTTGCTTTATAATATCTATATATACCATCTTATATAATATACAATTATTTAGGTCTTTAGTATTGACATAGGTCAAAAGACCTGATATAATTATTTTGGAAATATAAATATCAATAATATCAGCCTTGCGAAATTGCCTTATCTTATGCCGAATCTATTGGCAATATAGAAATGAAAGCTGTTATTGAGAGTTCAAAATAAACTATACTAAGGGGAAATCATATGGATTCTTTGACTTTACAAAAGGAATTTACGGCAAACTTTAATATCTCATTATGCCGTGCCGCTATAAGAAAAACGTGGCACTTCCTAGGTGTTCGTAATGAAATCAATGAGAATTGCTTTGAGCTAAAAAATATTGGCATCAGACAGGGTTTGGTGGTAGGGTTTTCTCAATCTGTAACGGCTATATTAACAGATAAAACAATAGAGTTCTCTCAATGTGTAACAATTTTATTAACGGAAAAAGATGAAAGTACAACTATCATACAAATTCAAACAACCCCGTTTGCCACGGTAAACAATAATCAATCAGTTTGGCAGACAAAAATGGAAGAACTTGTCGGTATTATGTGGAGAGAGCTTTACCAAGCGCTTGAAACACCATATAAACCTGCCGCCTATAACCCTATACAAAATACAAACACAGAATCCGTGAAACAGCCTAGCAAAAACAAAAAAATTTGGATTGGAATTGCAGTAGTGGCGGTTGCTGTCATTTTAGCGATTGTATATCTTCCGCAACTATTCGGGGGTGATAACAAAACCTATAAATACAGCAGCCAAACAGGAGTTGTTATTGAAATGACCTTAGATGGAGGTTATGACAGAGGTTCTTACTCACTAAAAGTTTACAACCCAAACGTTTATGGGAGAGATAATACATACACTGGGAAATATTGGACAAATGGAACTACAGTTAATAGCTACGAGAATTTTGCCATAACTGGATATGTGTTTGCTCAATTTTATATATCAAGCGACAGAAGTAAATTAATTATTGATTGCTATACTGGAAGTGGGAGTTTGTATATAACCTATACGCTATCTTTGCAATAGGGAGGTGTAGAAAAATACTACAAGGAAATCAAAAAATTTACAAAATAGCTGCACAAATCGGAGCTGACGACTTGAAAATTATTAAGGCATATATAAAAGGATGCGTCTATTCTTTTTGCAATTCAAACAAGTTAAACGGTGGCTCTGATTGGTTTGCCGCACACAATTTATTTGGTGAGGAAAACTACTATTGGCAACCGCCTATTAAGGCTATTTGGACGTATCATAAGAGTATTGCCAAAAGCGATAAATCCGCTTGTAGTGCAGCAGGCCATGATATTGGCTGGTTGTTAAAACAAATATTACTCGAGGACACAAATCGCAAGTATGAGCAGTCGACTAAACAACGTCAATTTAGAGTTAAGCGCTATCGTTGTATACGGAATAATTAGACATTTCCCACTCTAAACAAAGTAGAAAGCAACAAATCTCTAAATTAGACATTTTGTATCATCTTGCCACACAAAAGGGACTGCAAAAGCAGTCCTTTTTGTGTGGTTTTTTGTGTTGGCAAAGAAACTCTGTATTTATACACGGTTCGCAATTTTGCCCCTTGGAGCAAGTCTGCTTTTTTGATGTATCGCCATGTTTGGCATAGAAACTCTGTTTAGGTATAGTATTAGTTAACATTACTTGGGTTGACAGCGCTTGATGATATTGGTATAATAATCTTAAAAGTTTATAAATAACAAAAATATAATTGCGTTTTTTTAAGATAAGACTATAAATTTTCAAGTTAAAAGGAGGATTATATGAAAAAAATTGCTATAGCAATAGTTTTATTATTACTTACTATTCTACCACTTTCTGCTTGCATAAAAGAAACTGAACTATCCAATGATGAGGCAATGCAAATATTAAAAAATGCAGCGAGAAATTATATTTCGGAAGAAGAAGATATTAAAGTAACGTCTGAAATTAAACAAAATAATTATGATGAGTTTGGAAAAGTTGAAGAAAAATATATGAGTGAAAGAGTTGGTCAAATAACATATAATGAACATAATCCAACTATATACTTTTACTCATCTTTAATATTATGACAAAAATGATGTGCTGATGGAGTTTTATTCGGATGAAATATGGGAGGGTAGAGCAAGCAATAACAAACTTGTAACTCTTGGTGAGCATAACGAAGATTTTGTTAAAAGCCGTGAAATAGAAGAAATTACAAGAGAGGATATTTATAGAACGATAAAGAAAATAAAGCATGATAGTGAATTATCATTCATTAATGAATTGTTTGATAAGGATTATATATTTGAGCTCAATAATTTTGCAATTAGCACCAATTCTACAAAAAAAGGTAAGACGCAAACCCATGTGATAAAAATTGCTTACGATGTACTATATGACGATGAACTAAATGAGTATTTATATGAGTATGTGGTTGAAAATGATAAACTAATATCATTTTCAGTAAACTATATTACATATGAAGGATTATTGAAAATATTAGATGTATATTATGAAACAAAAATCACATATGGAATTCAAAACTTAGAAATGCCTAATTATAAACTTTATCAAGATTAACGGTTTTAGAGCATATTTTGCATAATTCGTAGGAGTGCTGTATTTATGAACGGTTCTTGAGTTTTGTCCAAAGGGCAAAACTGATGAGGCAAACGCAAAGCTAATTATTTGCTAAACAGTAGAACAATATCTATCACAGTTTAACTGCGAATGTAATGTTTATTAACTTTTCATGTTAAATGGATGCTTTTGAATAATATAGAAAATATATATTAAAATTAGGCTTGTAATAATATATTTATTTTGATAATATGTAGTTATCAGTTTAGAGTGTGCTTTTATGAGAAAAAACAAGTTTTTATTGTTGATTGTTCTTGTGTTCTTAATGCTAATTGCCCTTATTGCTTGCAACATATCTGATGAAAATGTTGAGGGTACGGGTGAGAAAGACGACCCCTATGTGCTTAAAACTAAAGCGCATCTCATCTCTTTTGCAGAAGTTGTAAATAGCGGCGAAACTTACGAAAATGCTTATTTTGCTTTGGGTGCAAATATCAATTTGGATAACATGGATTGGACTGCCATAGGGACAGAAATACAATTAGCAGGCGACCTCGATGAAGGACTTCCGCCCCCTGACATATATTCCTTTAACGGCAATTTTGATGGGAGAATGTATACGATAAGCCACTTTAAGGCGGAATAGGAGCGTGGGGCTTATCAGGATTTTTCGGTCGTAATTTTGGTAGTATTATCAATCTCAACTTGGCAGAATTTTCCATGGATGCATCGAGGGTGCTTGCGACAATGTTTACAGCCGTTGCCGAGGGGAATGGCATTGAATTCCAATTGACCCACATACGCTGTACTCCGACCCAAAAGACAAAGACGGTCATGTTTGATTTTCACCAATGGCTAAGAGTGCAGGGCTATGATGTTGATATAACCTTCGAGCAATGCAAGACGGTTTTGAAAGGCAATGAGGGAAAAGTGGTGTTTGAAGTTCACCCGCTAATACTTAATGACGACCACTACACATACCAGCAAGCCACCACTATTATTGAGAAACCCTTTGCGGATTTTGCAAACTATATAATAAAGAATTATTTCAAAAGAGGGTAATCTGATTTGACTGATGGGTAAGCGAAACAAATATGGGATAGAGAAAAAAGCACGAAATCAAGAAAAACCTTGGATGTTGAATCAAATAGTCGTGGGCATCGCCGAACTAAGAAATTCATACGGTAGTGGGCACGGCAAGGGAAAAGGCTTCAGCGGATTGACGCCACACCATGCAAGGTTAGCGGTGGGAAGTACGTTCAACTTGGTCAACCTTTTGTGGGAAACATACGAGTTAAAGAAGGCATGTAAATTATGATCACGGCGAGCGAAGTACGGCATATAGCGGACGGCAAAGAATGAAATTGTTCATTATCGGAAACGGCTTTGACAGTGCGCATAAGTTCAAGACAAAGTATTCTGACTTCAGAGAATTTCTGATAAAGAATTATCCCTATACAAATTGTTGGGGCAATTTGCCACAGCCAAACCTAATGCATGGCGGGGATATCGGCTACAACGAAAATGAATGCGCAAGTTTTATCGTAGATTTAATTGACGGCGTCGATTCGTCGGAAGGTCTTTGGTCGGAATTAGAATTGTATTTAGCGATGTTTGATTTTACCGAGTATTTTGACGATATAGCAGAATACGGGGAAAAACCATTCCATGCGGCATATAAAAATGAAGATAACTCATCTTATTTGACAGCCGCTGTTTCTATGATTTCCAAATTTTTCGATGAATGGGTTTCAAGTATAGATATAAGAAAAGGCAAGCCAAGCTTAAAATTCAAAAAGCTAATTGATAAAGAAAACGATTTATTTTTGAACTTTAACTATACCTCGACGCTTCAAACGATATATGGAACAAAAAATGTTGTTCACATACATGGCAAGCAGGGCGAGGAAATCTTTTTTGGACACGGCGAAAGAATGGAGTATGATGAGGATAATTTTGCTTATAAATGCGGCAAATATTTCGGCGCAGACTTAAATGGATTACATAATGCTTTACGCAAAAAAACGGAGGATGCTTTTTTTATACACCACCAGTTTTTCAAAGGATTGAAAAATGCGGAAATAGACAGCATCTACTCAATGGGTTTTTCATTCTCAGACATTGATATGGTTTATTTAGAAAGAATTTGCGAGTGCATTGATACGAAAGGCATGACATGGTATCTAAATGATTTTAACAGTGTGGCAGAAAGAAATCAATTTATTAAGAAAATCAAAGATTGCGGTTACGAGGGGTTATTTGATACTTTTACTACGGCATAGGATTGATGAAATGGCTGATTTTTTGGAAATGATAAAAACAAATGACCAACAACTTCAGCGGAATTTTGTTTTTCGACGAAACGAATAATTTTCGCAAGCTGAGATTGACCAAGAGCGGGATGAACAGCGATGCGAAAAACAAGCATTTTGTCTTGGGTGGTATCGGTTAGCTCAAAAGGGAGACTATATCCTAATTTAGCGTGTGGCAGTTGAATGGTAGAATATATCCGAGTAAAGGGCGATGTAGAAGAGAATTTATAACAAGTAGCGACCGAGGTAATTAACACCTCGTTTGTTTGCTTTTTATACTAAAAAGGCATCCTCTTTACCGATGAGGACATGCCACTATTAATGAAAGAATATTTTATTACTCGACTTTATATGACAAATATGATATAATTTTTCCATAATATAAACCGTCCAAAAATATATTATTCTTGCTATAAGGGAGATGTATATGGCGAAAAAGTTTAATGCAGCCCAGTTCAAAAATCAAATGAGACAAGCTCAAAATAAAGTGAATCAAGAAATTCGAAAAATCAATCATGAAATCGACAAATATAACCGTGATGTCAACTCGGCAGTTAACAAGTATAATCAAGAAGTACGCCGATATAATTCTCAAGTGCGTCAAAATCGTGCTCGCATTGATCAAGAACTACGGAAACTTTTATCACAGCCAACCTTTAGAGTTACAACTACATATACAACATCGGTGAAAACTTTAAATAGCGCCTATGGGCAAGTGTCATCTTACTATGACGCTATAGATTATCCTAGTGAGTTTGAAGACCGCTTCTATTCTGATATTGAACAAGAAAACGCAAATAACCTTGAAACGGCAAACGCAATAATTAATGGGGCTCGAGAAGCAGCACCAGCAGTATCCTTACAAGATACTGCAATTATTGGGCAGTTGATACAGATCTCTATTGATTTAGATAACCGTTGGCGTGGTGCACTATTCTCTTTAAGTCCAGCGAATCCAGATGCAACCAGACATTTTTGCACAAGCGCCAGAGAAATATTTACTGAAATATTCAATGCCAAAGCTCCAGATAAAGTTGTCTTCGCTGAATATCCAAATTGCGAAAAAACTTCCATTGGGAATGCTACACGACGTTCAAAAATAAAATATTTACTTGGTAAAAAAGGTATATCCAATCCTAATGCTGAAAGTTTTGTAGAAGAGGATATAAACAATATTCTTGAATTGTTCCACATATTAAATGATGGCACACATGGAGAAGCTAGACGATATAGCTTTGATAAACTGTACTCTGTTAAAAAACGAGTTGAAGATGGCTTATTATTCCTATGTAATATTGTGAGTTGAATTCAAGCTAAATGTAAAACAAAATTAGACATTTCTTACTCTAAACAAGTTGGAAAATAACAAATGTCTAATTTAGACATTTTGTGTTGGCATAGAACCTCTGCATTTATGCACGATTCTTGAATTTTGCTCCAAGGGGCAACACTGATGAGATAAATGAGAGGGACAATGCGTAAAAATATTATTTTTTATATAAATTGAGTATGGCATCTTTTTGATAGGAAGATAAAGTTTTGGTAAAATCTAAAACTTGCTTATCTAATGCATATTGGTGAATATTGCCATAAAAAAATTCTTCGGGTGTAGAGCCGCAATAATAAATAATCTCAAGTAAGGTTGATAGGGACGGCTCAAAACTCCTTTTTTGTGACTCAAGCAAGCTAATATAATTTGCAGCTTTATCAATACTTAAGCTAAGTTCTCTGGCAGAAAGGTTAGCACGGTTTCTAATAATTCTTACTCTGTTTATAATTTCATTTAAATTCATAGTTAATACCCTTTTTTATTATTTTAATATAATAAGATAGGATAACCATTTAGACAGCAACATTAATAATTCTTTATTATCTACTAAAGTGATAGGTGTAAACTAACTATTTGATAAATAAATAGATAATAACTACAATTTACCTCTTGTAAAAGAAATATCCTTATGTTATAATATAATAAAATTTACAAAAAGGATGCTATAAAATATTATGTCAAACAATGGATTCGATTATGAGAAAACTCTGTTGCTTGCTAGAGCTGCTCGCTCTGAAAAGAACGCAGAGGACACAAAGCATTTTTATGATTTGATAAGAATGGAAGACCCAAACAATGCTGAAGCAAAGTTTTTCCACGCTTACTATAGACTACTTGACGGAACGAAAGGGGGTATAGAAATAGCATATAAAGATTTTTGTAATGCAATGACGCCAATTATTGGCTTAATTGCGAAATCTTCCGATACACTAACCGAAAAGGCGGAACTGCTCGCTATTATATTTGACAAAATTAAAGGGCTACCTTCATTTGTAAATCGTATTCAAAATGACATAAAAGCTTCCGCAATTTATACTTGCAGGTTGAGCATTACAACCCTGTATGCTTTCGGAGATGAAATTGAAAAATTCTTTTCATCGCATACATCTATAATGGATACAGCCGTTAAAGCATGGAAGGACGGAGTATATTGGCAGCAACAATGGTACGGTGTTGGTGTGGATAAAAGTTTTCTGCAAAAGTATGTTGCGAAAATACGAAAAATTGACCCTTCCTTTACCTTGCCCAAAAAAGGCGGTTGCATACAGGTTTCAAAAGAAGTAAATGTCGAGTAATGAAGAAAGTGAGTTGCACCGCTTGTATCACGCTTCACTAAAAGAACAACAAGAGGTACAAGCGTATGTGCAAAATAAACCGTTAATTAAACCAAAAACCAATATAATTACTATTCTCCTAATCATATTCTGTTATGGTGGCTTTAGTTATTTAACGGCATTTGGCTCTGTTTCTCTATTTCATATCAAATTTCGCATACCTCTAGTTTATATAGCATCATTTAGCATATCATTTTTATATATTGCACGGTTGCTATGTATAAAACTTGTAGAATGCTATCAACATTATGCAAAAGAGGAAACTCGCAGAAAATGTTTGTGCAAGCCCACATGTTCGGAATATGCAATTATTGTTTTAAGAAAAGATATATTATTGGTTGCTCTCTTTAAAATTGCAAAACGGCTCTTTAAAACATGCAAAGGCGGAATATACAAAAAGGACGAGCCTTAAAAAATACATAGGACTATGCTTAACAAACTCCAAATATAACACATTTTTTTTAATGGCCGTCTGATGCTTATCTAACAACTCCGTCAATTAGCAGCTTTTTAAATAGTATCACAGTTTAACTGCGAATGCAATGTTGATTAATTTTTCATGCCTTTTGAGATAGCTTTGCACGAGTTCTAAAATAGCTGATTCGTTCTATAATTGTAAATTTATTCATTAAAAATCACCTAAATATCTTTGTGCTGGATAAAATTAATAAATAATCTTAAAAGCTTTTCTCAAAGCGGGATTATATAATGATTATTCTTTAATAAAGCCACACAAAAAAGCAGACAAAAAGTCTGCTTTTTTGTTTGTGTCACTGTATTGGGCGTAGAGCCTCTGTCTTTAGGGCAATCTCTGCTTTCGAAGGCATCTTCAAAAGTAGTGATTATAAGTTTACTATCGTTTTTGCTTGAAACCTTATGCGATATGATTTTCCTAGAGAACAAATCTATTATAACGCAAAGATTGAAGAGATTTTGTCCAATCCTAATTTTCGTTACATCGCTAACTCAATATTTATTAGGTTCGGTTTGATTGAAGTTTTTATTTAACTTATTCTGTAGATGAAGATAATTTCCTTGTTCTAGAAGAATGCCTTTTTTCTATTGATAATGATGATTTAAAAATGTTCCATGATCTAAGTTTAACATGCGGTACATTTCTCTAGTTGGATATTCGTCATATAGCCTTTCGACGGCTTTTAATTTTCCTGTCGGGAGAGTCTTTAAAACAATGAGATTTTTCTATTATCTCAGTTTTCGAATTAGGGTAAATCAGGGTAAATCAGGGTATTATATATATTTTTCAATTCTCGTAATTTGTATATGTTTATTCGATTGCTGTATTCATTTTTTCTAATCTTGAATAGCTTTAGCCACTCTGCTCATTTTACTACATCGTTTATTATTTTTAAAAGTATAAACAATAAAATTGACATTGTAAACTTTATAGTTTATACTAAAACCAATTAAATGTGAAGTTCAACAATTAATGTTCCGGAAACAAATCAGAATAATTTGCGCAAGATTTAATATTAGTCAAGCTGAGCTTACTTGTAGGATTGGCGATTCGCCTCAAAATTTCAACGCTTAATTAAAGAGGAATACCTTTTTCAATATTTGATCTTGAGAAAATAGCGGCAGTTTTGGGAATAGAATATAGATATGATTTATTTTTCCAAAAGATAAGAAAAATGAATTATATTGAGTCCAAAGAGCATGTTCGTATAAGGTGCAGTAAGTTGAAAATTAATCTTTAAAGCGATAATAAAAGGGATTTATGTTTACTGATGAAAATAAAAACTATAATATAATTGAGGGTGCTTATAAAAAAATTAAGAGCCTATATTTTTATTCTAAGGATAAGTTGTTTGAGCGACATAAGATAGGTCTTTTTGAAGAAAATCAAACAAACATGGAAAAAATATTTAAGAAACTTGCTCTATTGTTAAAAAATCCAATAAAGACATCTAATCAAAAATATATAAAAAATTTAATTGACAAAATAGATTTTTATGCTTTCCCAAAAAATTTTGACCCTAAGCAAAATCATATATTAACTATATCAAATAAAATTATTGAAACAGAATTAACTAAAATAAATTTCTTAATAAATATGCCCATAGAATTAATGTTATTAGATTGTTTGTGGACATTATTAATTGGTAAAATATCATATGATAATTGCTCAGTTTCTGATAGCAATTATGCTTGCAATTTTAATCAATTATATTATGAAGATTCCATTGATTTTTTTTCAAATAGATTTTTCAAACCATATTTTAAGCAATATTCTAATTGGCGGAATAAGGCACTAAAAAAAATTGATGATTGTTATGAAAAAGGTCAAAATACAACCTTAATATCTTTAGATATTAAATCATATTTTTATTCAGTGAATTTTAATTTCAATAGATTACCTGAGTATTTTAACAATGATAATAGATTGGCTGATTTTTCTTTTTTAACTGAAATTATTGCGAAAATATATTTTAAGTATACAAAATTACTGAAAGGCTTTCGCACAAATATAATTGCAAATACGGACGAAGAAGAGTGCATTTTTCCCTTTCAATTAGCGAGTTCCTGTTTTCTTGCTAACCTATATTTGCAAAATTTTGACAAACAAATAAATGAAAACGATAAAACATTATATTACGGCAGATATGTGGATGATATTGTTATAGTAATGCGTAATGATTCAGATGATAAGGCAATCACAGCTGAAGATATAATTAATAATTTATTGATACAGAGTGAGATACTTAATATGCAAGGAAATGGTATATATGGTATTAATAATACTGATTTAAAGATAAATGCTGAAAAAATGAAAGTATTTAATTTTTATCACGATGAGCCTAAAGTATTATTAGAAAACATGAAAGCAAAGCTGCTTGTTAATGTTAGCACTGTTAATTTTTTTGATGACAGTATTGACTTGGCTGGTTTTAACGGCACTGTATATTATCAAGAAAAAGACAACAATTTTTCTAAATTTAAAGATTTCAATTTGTTAGTTTCAGATAATTATAGTGCAACTCAATATATAAACAAATTGATAAATATTAATAAAAACATTATAGATCCATTTAAAAATGAAAATGAAAGTATTTTGGAATTTTATTCAGGTTCAAGGTGTTTAGAATACCGTGGCTCATGGGCATTAATTTTTTATTTAGGAGTAATTCAAAATGACGGTCAGTACATAAGAAGTTTTTATGAGCAAGTAGTAACTCAAATAAATAAGTTAACAAAAGTAAAATTACAAGACATTTATTCGACGAAAAAAGATGATATTTTATTTAAAATAAAAGAGTCTCTTAATTATGAGTTAAATATTGCTATGGCCATTGCTTTGTCATTAAATATTCCGATAATTAAGAAAGATGAAATAAAAAAGATTGCTTTAACTATAAAAAAAGCAAATTTGTTTAATCATCACTTGGTTTCTTATCCCTTAATAAATTATACTACAAATTCAAATTCTGAAGAATATTCTTTAATTGAGTCTGATATAAACATTATAGCCAAGCAAAAATTGATTTTAGATGAGCGAAAACTAAAATATTCCCCTAGATTTATTCATTTTGAGGATTTAAATCTTTTTAGTTTTTTACAAAACTATGAAAATGGCGGTAATTTATTTTTAGGTAAAATTAATAATATCTTTGAAGAATTTAAAAAAATTAATTCTATTGATACGGAATTTCGAATTGAACAAAATCGTCATTCGTCAGGAATAGAAACTATTGAATATCATGCTATGGAAAATATCAAAAATATGACTGTAGGTGTTGCAAGTATATTATTAAAAGAAGAAGATTGTTTAAATGTAGTCAAAAACCCTAAATTGTTATTAACAGTGGAGAATAAGAAAGATTTATTTTCATTGTTAAAGACAGCTGAAGATAATAATGCAAAAATAGTTGTTATGCCGGAACTGTATTTACCAATAGCATGGTTAGGAGATGTGAGCAATTTTGCAAGAAGAGCAGGATTTACGATAGTCTTAGGATTGCAATATATTAAAAAAGGTAAAAGGGTATATAATTTTATTGCGAATATTCAGCCTTTTTATACTTCCAGTAAAATCAAGTATCGAAATTTATTTACACATATTAGAGAAAAATATGATTATGCGCCAATTGAAATAGATGCGCTAAAACCTTATAAAGTTATTAATTCACCTAGAGATTGGATAACTATATATAATTTATGTAATCAATGTACTTATAGTAATAGACTTTGTTATGAGTTTACAAATATTAGTTCACGCGCATTGTTAAAAAATAAAATTGACCTTATTCTTGTCCCAGAATTTAATAAAGATACAAATTATTTTTCCAACATAATTGAATCAACAGTAAGAGACAACATGTGTTTTATTGCACAATCTAATACATCACAATATGGTGATTCTTGTATAACGGGACCGTATAAAACCGAACAAAAAAATATACTAAAGATTAAAGGTGCGAAGAACAATAATATGCTTGTGGATGATATTCAAATTTATGAACTTATTAAATTTAAACAATTGATTGCTAAGGGATATTCGGTTGATATGGCTAATAAGAGATGTGGATCGAAATTAAAATGTGAATTTAAAAAGCCCCCGGCAAGATTTTTTAATTAAAAAAATTCTTGGGATATATAGATTTGTAAACATTAATTAAGAACGATAATATTAATGATTTTAATATAAAACTTTTTACACCGTAAAATATTGCCGCAAATTAGCCTTAATTACGGCTTTATTTATTGATTTCATATGAATATGTTAAGACACAAAAAAGAACGATTATAGTTGACTATTTTAAATCAAAAAGTTGCAAAAGTGCAACAAAAAAATAAGCCAAATTAGGTGTAAACCGCAAAATAAAACAAAATTTTGCAAAGTTTTTTTTAAATAAGTATTGTTTTTTTTGTTTCTTAGTGATATCATATAGTAGATATGCTATAAGCAAAATATTTGGAGGTTCATATGTCAAGGAAAAATAAAGCTGTTCCCGAAGTTGTGGAAGAGCCAATAGTAAGAAGACCCTCGGTGTCTTTTAGAGTAATGAATAACTGTGCTCCCGTACCCGTAGCCAAACCTGCGGACTTTATTCAGCTCACTCCGATTGTGCAACCAATTCCTCTTGTACCGTATAGCTCGCAGTTACAGCCTTTTGCGCAATTTGACGAGGATGACGAATATTAAATCCCCGTTGGGAAGTTTAATATTTGTTTTTAGGTTTTTTGGAGGTATAAAAATATGTCAAAATTAGAGTATGTTGACGATGTCGTCTATGAAGGCGAATTGGTGAACCTCAGTTCACCCTATGTAACTGCCTATTATGAGGCAATGGAAAAAAGGTTTGGAAAGCGTCCTGTGACTAGCGCTCCCGTGCAAGCTGCAACACCCGTTGCTGCCCCTGCTGTAACAAAAAGATATTTCAAGAGGAGAACGGTTATAATCAGCCTTATCCTTATTTTGTCTGTATTGGTGATAGCATTTGCGGCGATTAGCGCCCTTGGCAAAATAGATGCAATAGACGACTATGTAAAAGTTGTGCATTTTGATAGCGTAAGGGATATAGGCGAAGATGTAGTTGCACTATTTAGCAAAGATGATGTTGCTATTATGGAATATGTTGCTCCCATAGCATTCTTGCTATCTTTAGTTCTCGCTGTTGTGGTTTTGATACTTGCTATAGTCGCATTTGGCGCTAAAAAGAGAATTCATATTTGGATAGCCGCATTGCTTGCGCTCGTACTTGGGCTAGCTAGCGGAGCGGCTTGGGTTATGTTAACAAAAGCAAAGCCAGATGCTATTGTTGACTTTATCAGCCCCACAGTAGCGGAAGGATTGCAATATGGCTATGTGATTGTAGTAGGACTACAACTGCTTACCTTTATATTTAGCTGCTTTGCCTATAAAAGAATAAGAAAATAAATAAGATTTTTCATTACAGTTAAACTCAAAAAACAATCGGCGCTCTTGTTTAGGACGCCGATTGTTTTTTTTGCAAAATTTAGAGAGCCTTGCAAGATTGATAATTTGGGTATTGACAAACGGCAAATGCCCTTGTTATAATAAAACTGTGGTATTACCACAGCGGAGCAGATATGCGTACACAAAGTGTTGCGAAAAGATTTACCGACTACATCTTAAAAGAGGTAGCGGAAGGCAGGTATATTATAGGGGGGCGGCTACCTCCCGAGAGAGAGCTTGCTCAAACTCTCGGGATTAGCCGCACGATAGTTCGCAGTGAGATAGCGGCGCTTGCTGCAAGGGGGTTGCTAAAGATTGTGCCTAGGAGAGGTACTTTTATAAATGATTACTGGCGGCACGGGAGCGTAGAGCTACTTAATATGTTGCTTATGCGGGCAGAAGTTATGGAAAAAAACTTGTTTGTGGGCATAATGGAATGTCGCAGATTGCTGGAAACACATTTTGCATATCTAGCAGCAAAAAACAGAACGGAAGAGGGGCTAAAGCGCTTAAAGAAATTAATAGAGAAAGCGGAACACTTAGACGATTTGGACGAAATTGCTGAAAACAACTTTTTGTTCCACCAAGAGATTGCCTATGCTACGGGCAATGCTATGTACCCGCTAATACTTAAATCTATGGAGGGAACATATATTAATCTTGTGCGTGAGTTTTTCTTGTCAAATGCGGACAGGAGTTTGGTGCTTGCCTCACACAAGGGACTTTGCCTCGCAATAGAGATGCGGCACGCCGAGGAGGCGCAAAAAATAATGGAAAATATTTTGACTTACGGCGAACGCATACGCTGTGTTTGGTAAAATAACGGGAGATTTTGCCCAAAACTTATTTGTCAATAAGCGAAAAACAATATACTAGCAAAGCGAAAAAATTGAAAACTTGACTTGGCAATATGTGCGCCAATATCAATAACGGAGGCAAAATATGAGCAAACTAAAAGAACCGTATAACCTCTCCCCAAGGATACAAGGCTTAAGGGACTATTATTTTAAAGGGGAAACAAGAAATTGGAACAACGAGTCCAAAAGCTTTACTACAGGCACATCTTTTGATACCATTTATGATGAACTTACATTTTACATCGTGCCGGAAGTTCACACTTTTTTTAATGCGTTTGACAAAAGTTATGTTTTGGGCGCAAGAAAATTAGACCTTCCCGAGGATTTTTTCAAACGCAGCTTACCCGAGCGCAAGGAGTTTTGCATAAGGCAAGCGATTGTAGAAAAGATGCCCGCAGAGATTTTGCCAGGCGACCTATTGTGCGGGGCACGCTTTAATATATCGGTGTCACGCTGTTTTAATAAACGGGAGGCAAAAGCCTATGAAAAAATTGTGCGTGGCAAGGACGGGCTTAGGGAGCGGCTGTTTGAGTTTAAAGATAGGGGTTTCGGTAACTGCGGCTCTACATCCGGACACCTAATACCCGATTATCCGTATATTTTAAGAAATGGCTTTAAAGCAAAGCGCCAACATATTGAAGAGTTATACCATACGCTAACCTCAGAGGAAAAAGAGGGAAGAAAGGGCGACAACCTCCGTGCAATGTTGATTGCTTGTGATATGCCACGCAAGCTACAAGCTAAATACAATGCCGAGTGCTTGCGCCTTGCGACAAACGAAAAGGATGAGGAGCGCAAGAAAGAACTTATCCGAATGGCAGAAATTATTGGGAAAGTACCAGAACTTTCCGCAGAAGATTTTTATGAAGCGATACAGGCGCTTTGGTTTACCCATATGTTAGTTATGACGGATGAAAACTATCCCGGTCCGGGCGTGTCGTTTGGGCGGCTTGACCAATATCTTTTTCCTTATTATTTGGAGTCTATGAAAAAGGGTGTGGATAGGGAGTTTATCAAGGAGATATTAAAGTGTTTCTTTATTCACGCAAATACCGCATACGACTTTATGATACGGGTGGGCGGTAACCAAGGCATAACTGCGGGATACGGGCAGCTTTTTAACCTTTCGGGTATGGGCAAGGGCGGCAAAGATATGACAAATGAGCTTACCTACCTTATGTTGGAAGTGATTGACGAAATGAGTCCTATCTTAGAGCCAAAGCCCAATGTGCGTTTGCACAAAAACAGCCCCGAACAACTTTTGGATAAGGTTGTCGATATGATATCGGTAAGCCAAGGTGCGCCGTTTTTGCTCAACTTTGACGAGCGCTCTATGGCGGGACTTTTACGGCAAGCGGAAAAAGCGGGAGTAAAACATTTGATAAATGAGGACAATGTCTTTGACTATGCCTCTGTGGGCTGTTTGGAAAACACGATGTGCGGCAACGACCGTTCTCAAACGGTGGACTGCAATCCCAACCTTTATAAAGCGGTTGAGTTGGCATTGGGGAACGGGCAAGATTTGATAGTATATAAAGATGCGCTTTGGGGCAAGCCCTACAAAGTAAAGGAACACGCTCCTGCGACGGGCGACCCGAGAAACTTTGTTAATTTTGAGGAGTTTTATCAAGCATTTGAAAAGCAGATAAGCTATGTGATAAAACGGTTGGTTGCACTATATAACGATTGTGACACAGTGCGTGCCGAATATACGCCCACACCATACTTATCCACTCTTGTAAGGGGATGCGCCGAGCAAGGGTTGGACATCACCCAAGGCGGTCCAGAGTTAAAGTTTGTAACCATAGAGGGAGTTACATTTGCGACAACGGTGGATTCGCTGCTTGCAATAAAGTATCTTGTATTTGATAAAAAACTCTGTACTATGGACGAATTGATAACCGCACTAAAAAACAACTGGGTGGGGTATGAAAAGTTGCAGACAACAGCTATCAACCGTGCGCCTAAGTACGGGCGTGACGACGATGAAGCGGATGAACTTGCACGGCGGGTAATGGAGTATTGGGCGGAGGAGTGTTGGAAATATAAGACCAAAACTGACAAGCAATATCGAGGCGGTATGCTAAGTTGGAACTATTGGATAGGCTCTGGCTATATTTTGCCTGCAAGTCCCGACGGGAGAAAGCACGGACAATTTTTATCCAATGCAATCTGTCCGGTAAACGGTACGGACACAAACGGACCGACAGCCAATGCCAACTCTGTGGGCAAGGTTTTGGGCGGTTTTGCCGAGCAGGGTGATTTTATGCACTATGTAAATTACTTGCCAAACGGCGCTTCGCATACGATTACCCTAAACCCTTCGGTTACCCGTGACGACGACCACAAAGCAAAGCTAAAGGCTTTTTTGAAAGGTTATATAGAAAACGGGGGTACGGCTTTGCAGATAAATATTTTGGATGCGGAAATGTTGAGGGACGCACAAAAGCACCCCGAAAACTATAAAAATCTGCTTGTAAGGGTGACAGGCTATAATGCTTACTTTACCAGCATAGGCAAAGAGTTACAGGACGAAGTTATTGCAAGGGAGAGTCACAAGGTTGTCTAATCATTTGAGGGGCATTGTCCTTGATATACAGAGAATGTCCACCGAGGACGGACCGGGACTTAGAACAACCGTGTTTTTTAAGGGTTGTACGCTAAAGTGTAAGTGGTGTCATAATCCCGAAAGCATATCTTTTTCTGAAACCGTGTTTTGGCACAAACACAAGTGTATAGGCTGCTTAGATTGCGTAAAAGGTTGCCCAAACGGCGCAATATCAATGCTTGAGAGAGGAATATATATTGATAGAAAAAAGTGCAAATCTAGCTTTTTTTGCGCAAAAAATTGTCCTTCGGGAGCATTGGAGTTAAAGGGCAAAAGCTACCAAGCAGACGAGCTGTTTGCTGAACTGATAAAGGATAGGGCATACTTTACGGGCGGCGGCGGAGTGACGCTGTCGGGCGGGGAGGTGCTGGCACAGGCGGAGTTTGCCGCCGAACTCTTGAAAAAGCTGAGGGATGCGGGGGTGGATACGGCAGTGGACACTGCGGGATTTGTGCCGTATACGGCAATAGAAAAGGTATTGCCCTATACTACACACTTATTATATGATTTGAAAATAATCGATAGCGGAGAACACAAAAGGCATACGGGAGCGGGCAATGAGCTGATACTTGAGAACTTGAAAAAAGCTGTTGCAGAGGGAGCAAAGATTTGGATAAGAACACCCGTGATACCCGACGCTACGGATAGCGAGGAAAATATTCTTGGGATATCCCGTTTTATTAGCGAGGAGCTGGGAGAACAAGTGGAAAAGTGGGAGCTTTGCGCCTTTAACAATCTTTGCAAAAACAAGTATGAGATGCTGGATAAAGAATGGGAATATGATAGTGCGGGACTAATCTCAAAAGATAAGATGAACGCCCTTTGGGAAACGGCAAAGTCTTTATTGAAAAATAAAGATTTGGTCAAAATGACAGGAGCAACCGCCCAAACCTAACAAGACACAGCTTTTAGGTGGGGTAAAAAAGTGAGTAAACCCTGCAATGGGAGTAGAAAAGGAGTTTTAGTATGAATGCTTTTTTTAAGAGTGAGGCTGATTATCTTACAATGTCGTTAGACGGTAAAATCGGGCTTGTCGCCACCGTGGATGATGAGGGCGAGCCGCATATCACATTTTTATCCTCCATTCAACCATTTGGGGATGATATGATGACGGTTGGGGAGTTTTGTTCGGGGCTTAGCAAAAGATTTTTTACCGAAAGACCAAAGGCAGGGTTTTTGATACTATCACCCTCTATGGAGATTTGGCACGGACGAATCAACTATGCCAAGACCCAAACAACGGGGGCGGAGTTTGAAATGTACAATAACAAGCCGCTGTTTAGATACAATTCTTACTGCGGGGTAGGCAAGGTACATTACTTTAATTTACATTCGTTAAGCTCCAAACTAAAATTAAATATGGGAGCGCTGATACCGTCGGCGATTATTTCACGCCTGCTTGCACTTGTAAAAATGGGAAAAAGCCCTAAAATACTTCCCCCTCAAGCCAAACAGCTTTTTGATGATATTGGGGGTTTGAAATTTATATCATATTTAGACGGAGAGGGCTACCCCGTGATAACGCCTGTTATCCAAGCCGCTCCCGCCGGCAGAGGGAGAATAGTTTTTGCGGGATTCCCGTTCAAAAAAGAAGTGGGGTATATCCCCAAGTCCGTCAAGGCGGCGATACTTGCGGTCAACCTTAAAACGGAGTCCGTGCTTGTCAAGGGCAGATATTGCGGGAAAGGAATAAAGCATATGGATATCGAAAGGGTGTATAATTCTATGCCGCCGATACCCGGCTATATTTATCCTCCCGAGGAACTAAAAAAGGTGGAAGTTTTTTAGGGTTAATTTTTGGGGTTATGCTGTGTGGCTAACTTGGCAAGATAAGCCTTTAGCTGTGTAAGCCGCTCATTTGGGAGTGCGGAAAGCCCTTCAAGCGGGTTGTTGATGCCAAGCGCCGTATATTTTTTAAAGCCCATTGTGTGGAAGGGTAGCAACTCATACTTTTTTATATTTTTAAAATCCTTGATGATATTGTAATAGGCAAGAATGTCTTTTTCTGTGTCGTTGTCGTTTGGCACGATTACCGTGCGCAGCCATACGGGTATATTCTTTTCCTCTAAAAATCGCAAGGATTCCACTACTTTATCTAGCGCCGCCATTCCGCATTTTGCCGTGTATCGGCTGTTGTCGGGATATTTTAGGTCGGCAATCACCAATTCGCAAAGTGAGTAAAGCTCCTTTACGCTATCGTTTAGCAGGGAGCAAGAGGTGTCTATTGCCGTGTTTATTCCGTTTTCTTTTAACAGTTTTACTGTTTCTATTAGAAAATCTGCTTGCAAAAGAGGCTCGCCGCCAGTAAAAGTCACTCCGCCGCCGTTTTTGAAGTATGGCTTGTAGCGCAAAGCTTTTTTGAGTAAGTCCTCTGATGTGACAACTTCGTTTGTGCGAGGTGTCCAAGTGTCGGGGTTATGGCAATATGCGCAGCGGAGATTGCACCCCTGCATAAAGATAGCAAGGCGGATTCCCGCCCCCTCAAAAGTAGCAAAACTTTCTAAAGAGTTTATATATCCCTTTTTCATTGCGGTATTTATATGTTTTGGTGGTAGGTTCTGTTGATAACCTCAAGCTGTTGGTCTTTGTTCAATTTGTTGAAGTTAACCGCATAACCGCTTACCCTTATGGTAAGGTTGGGGTATTTGCCAGGATTGTTCATAGCGTCTATTAAGTGCTCCCTATTGAGGACATTGACATTGAGGTGGTGAGCGCCTTGGGAAAAGTAGCCGTCTATTAGCGTGGTTAGCCGTGTCTTACGGTCGTTATCCTCCTCGCCTAAAATCTCGGGGGTAACGGAGAATGTATTTGAAATACCGTCTTGGCAGCAGCCATAGTCAAGCTTGGCAACGGAATTTAAGCTTGCAACCGCTCCGCAAGAATCTCTGCCGTGCATAGGGTTTGCTCCCGGGGCAAAGGGTTCGCCTTTCTTTCTGCCGTCTGGGGTAGAGCCTGTTTTTTTGCCGTATACCACATTTGAAGTTATGGTTAGTACAGATAGCGTATGCACAGCATTGCGGTAGGTTGGTGTCTTTTTTAGCTTTTTGTAAAAGTCCTCTACTATCCACTTGGCAATATCATCTGCGGCATCGTCATCGTTGCCATATTTGGGAAAGTCGCCCTCTATGGTGAAGTCGGTAATCAAACCTCTTTCGTCCTTAATTGGGGTTACGGTTGCGTGTTTGATTGCGCTAAGGCTATCGGCAAGCACGCTAAGCCCGCATATGCCAAATGCCATAAGACGCTCTACTTGGGTGTCATGAAGTCCCATCATAAGCCGTTCATAGGCATACTTGTCGTGCATAAAATGTATGATATTTAGCGTGTTTACATATAGGTTTGCCATCCAAGAACTGTATTTTTCGTAAGTCTTTAACACTTCTTTATAGTCAAGGGGCTTTTCCTCAAAAACACTGCCCTTTGGACCAACTTGTACACCGCTGATTTCGTCCTTGCCGCCGTTTATTGCCATAAGGAGAACTTTGGCAAGGTTGCATCTTGCACCAAAGTATTGCATTTGCTTGCCTACTTTCATTGCGGAAACACAGCAGGCAATAGCGTAGTCGTCACCGTAATTGGGGCGCATAATATCATCGTTTTCGTATTGTATGGAGTCGGTATCTATACTGACCTTGGCGCAAAAGTTTTTGTAGTTTTGCGGGAGCTGCTCGCTCCAAAGTATTGTGATATTGGGTTCTGCCGAAGGCTGCAAGTTATAAAGAGTGTTTAGCACACGGTAGGCGGTTTTGGTAACCATATGTCGCCCGTCAAGGGCAATGCCTGCCTCTGCCATTGTCACCCACATTGGGTCGCCGGCAAAGAGGTCGTTGTATGAGGATGTGCGAAGGTGGCGCACCAATCGCAATTTGATAACAAAGTCATCTATAATTTCTTGTGCGCTACTTTCGTCAAGTGTGCCTTCTCTCATATCCCTCTCAAAGTAGATATCTAAAAATGCAGATATTCTGCCAATGGAGTTTGCTGCTCCGTTCTGCTCTTTTACCGCTCCTAAGTATCCGTAGTACAGCCACTGTACCGCTTCTTTTGCGCTTTGTGCAGGGCGGGAAATGTCGTCACCGTAGGCGGCCGCCATCTCCTTGAGCTGCTCCATAAATTCAAGCTGTTTGAACAGGTCTTCGATGAGCCTTATGTTTTTTTCCGACATAGCTTTTTTGCCAAGCGCCGCCTTATCCTTTTTCTTTTCGTTTATGAGAAAGTCCATACCATAGAGCGCAATGCGGCGATAGTCGCCAATGATGCGTCCTCTGCCATAGGCATCGGGCAGTCCCGTGATGACACCCGTGCGGCGTGCGGCTTTCATCTCGTCCGTATAGGCACGGAAAACCCCGTCATTGTGTGTAGTGCGGTAGCTAAAAGCGTTGCTAATTTTATCTTCTAAGCGGTAGCCGTATTCCTCGCAAGCTTGTTGGCTCATACGAATGCCGCCAAAGGGATTTACCGCCCGTTTTAGAGGTTTATCCGTTTGCAAGCCCTTAATAATCTCATTTTCCTTATCCAAATATCCAGCGGGAAAGCTTAAAAGAGATGAAATTCTGCCCGTGTCTATATCTAGCACGCCGCCTGCATCCGACTCGGCTTTTAATAGTTTTTCCACTTTTTCAAGCAGATTGAGCGTTCTTGGTGTTGGGTTTGATAAAAACCCTTCATCACCGTCATAGGGGATGTAGTTCTTTATTATAAAATCCCGAGTGTCAATCTTTTTAGACCAAACACCCGTAATAAATGCCCTGTGCGCATTTTTCATTTAGTAATTCTCCTTTATATAAAAATAAGTCTTGACAAAGCTATGCCAAGACGGTGTCCGTATGTGTACTTATCGAACGGCACTTCCCGTCGTCCGGCGGAGTCTTGTCCGCAACTATATTCTACCATATTTTTAGTATGGCTGTAAAACAAAACAATACGCTTAAAGTGATAAAGTTACAAAGTAAAAACCATATATGAAAGTGCGTGTGTTAAATTGTATTTTTCATATTAAAATTATATAATAATAAGTATGGATAATATTCTAGGCAACCTTAGCACAGCTACAAGTGAGGAATGCAAGGCTATTGAAAGAAGTTTGATAACCACATATCGCCGTAGGATATGGGCAAAGTTTGTCGCCGCCATAAAGGAATATCGCCTAATACAAGATGGGGATAAGATTGCCGTGTGCATTTCGGGGGGAAAGGACTCTATGCTGCTTGCAAAGTGTATGCAGGAGCTTAAAGCGCACGGCAAGGACAATTTTGAAGTTGTATATTTGGTTATGGATGCGGGTTACAATTCTGCCAACCGTGAAATGATAGAAAAAAATGCCGCACTGCTAAATTTGCCGATAGAAATATTTGAAACAGATATATTTAACATTGCCGCAAGTGCAGAAAATAACCCTTGCTACCTTTGTGCCCGTATGCGCAGAGGATATTTGTATAAGAATGCCAAGAGATTGGGGTGCAACAAGATAGCGCTAGGTCACCACTTTGACGATGTGGTAGAAACTGTGATGCTGGGTATGCTATACAATGGCAGGATAAGAACAATGATGCCCAAGCTGCAAAGCAAAAACTATGAGGGTATGGAATTGATTCGTCCGCTGTATCATGTGAGGGAAAAGGATATTATTGCGTGGAAAAATTACAACAAGTTGGAGTTTCTCCAATGCGCTTGCAGATTTACCGAAAGCGGCAGAGAGGAGGACTCCAAGCGCTTAGAGATGAAAAATCTAATAAAGAGGCTAGAGGGGGAACACAAGGGGGCGGCTGCCAATATCTTTAGGAGTATGTATAATATAGATTTAAGTACGATAATCAGCTATAAAAAACAAGGCAAAGAAATACACTTTTTGGATGACTACGATAAAGAATAAACCGCATATTGTTTTATGCGGTTTGTAAGTTTTAAGTATCGTTTTTTATAATTTAATCAACAATTATTATAATAAAGATGCAGCGCCCTCATCTAAAAATATTGTCACATCGTTGTGGGTGCGAAGAGCAGAGGCAGGGCAGTCAACAGAGATATCCGCCTTTACCATATTGTACACTGCTTGCGCCTTTTTGGTAGTCATAGCTACCAAAACTATGCTTTTTGCGTCCAAAATATTTTTTATTCCCATTGTGATTGCTTGGGTGGGAACTTCGTCTTTGGATGCAAAAAAGCGTGCGTTTGCCGCTATTGTACTTTCGTTTAGGGTGACGATATCGACAGTGCCGTCAAACGCTGCTCCCGGCTCATTAAAGCCTATGTGTCCGTTTTCTCCCAGACCCAAAAGTTGCAAGTCAGGCACAAGGGATTTTAGCAAGGTATTATAGCGAATACATTCGGCTTTTAGGTCTTTTGCTACTCCGTTGGGGAAGTGGGTGTTTTCTTGTTTGATATCTATATGGGAGAAAAGTTTTTCATTCATAAAATAGCGGTAGCTTTGGTTGTGCAAGGCGGACAACCCTATATATTCGTCTAAATTGATGCTTTTTACATCTTTAAATGAAATCTCTCCTTTGGCATAAGCTTTGGTAAGGCAGTCGTATATTCCCAAAGGGCTTGAGCCTGTTGCAAGCCCCAAAACAGCCGAAGGGTTGGTTTTTACCGTATCTTTTATCATTTCTGCCGCTCGCTTGCTTATTTCATCGTAACTTTTACAAATAATTATTTTCATTTTTTCCTCTTATTTATTTTTAATGTAAACATATTAACATTTTTTGCGACAAAATTCAAGCAAAACTCTTTGTACTACAAGGTTCAAACGCAATTATTAATTGTTGACATCATTAATTAGATGCTGTATACTTAAATTAAGATTTTATATTTATAGTATATATACAAGATGGTGAACTAATGTTAGAGATAACAAACTTATATAAAAAATATCTTAATAGCGAGCGGTTTGCAGTAGAGGATTTGAGCCTTTCACTTCGAGGCGGCGAAATATTTGGCTTTTTAGGCAAAAACGGGGCGGGTAAATCCACAACAATAAAATGCTTGACAGGCATATACCCTTTTAATTCGGGGTCAATTGTCATATGCGGGCATGATATTGCCAAAGACCCCATTAAAGCCAAACTCAATATGGGTTATGTGCCGGACGACCACTCCGTGTACGAAAAAATGACGGGCAGAGAATATGTAAACTATATTGCAGACCTCTACCGTGTTTCCAAGCGTGAGCGGGATGAGCGGTTTGATAAATTCGTAAAGCAATTTAGGCTGACCAAAGCGGTGGACTCACAAATAAAGTCTTATTCGCATGGTATGAAACAAAAAATTTGCATCATTGGCGCTCTTATCCACAACCCCAAACTTTGGGTGCTAGACGAGCCAATGATGGGGCTTGACCCCCAATCTATGGTAGAAATATTAAAGCGTATGCGAGAGCATTGCGCCGACGGAAATACTATATTTTTCTCTAGCCACAACTTAGATTTAGTGGCAAAGATATGCGACCGTGCCGCAATTATCAATGACGGCAAACTGCACAGCGTTATTGACTTGCAAGTGCGGGGGAATAAAGAAACCCTTGAGCATACCTTCCTTAGCATAACTGCCGACGACGATATTTAATTCGGGTGAAACGATGAATATTATATTGACATTAACTAAACTCGAATTTAGAGGTAAGTTCAGCGGCTTTTCCGCAACTAGCAAAAAGTCGTGGGCAAAGCTTGCTTTTGGATTGCTGTTTTATGCCGCTTTACTATATGTGATTTATGCGGTGGGGGGCGTATTGTTCCGTATGTTCGACAAGGCGGGCATTGCATACGAGGCGTTGGTAATAATTTTTACCATACTATTTATCATACTCCTTATTACAGGTATAAGCAGTACCATTAAAGTATTATATTACAAAGGCGACAACCTTATATTGATGCGCTTTCCCGTGTCGGGGAGCGAAATATTTATTTCTAAAACCCTCTTTCTTGCGATAAGTCAATTTGTCACCACGGCAACAATTGTTGTGCCTGTACTGCTTGCCTATGCCAATGTTATACCTGTGGGGCAAATGTTTTATAATTCCATACCCGTTAGCGTGCTGTTTTTGGTATTGATACCCTTTTTATTGTCGAATATTTTGGCTATCCCAATTATGCACCTCACCAACAAAATTAGAAATAAGTTTGGTCTGATTATTATTTTATTGTCGATTTTGGTAGCGGGGATGTTTGCCATATATATGTTTTTGTTTAGCAAAGTGGTGGACTTTATGAAAAACGATAGTTTTTCTGTCTTTTCTCCCGAATTTGTATATACAATACAACAAACCGCCAAATATTTGATTCCCACCAAATATTTTGCCGATATACTCTTGCATAACGAAATGTATTTTGCCTACCCTGCGCTGATTATACTAACAGGTATCTCGCTTGCGGGAATGATTCTTGTTATCAATTTAATTTATCAAAAAACATTGCTCGGCAATATCGAAATTGAGGGGAGCGCTTTTGTGCGCAAAACTAAAAATAAGAAAAAAAGCATATTTGCCGCATTACTTTGCAAAGAGTTTATACAAGTATTCCGCTCGGTAAATTATAGTTTCCAATACTTTGTGCTTGCCGTGGCAATGCCTGTTATGGTTTATTTTTGCAACAGCATCGCCCTTAAATTGGGCGAAAACACCATTGGCGAACAAATCTCCGTGGGTATGACGCTGCTTGTTATGCTAATATTTGCCACGGTAATAACTTCTTTTTCCGCAACATCGGTGACCAGAGAGGGAAATAACTTTTACCACACCAAAATTATGCCCGTTCCAATAAGAACACAGCTTTTGGCTAAGTTTGTTATGTATTTGCTAGTATCACTTACCGCAAACCTAATTTGCGTATTTATTTTGATAGTAACAAAAATGATGGAGGCAAATGTTGCGTGGTGGGTGTTTGGTATTGTGCAAATGTTATCTATAGGTATAACCCTGCGCTCTATGCGCTATGATATAAAGAAACCTCATTTTAACCTTTCGGGCGAAGGCGAAGTGGTAAACGCAACCGCCAATACTACCGCCTCTGTTCTGCTGGGTTTTGTGGTAGCTGTCACTGTGGGTATGCTGTCTATGGTTACAGCATATATGCTGTCATTGCCAATTTCTATGATTATATGCACCTTGCTATCTGTATTAATTTTCCTCTATTGTGTAGCGGTGTATAGCATCAATCTTAAAAAAACTTACGAAAAAATCGTTAAGTAAGGATAGATTATGAAAAAGTTCTTAATTGCAGTTATCTGCTTTATACCAATAGTAGTTGTACTCGCACTTAGTACTGCGAGCAGGATTATTATTAGCGCCGGACCGGTTAACGCTCGCTCAATAAGTATAAGGGGCAGCAATAACCAAGAGCTAGATTTAAATGAAGTGATAACTATGAATGTGGAAGATACAAAGGAGTTTGTAATTGTCGAACTGTTCCCCACCATTACCGACCAAAAAATTATTTATGAGTTGGACAGCGGCGGTACAGACACGGGCAATCTTACGCTCTCACAAGTTGACGACACAAGCAAGTACACAATCGTTCCCATAGAAAGCGGAGTGGTGCGTGTAATAGTGCGTGCGAAAAATAATCATAGTGTTTACAAGTCTTTCACCGTGCATATTTTAGAAAAAACCTTAAAAGAAATAATTATATACAATGCGGACGGCAATATAGTGTCCGAACTTATGCTAAACTCTACCCAACAACTGTTTTGCGACATAATTCCAATAACCGCTCTTGCTGGCAATAGCGTGGTTTGGTCTAGCGACAACCAAGAAATAGCAGGTGTTATGCCAAACGGCACAGTTTACCCCGTTGCTCCCGGCAAAACGCAAATTAGGGTAACGGCAACCGACACTATGGGCAACAGTATAACGGCAAGCGTGCCGGTAGATACCACCCGTGCGCTTGTAAAAAGCAGTTATTTATACGCATCCCACGCAGTTGATGCCGTTTGGGTCTATGCTAACGGAGTAGTTAATAAAGGCGCAAAGGTAGTTCATAAAAAAGATAATATTTATTCGGTTAGCTTGGATGGGGCAGAAAGTCAAATTACCGTACTTCCCTGTGAGGGCGATGATTGGGGGCTAAGGGAAGTTCCGCAAATTCTCTACACCAATAACGGTCCGTTTTTTATGCGGGTGGGATACCTAGAAACGGGTAATGCCAATACCATTGACGCTAAATTTTATGTAGACGATGCGGGCAAAGCCCGTGTAGAGGGCGATGTATTAAAGCCTTTATCGACAGGGCAAGTAAAGCTATATGTTGCCTACGGCGGCGAAGTAAAAGAATATCCGATTGAAGTGAGAAGTCGCCCCCTTTATTTTGATTTGAATATGAATAAAGAGGACGGTATGTTGGGCATCAAAATGGACAGGCTGTTTGCGATTAATTGGTTGGACGAGAACAAAGAACAAGTCAACACCTACCAATTTGGAGCAAAGCTCAAGGCGGATGATGCCGACTTGCTTTGGGAGATTAGCGACCCCGAATCTGCCGAAATTAGTTCGGATGCAAAAATCACATTTAATGAGAATGCGCTTGGCAAACGAATAATTGTCACCGCTACCGCTATGGCGGGGAACTATCGCACAAAGATGTCAAGGAGCTTTGGTTTTCACATTGCTGCCGAACCCAATGCGATAAATGCCTACAACACGGAGGAGTTTTATTATATAGTCGATACCTTGAAAGGCTCACCCACAGTATTGCAAGACAATATCAAGTTGCAGCGCACCGCCCACTTATCTGCGGGGATTTACGGCAACGGGTTTACTGCTGACGGCAGTGAGTTTGTCAATTTGGTGCGTAATGCTCCTGGACTTTATTTGGAAGGTAACTCAATTCCATCCGATGTAACCGAGATTATCATAGAGGATATCATAGTAGAAATGGCAGACGATTATATTTCCTCTCCCGGACAGGGGCAGTGTGTTTCTTTGCATAGGGTTGCCGTGCCTGCTACGGTAAAAAATTTGATTGCCCGCTATGCCAATGAGAGTTTGGTTATAGATAAGTGCGAGGATGTCCTAATAGAGGGTTGTATTTTGGGCGAAACCTATTTTACCGCTCTAACAATCTTGAGCAGACCCGAAAACGAAAGTACAATCATATTGAGAAACAATATTATCCGCAAGACCGAAGGTCCTACTGTTTTGGTTTTCACAAGTCCGATATATCAAGAGCTGTTCAACAAAAACATAATGCCAACATTGCGCATAGAAGGGTTTTATGATGTATATAATTGGAAAACCGAGGAAGAAATTAAAAATATGATGAGTGCAATGGACCCGACAATTTTAAATGAATTCTCTCAATATGTAGACCCAAAACAGCTTTTTAGTATGATTGGTGAGGGTGTGAGGAGTATGTTCACCCGCAAGGAAATGGATAATATTGCATACATTGACCCCGACACAAAGGATAAATATTATTGTGTGGGTGCGCTTGTGTTGGGGCTGTTCCAAACTATAGATATTGAAAAACTTACTATCGAGGATGAGGGATTGAGTTGTCATAAGTTAGATTTGCCCTCGGGCGACGGCTCACAAATTGGTACGATAGTTGCCATTATTGAAGGGCTGGCAAGAATTATCGCTCCTGAAATGACGATAATGCACTCCAACTATGTTATCACATACGATATGAAACCGGGAGAAGGTCCACGCAACAAGCCCGGTGACCCCGTGCCGCAAACTAAAGAGTTGTATGAGCGGCTAAATCAATACTATGCAGTTAATATAGAGATAGAAGAAGAGTAATAAACCAAACTACGGTATGGCTTAACTAGCACAGCTAGCACTAGGAAACAAAAAACAGATATTACCTTATATATAAAAAATTATAAGGTATTTATAAAAATTAAAAAACACAGGAGGAAACCACAATGGCAAGTCCGGTTACAATCAAGAGAGGCTGTTGCTGCATAGCGCCGCTTATTGTAGTAGTAGTACTGATACTCGCCTTAGTTTTGGGCGCAGTAGCAATAGCAAATATGACTCCCAACCAACTCAAATTGGGCGATGTTGAAATTGGCGGCGGTCTAACAATCAATGAGGCGGGACTAGGCGACATAAAGATAAAGGAAATATATAAATTTATTCAATCTTTATCTTCTCCCGACAGGTCTAAGATTGTAGACAATCCCTACAATCCCGCAGAGGAAAAAGCCAATGCGGAAAACAATTTTGAGGGCGTTACCAACCTTCCCCAAACCCCAAGCGGCGAGATAGATTTTGTCTTGCTCTTGGAAAATGATGTTGTATATGATGCAGAATATCTTGTGGAGTACAAGGATACAACACTTGCATATATTTTTAATGCGACGAT
>Ga0265293_10003285_pt1 | contig 30288 bp, 33 predicted proteins | sample Munlanlewell138R_FD_192505 | JGI IMG/M metagenome (GOLD analysis project Ga0265293, IMG submission 192505) | Leachate microbial communities from a municipal landfill in Southern Ontario, Canada - Leachate well 138R | ecosystem: Engineered > Solid waste > Landfill > Unclassified | place: Canada... | reverse complement strand
TTATATGGATATAATTAAATTACAGTTGAAGATTTTTTATTATAAAAAGTGAAGAGGGGGACATATTTTGGAGAGATTACTATTTATAAGAAAGATTAAGAGAATTATTTACACTATTTTAGGAATCATAGTCATACTATTTGTAGCTGAAAGAATATACAGTAATAGGGCCGAATTCCAATCTCCTGCTATGGAGCCTGAATACTACGGCATCATAGATGCAAGGTTTACCTACGGAGAGAAGCTCCGCGATTTTAAGGACTTATCACAGATACTAGAGGCACAGTACCCGTTCTTCAAAGTAAATCAAAGGTTAAACGACGTTGATTGGCTAAAAAATAGGGGAAGATATAAAAGAATAATCAGAAATACAAAAAATGATGCTGAATTTTTAGTGGCACTGAATACAATCCTAGGGGAATTACACGACAGGAATACATTTGTATTGGACGGGGATTTATATAGAAGGTATTATTTGCACTACTTCCCCAATAGAAGAGAAATACTTCACTATGAAAGGTCCTTAGCCCGATACGCCTTTGATGGAAAATTTGATTTCAATCCCGACGTAAATATTATATTTCACAACGGGCCAGTCTTGACTACGAAAACATTAGACGACCAGATAGCTTATATGAAAATAGATGCCATGTCCTACTATGATGTAGAGGAAGATTTGCCGCGAATTAAGGAGTTTTTACAGGATGTAAAGGATTTTCAAAAACTAATAATAGATATTCGCGGAAATGAAGGAGGATTTGATCAGTACTGGGAAAATATTGTAGGCCTCCTTGCCAAAGATACATTGAGTAGTGAATATTTATCTTTTTTTAAGGAAAATGTAGTTTCTATTTACGACCCTTTTAAAGTAGATAAAATCACCACCATTAAAGATTTAGATGCCGATGTTTTAGAGGACCTGCCAGAGGAAATTAAAACTGATTTTAATTTTTATAAGTACAATTCCATTGAAATAACCCCCGAAGACAGTATTGGCTTTGGCGGTAAAATATATTTACTAGTCGATGAAAAGGTGTTTTCTGCTGCTGAAAAATTTGCTGCATTCTCTAAAGATACTGGGTTTGCAACATTGGTAGGCGAAACCACGGGGGGCGGCATGACATTTGATGAAATTCCCATGGCCTACACTCCCTATGGCGGATATATAATAGTCTACAGCAGAGAACTGGTACTTAACTCCGATGGTACCATAAATATGGAGACCGGTACCACCCCACATATATTAGTAGATGATGCCCAATTGGACAGGGATTTTAATAAAGACAAATGTATTCAGGCTGTAATCGCCGATTAACGTTTAAAGCAGGAAACCTAAAGGTTTCCTGCTTGTGGGTCTAATCTCTTTAATCTCTGTCTTTGAAGCAAATACACTACAACCAAAACTGCCAATCCAAAGGCATCTGTCCATAATCCCGGCTTCAACAGCAGCAAGGCTCCTACTCCCAGAAGTACCCTTTCGTATACCTTTGTGTAATCTATTAAATAGCCCTCCACTGCACTGCCTAGGCACAGTATCCCTAAAATCGCCGATATTATAACGGGTACAGCGCTAATCAAGGGTAAAAATATGACTTTGGTTCCCACTATTTCCTTGACTAATATAAGTGATGAATCTATGGCAAATATATAGGGCACTATAAAGGCTGCTAGGGCTAGTTTAACCGCCTGAAAACCTGTTTTCATGGAATTTGCTCCTGCAATTCCCGCCCCTGCATAGGCTGCCAAAGCTACGGGAGGCGTAATGTCTGCTATTACTCCAAAATACAATATAAACAGGTGAGCGGCCATTAAGTTTACATTTAATTTTACTAGGGCAGGCACAGCCATTGTGGCTAATACGATGTATTTAGCTGTAGTTGGTAAGCCCATACCTAAAATTATAGATGCTATCATGGTAAAAAATAATGTCAACAATAGTTGGCCTTGAGCCAATGTGACTATAAGTTCAGCTACTTTCAGCCCTAAACCTGTCAATGTAACTACTCCCACTATCATACCTGCACTAGCACATGCCAATGCCACACCTATGGAGCCTTTAGCTCCAGCCTCAAGGGCACCAAGGAAATCCTTTATACCAAAGGAATTGTCCTTTCTTATGAGGGTTGCTATTACTGCTATAATAAGAGATATTATAATGGAATAAAATGCTGCTAAGGTGGCTGTATAACCCTTCATCAAGAAATATATAATAAATACTAGAGGTGTCAGTAGATAGCCGTCTTTTTTAAGTATGGCACCTAATTTTGGAAGTTGATTCCTAGGTAGTCCTTTTAAGCCCAGCTTCGAAGCCTCCAGATGAACCATAGTCCCTACTGCAAAGTAATAGAGAATAGCTGGAATTGCCGCTGCGGCTATAATATACATATAGCTAATCCCTGTAAAATCTGCCATAATAAATGCTGCTGCCCCCATTACAGGTGGCATTATTTGTCCGCCCGTAGAGGCCGCCGCTTCTACAGCACCTGCAAAATACGGCTTATACCCCGTTTTCTTCATAAGTGGTATGGTAAATGCCCCTGTAGTCACAGTATTAGCTACGGAACTACCAGATATGGAACCCATTAGTCCAGATGCAACTACTGCTGTCATGGCAGGTCCACTTTTTAGATGGCCAGTTAATGAATAGGCTAAATCTATGAAAAATTTGCCAACCCCTGTCTTGTCTAAAAATGATCCAAATAATATAAACATAAATACATATGTGGCAGATACTCCAATGGGAATACCCAGTATGCCCTCTAGAGTCAGATACATATGGGATATTATCCTCTCAAAACTATATCCCCTATGGGACAATAGACCTGGTAGGTATGGCCCCAGCTTTGCGTATAGTAAAAATAATATGGCTACTATGGGAAGCTCTGGCCCCACTACTCTCCTTGTGGCCTCTAGGGTCAATAACATGGCCAATCCTCCAAATAATAAATCTATGGGGGTAGTGCTGCCGCCTTTATTTGCAATTTCATTAACAAAAATAAATAAGTACCCAAATACTATAACTACTAAAATTATAAAGATATAATCTAAAATCGAAGCCTTGTCTCTCTTAGACTTTTTACCACCTGGATATAATAAAAACCCTAGTGCAAAGGCAAAAATAATATGAAGTGCTCTTTGTTTTACGGACAATAAAGTGCCAAACCCTGCTGTATAAAGCTGAAATACTGACATTATAATGGCTATGACTGTAGTAATTTTACCTGCAATTCCAGTCAGCTTTCGTGCCTTAGATGTTTCAGCATCGTATTCTTCCATCAATTTATCTACGTTCATAGATACATCTGATTCTGTCATTAACTTCTTATCCTTCATCTAAATAACCTCCCTTACTAAATAAAGTAAAAGGCTAGAGCCCTTTACGTCAAGCTTTACACCTGTTCTAGGCTCTGAAAAGTCCAAAAACTTAAATTCCTTATCTCTAAGGAATAGCCTGTGATTTGCCCTTTCAGCACCTGTACGGTATATGAGATTTTTCATTTCTTCATTTATATCGTATATCCTAAATCCTTTTTCTGTTATTTCAAACTTATAGGGAGTCGTCGATGGAAGTCCAGCTCCGTAGGATTTAAAATATGTATCTTTTAATATTATCTTATCGCCTTTAACTAAATAATTTTCTATAACTTCCGTCAATTCTACAGAATGGGTATATTTTATGCCAAATTCTTCTCCTTCTTTTACAGCCCAAGACTTTAAATATTTCCCCGATTTATAATCTGATGCTGACAATACCTTTATTGGAATGAGCCATAAAATCACTAATAATAATATGAGAATAATGCCAATATATGTAGGGAAGGTATTGAAGGGGTCTCCAATACCTTTTCCCTTTAAATTTATTTTATTTAACGCCTTTTTCATCGTAATACCTTTTTGCTCCTGGATGCAATTCTACTGGCATACCACTTAAAGCTGTTTCTAAGGTAAGGTCATTACCCCTACTGTGAGTATCTACGATTACTTGTTTTTGCTCGAACATTTCTTTTGTAAGATTATATACTAAGTCCTCGTCTAGGTCTTCTGGTACTACAATCATTGCCATTACAGCAGCTGCTACTACATCTGTGCTTTGTCCGCCGTAGGTATTAGCTGGTATAACTACTTCTGTGTAGAAAGGGAATTCCTCGTTTAACTCAGCAATTTTTTCGCTGTCAATTGGAACTACAACTATTTTAGAAGTCTGCCCTACCTCTGTTATGGCAGAAGTTGGAAGCCCTGCTGTTACAAATGCTGCATCTATTTGTTTGTTTTTGATTTGATCTGCCGCTTCGTTAAATGACAGGTAATCTGCCTTACCCAAATCGTCATAGGTCATTCCATAAATCCCTAGGATTTGTCTAGCATTGGCTTCTACCCCAGATCCAGGTGCCCCTATGGCAACCTTTTTACCTCTTAAATCCTCTATGGTCTTTATGCCTGAATCTTCAGTGGCGATTATTTGAACTACCTCTGGATACCACATAGCCATACCCCTAAGGTTTGTGATTTTGTCCTTGCCTTCAAAGTTTTCTGTACCTGTCAAGGCATAATAAGTAATGTCGTTTTGTATAAATGCTATTTCTGCTTCTCCATTGGCCACTAAACCTACATTTTCTACGGAAGCTCCTGTAGATTGGACGTTGGCGTTAACCCCCTCGACATTGTCGTTATATATCTTTGCCAAGGCACCTCCTAGTGGATAATAAGTACCTCCTGTACCGCCAGTCGCTATGGAAATATATACGTCTTCTTTTTTGGTGGAACCACATCCTGAGATAATAGAAGCAATAACTAGTAAAACTAAGATGATTGAAATAAATCTTCTCTTCATAATAATCCCCCTTTTCATATTTTCTTTTTGATTAGCAATATCCTTCCTATGTTTAAATATATTGTATGGTTTTTATTATATACTAAGTTACCATGATAATGCAATATAAAAAAATCTTCTTGCATTTTGTCGATATATAGAAAATCATCCTCTTTAGAGGATGATTTTTATTTTATTCAATTACTTCTATATTTCCCATATATGGCCTAAGTACCTCTGGTATTGTAACTGAGCCATCTTCACTTTGAAAGTTTTCCAATATAGCAGCAAATGTCCTGCCTACTGCAAGGCCTGAGCCGTTTAAGGTGTGAAGGAATTCTACCTTTCCATTATCTTCCCTTCTATACCTTATATTGGCACGTCTTGCTTGAAAATCTTCAAAATTGCTGCAGCTGGATATTTCCACATATCTATTATAGGAAGGCATCCACACCTCTATATCGTAAGTTTTAGCTGATGAAAATCCCAAGTCTCCGCTGCACAGCATAACCACCCTATAGGGCAGCCCTAACCTTTTTAGTACTTCCTCCGCATTGGCAGTCAATGACTCTAATTCTTCGTAGGAGTTTTCAGGTCTGGAAAACTTAACTAACTCTACTTTATCAAATTGATGGTTTCTTATTAGGCCTCTGGTGTCTCTGCCTGCGGAGCCAGCCTCTTGCCTAAAGCATGGAGTATAGGCGGTATAGTATATAGGTAAGTTCTTTTCATCTACGATGTCATCCCTTAAAAGATTGGTAAGGGGTACTTCCGCAGTAGGCACTAGAAAATAGTCTTTGCTAGGTATGTGAAACATATCATCCTCAAACTTTGGCAGTTGTCCCGTGCCTATCATACTGTTCCTATTTACCATAAATGGAGGTGACATCTCCGTATAATTATGTTCACCGGTGTGCAAATCTAGCATAAACTGGGTAATGGCCCTTTCAAGCCTCGAACCAAGCCCTTTAAATAATGCAAATCTGGAGCCAGTTATCTTGGTAGCCGCTTCAAAATCTAATATTCCTAAATCTGTACCTAGATCCCAATGTGCCTTTGGCTCAAAACTAAAGTCTTTTGGCTCTCCAAATTTCCTGATTTCCACATTGTCTGAATCGTCTTTTCCCTGTACTACTGTTTCATGGGGGGTATTTGGTATTTGCAGCAGTGTATCTCTCAGTTCTCCATCGATTACCTTTACTTCTCCGTCCAATCCCTTTACTTTCTCTGCCAATTCTTTCATTTCTGCAAATATTGGACTGGGGTCTTTTCCTTCCTTTTTCAATTTAGGTACTTCTTTTGAGGCCTGATTTTGTCTAGCCTTCATTTCTTCTACTTGAGCCAGTATTTTTCTCCTTTTTTCGTCTAGTTCCAGGACCTTTCCAATTGGAAAATCCCCCTCCCTTTTTTTAAGTGCCTCGATTACTTCGTCAGAATTTGCCCTTATTCTTCTAATATCTAGCATCTCTTTCCCTCCTTAAAATAATAAAACTCTCAATCCCACAATATTAGGGACGAGAGTTACCCGCGTTGCCACCCTAGTTAGCCAAAAGGCTCACTTAAGATTTATAGGCTCCAGGCTGGATTCAATGTTTTACTTTACCAATTTGCACCTGCCATTGGCTCTCTGCAAAAGCTACACATTTACTATTTCCCTTCATTGCCACTGTATTCAATTAAAGATATTATAGCCATAATAGTCCCTATTGTCAAGGGTAAGAGCAAATAAAGCAAAGTAGCCATTAGAAAATCTAATGCGACTTTCCAATGACTACTTTCTTCTCTTTTGTATTTTATATATTTTATCTTCAGTATAGGAAGTTTTACTTCCTTGCTTATATATACCACATAAACAATCGTCAAAACATTAACTTTTACAAATTATAATTTCATGTCCCCTAATTTAATAAAACCTCTTTTCCTCATCCACTCCGATACTCCAAAGGATATTAATCCTGGCAATATAAAGTGCATAAGAAGTATTAGTATCAATGTCTTTGTAGTTCCCCCCATTACATCAATGGTGGCAAACTGCCCTACTAGGCCGCTGGTTCCCATGCCTGCACCTATCATATCGCTTTCCATCTGCAATAGCCTAGTGGATATGGGTCCCAATATGGCAGAAGACACTATGGCAGGTATCCAGATAAGGGGATTCTTCACTATATTTGGTACTTGCAGCATTGAGGTGCCAATTCCCTGAGCTATGAAACCTCCTATGCCGTTTTCCCTATAAGATGCCACTGCAAAGCCTATCATATTGGCTGCACATCCTACTACACTGGCACCTGCGGCAAGTCCTGACAGTCCTAGGGAAATGGCTAGAGCTGCAGAGCTAATGGGCAGGGTCAATACTATGCCCATGACGACGGATACTATTATACCCATGGGTACTGGGTGCATTTCCGTAGCTGTATTTATTATGCTGCCAAAGAAATTCATTATCATGGACATATAGGGTCCTATATATTGTCCGACGAAGCCACCGACTATAATGGTAGCAAGGGGAACTAATACGATATCCACCTTAGTTTTCCCGCCTATTAATTTTGAAAACTCCGCTGCCACTAGAGCCGCTACAAAGGCCCCTACAGGTTCCCCTGTATTTATTATGGCAGTTGCACCGTCAAATACTATACTGCCTGCACCTATGGCTCCAACTGCTACTGAAGCAAATATTCCAAGGGGCGGTGCACCTACGCTATAGGCCACACCTGCTCCTATGGCAGGCCCCATTAATTTTTGGGCTACATTCCCAAAGTTTATAAGTGCTTGTATATTTAACAATGTACCAAGCTGCTTAGTAATTAATCCAATAAGTAAAGATGAAAAAAGCCCCAATGCCATGCCGTTGAGCACCTTGACAAAATAGTTTCGTATTCCACTTTTTTTCTTTGCCACAAAATCACTCCTCAATATGGTGTATTTACACCTGTCTTGTCACTACCAAATATAAATATACCACTTTAGTCTTCCTTTATCAAGTAGTTTTTCCCTAGTAAGGCATTTTTTATTCTTTCAAGGGCCTTTTCATCTTCTACCTCAATTGTATGGAGATGGACTCCCCCAGTTAAGGAGGATAAAGGCTCTGCATTGGTCTTTTCCAGGCTATCCATAAACAGCTCTAAGTCGTGCCTAGAGCCTATTTGTAGTTGGGACTTTATTTCGCCGTATAAGGGGTGCTCCACTATGACATCGATTATCCTTCCCCCCAAATCTACTATTGTCTTAAGTTCATCTTCTATTTCCTTATTACTTTGGTGTACACATGCTATGGTCCTTGTAATGGCTTTCCCTTTAAAGGGTTTGGGAATTATATAACCTTGAGGAGTTGCTAATATATCTTCGCCTTTGGCTCTCAATATGGCTATATCCTGTACTATAACCTGTCTACTGACTTTAAGTTTTTCTGATAAATCTGTGCCTTTAATTGGTCCCTGTGCCATTTTCAAGGTCCTTATTATCTCTTCTCTTCTCTCGTTGGCATCCATATAACTCCTCCTTTCGAAGCTAATGCTCAAATCTCAGATCATGTCCATAAAATTTAAGGGGAATAAATTTATCTAAAATCCTTGAAAATACTCTATCTGTATAAATCTCTGATATTTCCTTAGGTGTTAAGTTTGTCGATACTATGGTTTTTTTGCTGCCCAATATCCTAGTATTTACTATATTAAATATCTCTGCATTGGTGAATGTATTGGCTACTTCTGTGCCCAAATCGTCTATAATCAATAAATCCGCTTCAAATAGCAAATTGTATTGGTTGTCGTCAAATCCGCTGCTGTTCCTTCTAAACCTATGGCTTTCTATTATTTCCAATATGGTGAAGGCCGTTTGATATATTACTATTTTATTTTTATCCAGCAGGGACTTTGCTATACAATTGCTGAGAAATGTTTTCCCAAGGCCTGTAGTCCCATAAAACAATAGGTTTTCTCCATTATCCTCGTCAAAGTTGTTTATGAATCCCTCTGCCATTCCCGCTATTTCTATCATATTTTGCCTAGGCGTCAGGCTTTCGTTTTCAAAGGGTTCGTCTTTAAATACGTCGATATTAAAGGTTTGAAAGTTTTCTTTTTGGAGCATTTTTTCCATATTTGACATCTTATATGTTCTGGATACTATGGCTTGCTTTAGGCAATTGCATCGGCTTCCGTCCTCTAAATATCCCCTATCTTCACATATAGGGCAATCGTATTTAATGTCCATATAGTCCATGGGTATATTGGATTCTGTCATCAAATAGGCTTTTTCCATCCTCAACTTTTCTATGGTATCCTTGGCTTTTTTTACTGTCTTCTCATAATTGCCAGGGTTACCAAGTATGTTTTTAGACATAGAGATACCTGCCTTAAATATTTCCTCGTCAATTCTTTTGATGGCAGGGATATCTCTGTAGACCTTTTCCCTTCTAATGGCCTGCTCCCTCTTATGTCTATCCCTTTTTTTCTCGTATTCAATTGACAGTTCCTTTAATATTTTTTTATACATTTACGCTTCTCCCTTTACTCTTTGTTTATAGCTTTCCCTTTTCCTCTTTGCTATGTCCTCCAGCTCCTCAGCCGTGTATTTATCAGATCTCTGCTCAAAGTTGTGGAATCTTGTCTTTATGGGGCTTCCCTTCTTTTGTGTGGGTTTTGATGTAGTGAAAGTCTTTTTTTCCAATGGCTTATCTTTTTCCTCTATGTCTTCTACTGTAGTTATTCCTTTTTTATGCCAAGATGATAAAATGCCTTCTATGTAGTTTATATTGGGATTTGCCACCTTTGAGGAACCTTCGCATCCCTTTAGTACTACTTCCATGGAAAACTTATATCCGTCAAACCAATTGTCTATGACCCTCATCTCCTTTTCAGTTGGAGATCTGTGGTCCATTCCCAATGCCCTAAGGACCCTTTGATACCTATAATATCTTTCGTCTTGAGTCTTGAAATACTCAAGTACTGCATCCATATTTGTAAGGCCGTTGTCATACCAATTCCTTATTATTCCCTCTATATAGTTAATGTTTCTTACGCCTTTTCTCTCTACTCCGTATCTAAATGCCTTCTCTATGACATCGGGGTTCATATTATAGTCTTCTATCCATGATAGTATTTTTTGCTTCTCTACGACTACTGTCTGCCTTCTCATTATGTCGTCAATGGCATTAAACATTTGATTTATAATAGGTATTTGATTTGCGTCTATAAGGTCTTTTGGCCCTATGGTCTTTTTCTCCTTATCTTTTAATCCGAATACCCTAAGGTTGTTTTTTATATAAAGCTGTTTTAGGTTTAAAAACTTTACTTTGTAATCGTGTTTGTTTTCTTCTTTTATGTCTAGTTTTTTTATTATTCCTTTTTTCTCCCAAAAGTCCCATGCGTGTAATACGTCTTCTAAGGGGATTTCCAAATGTTTTGCTATTATTTGATTTGTTATGTCCAGTTTTTCGTCTCTGTCGTGGGCGTATTTATATCCCAATAAATACACCTTTACATAGGTGCCATTTGCCATGGGCATAAAATCGTTTATAAATATATTCTCTATGGGTGTATCCCCTAAATCCATATCTGTTGTCTCTAAGGTGAAGCTCATACGATCAACTCCTATATTGTCTCTCTTTTGCTTCTCAGGGAAAAAAATCCCTTTTTCTCAATAACCATTTTGTAGATATAATTATATATCTTTTTGCCATCTATTACAAAAGAAGATTTATGTTCCAAATAATGGGGATTACTTAAATCTAATTCATGGTTGTAAAATTCATCTAAATAATATCCGACTGGGCGAAATCCAATTTTTTCATATACCCTATAGGCCCTTTTATTGAACTCTGCCACCTCTAATATCATCTTTCGCATCTTCATCTCAGTAAAGTAATATAATAAAAATGTATCTAATATTTCAGTTCCATAACCTTTATTTATATAATTGGGGTCTAAGACAATGCCTAAAGTAGAATTTCGCCTAATGAACTTTATATCCTTTATTCCCATATATCCGATTAATTCGCCGTCTTCATTTCTAATGCTAAAGTATTTATTAAAAACACTATTTACCTTCATTCCATACCATTTAGTTACTTCCCTTGCAGATAAATCTGGAAAGTTATAGTCACCAAGCAGGGGATTGTCGTGTTTCCCCCATCTGCTCATTTGAAATACATGGTCTAGTCTTAAGTCTTCTATGGTTACTCTAGCCCCTTTTATTTTCATATATATCACTCCGTTATGTAATTGATAATGCACAACACGCAATTGTGAATTGTGCATTGTGCATTGCCTTATTCCCTTGCCATATTGACAAACTTTGTAAACTCCTTTTTAAATACTAGATCTAAATTACCTGTGGGTCCATTTCTGTGTTTTGCTATGATTACTTCTCCTATGTTTTTCTTTTCCGAGTCTTCGTTGTAGTAGTCGTCCCTGTAGAGGAATAAAACCACGTCTGCATCTTGTTCTATGGCTCCAGATTCCCTGAGGTCCGATAGTATGGGTCTATGGTCTGACCTTAGCTCTGGTGCACGACTTAGCTGTGATAGGGCAACTACAGGACATTCCATTTCCTTAGCCAGGGCCTTTAATCCCCTCGATATGGCAGATATTTCTTGCTGCCTGTTTTCCACTCTGCCTTCCATTTGCATTAGCTGTAAGTAGTCTATTAGTATCAGGTCTAAACCTTTTTCTATCATCAATCTTCTGCTCTTTGCTTTCATTTCCATAAGGGATATCCCTGCAGTATCGTCTATGAAAATCTCAGCCTTTGACAAGGGCCCCATGGAGTTAATTACTTGAATCCATTCTTCCTCTGTCAGCCTTCCCGAAATTATTTTCTGGAGGTCCACATGGGCTGTGGCTGATATCATCCTCTGAACTAATTGTTCCTTGGACATTTCAAGGGAGAACATGGCCACTTTTGCATTGCCCTTTAAGGCTGCATTTGTAGCTATATTCAGGGCAAGGGCAGTTTTTCCCATGGATGGCCTGGCTGCCAAAAGTACCAAATCCGATTTTTGCAGTCCTGAAAGTTTTTGATCTAAATCTACAAATCCAGTAGTAACCCCCGTCAATGCCCCTTGATTTGCAGCTCTTTCCTCTATTTGAGAGAAACTCCTCAAAAGTACTTCATTTAGGGGGGAAAATCCATCTCTATGCCTTCCCTGAGTTATATCGAATATGGATTTTTCTGCCTTTTCGATTATGACATTTACTTCCTCTGCATCTTCATAGGAACTGACCATTACCTCATCGCTTGACTTAATTAGTCTCCTCAGTATAGACTTTTCCTCTACTATTTTACAATAGTATTTTACATTGGCTGTGGTAGCTACTCCACTGGATAAATTGGCAAGATAAGTAACGCCCCCTATATTCTCCAATGTGCCTCGCCTTTTTAATTCCTCCGACAAGGTAATTAGGTCAACGGGTTCGTTTTTATTAAATAATATCACAATGGCCTCAAATATCTCCTTATTTGCTTCCTTATAAAAATCATCAGGTCTTATTATTTCTATGGAGGTATTTATGGCCTCCTTATTTAAAATCATGGAGCCCAGAACTGATTGCTCAGCTTCTAAGCTATGGGGAGGAATTCGCCCGATTGCCATTTGAGTTTCTATTTGAATCAGCTCCTTATTGTTCCTTTACCATAATATTTAGCTTGGCCACCAATTCTGCATAGACTCTCACATCTACTTGATTAGCACCTAGTACTTTGATATTATCTTTCAGTTCAATTTTCCTTCTATCTATGTCAATATTGTGTTGGGATTTCAATCCATCTGCAATGTCCTTAGAAGTTATGGAGCCAAATAGCCTTCCTCCTTCTCCTGCCTTGCCTTCGATGACAACTGTAATCTCTTCTATTTTCTTTTTTAAGTCTAAGGCATCTTCATGCTCTTTTTCTTTTTTAGTCTCTTCTTTGGCCTTGTCTTCTTTCCATTTTTTTAAATTGGCAGATGTTGCCTCTACTGCATTTCCCTTTGGCAGTAAAAAATTCCTGGCATATCCATCCTTGGCATTGACTAAATCTCCTGCCTTTCCCAATCCTTTAACGTCCTTCAACAGTATTACTTTCATTCTTCTTCACCTTCCTTTAAATATTCGTCAACGGTATTTATAAGTATCTTTTCTACTTCGTCCATGTTTAAATTGTCCAGTTGGGCCCCTGCACTGGTTAGATGCCCGCCTCCCCCGAGCTTTTCCAATATAAGCTGAGCACTTATATTCCCTAAGGATCTGCCGCTTATATGAATTTTGTTGTTGATATATGTCATTACAAATGACGCCTCCACTCCGTTTATATTTAAGAGCTCGTTGGCTGCCTGGGCTGCTATTAATATGGAGTCTTCCATTTCAGTTTCCAGCCTTCCTATAGCAATTGTACCATAGACTATCTTAGAGGATCTAATGACCTCTGCCTTATATATAAATGTGTTGAAATCATCCCTAAATAATTGCCTCACAATGGTAGTATCTGCTCCTGCACGTTTCAGTGTAGATGCTGCCTCGAAGGTCCTTACCCCTGTCTGGAAACTAAAGTTTTTTGTATCTACGGTGATACCCGCAAGTAAAGCCTCTGCTTCAAATTTTGTCAGGTTAATTCTATCGCTCATATAGGACAATACCTCTGTCACCAACTCGCAAGTGGAAGATGCATAGGGCTCTAAATATGTCAATACAGGGTCCTTTATAAACTCCACTCCCCTCCTGTGGTGATCTATAACTACCACCTTGTTTACAATATCCAACAACTGAGGTTCTTCTGTAAAGCTAGGCTTGTGATTGTCAACTACTATCATCAAGGAGTCTTCGTTGGCTAAATCCATTGCCTCATCCGGAGATAAGATATTGTTTAAAAGCTCAGGCTGTTCCTTGCTCATTCTCTCATATATATTTTTTATGGATGGGTTTTCTCCCCTTAGGACTATGAAGCCTTCCTTTTGTCTGTCTTTAATTGCCCTAAGTACTCCAATTCCCGCTCCAAGTGAATCCATATCAGGGTTTTTATGGCCCATTACAAATACTCTGTCTGCCTGATCTATCAGCTGCCTCAGGGCGTATCCTATGACTCTGGCTTTTACTTTGTTTCGCTTTTCTACAGCTTTTGTTCTGCCTCCGTAGAAGCTAAGTCCTGTTCCGATTTGGACTACTGCTTGATCTCCGCCCCTACCCAATGCAATATCTATGGAAGCTAGGGCTTTTTCATAGGAGTTAAAGGGATTATTGCCATCAGCCCCTACTCCCATACTGAGGGTAATCGGTATTGTATTGCCTAGACTCAGTTCTCTCATATGGTCTAATATATCAAACTTCTTCGTTTCAATGCTTTTAAAACCCGAATTCTCTATTACAATAAAGTATTTGTCGTTTTCGTATTTTCTTGTAATTCCATTGTATTTAGAAAAATATGTATTTATATTTTTATCTATTTCTGCCATTACCAAGGGTCTATTTATATCAGGTGTGCTATTTCTTACGTCATCGTAGTTATCCACATAGACCAAAGCTATTACCAATTTTTCATTATCATATCTTTGCGACAGTTGTACAAACTCTGTATTATCTACCCAATAGAGCATTATAATTGTATTGTCGATACTGCTAGCCTTTTTAGTGTCTACAAAGTTCGGATATACTTTATAGTTTTTATCCTTATATTTAACATCTAATGCCTCTGTAGATTCACCTTTTAATATGGGGTCGATATTCAGCTCAGGCACGATATCTAATATGCTTTTATGCAATATGTCGTCTTCCCCTATCATTTTAAGAAATGGCGTATTATACCAATTTACACTACCCTTTTCATCTACTATAATAAGTGGAAAAGGCATATTAAATATGGCATGTTTTGTTGCGGATTCGAATTCATTGGATAGGCTCTCCACATATCTTGTAAATTCTTGCTCTTTCCTGTGCATATTCTTTACATTGTGAAATATTAGATACCCTAGTAAAAGTCCGCCTATGGCACCTAAAATAGGTTGAAAGAGCCCTAAGATAATCACTAATCCTCCTATGACTACTAGGTAAATATTGTTGTCAAACCATTTTAATACTCTATTATTTCTCATATTTATCCCCCTTAGGATTTTTGACCCCTTAGTTTTCTTAGATCAAAGATGCTATCGAAAAGGCCTAGGAAAAATATGATTCCACTTATTGGTATGAAGATTATGGTCAAGATTAAAATAAGAATTCTAAATCCTAGTTTCATCCTTATCTTCAGTAAAAAAGAATCTATAACTGCTAGCCCTTGTACTATAAACACAAATCCCGCTAAAAAGGAAAGGTTTAATAGCAAGGCCTCACTATATCCTATTCCCAATCCCCTAATAATATAAGCTGAAAGAAACATAATTCCAATGCCAAAAATAATATTATTAGGGAGCTTAAATCTGGAAAACCTTTGCTCTGGTAAAAATCCATATCCCATTTTTCTAAGTATTGCAGTGCTAAAGAATATGTTTATATAAGTTATTAAAAATGAAATTATAATCAAGAATGAAGGTATATGAACTAAAAATATCTTGTATTCGCTTTCCAGCGAATCCCTTAGATTATTTATTTGAGAATTAGTCATACCCATTTCCTGAAATATTTCTATCTGCCATTTTAAAGCCTGAGACAATACTTCCTGTATCTGATTTGTTAGATTAAAATCTGATACCTTACTGCCCAAGGATATCAGTATTAAAAATGATAAAAAGAATACTCCAGTTGATATTAAAATAGTTTCAAAATTACCTTTTCTCTTATTTACTAAATAATTGATTGCTAAACTCAATGGGGCAAAGTTTAAAATCAAGGAAGCCCCCGATGTACTCCCAAGGATCATTTGTATAATTAGGGATGCTAAGACTATGCTAATTATGTTGTAAGAAATATGGTTTCTAACCCCTAGGACTACGAAAGGCAAGGGGATAAATATCATAAGCAGCGGAAGATAGTGGATGCCATATACCATGTACAAAACCGTGAAAAACACAGTTAGCGTACTTTCTATTATTCCTTTTTTAATTTTATCATTAATGTCCAAAAGTTTCACCCCTAACTCTTATCTTTATCAATATATTCCAGGAGTATACTTAAATCGCCATACCATTTTTCAATTTTGTGGCCTTCAATCAAATTCAATCTGATATTGTCTCTTAGGGCAGATTCTATGCCCTCGTAAGTAAGCCCCAATCTCCTCCCCAGCAATAGGGTCTCCAGTATTACATTGGAAATTAAATCCTCTAAGTTTTCCTCTGTATTTTCGTCTCCATTGGCTAAGGCAATATGGATGTTTGCCATGGAGCTTAAAAGTTGAGCCTTAAGCCATTCAACTGTCTTCATGTTTTTTATTATATCTATGTCTTTATTTTGCATTATTCTCATCCCTCATTTAAATTTTTACCTTATTAAAATAATACAAAGTATAATGCTATAAGTCAAATAAAAAAGAGAGGGTAGCCTCTCTTATTCTGCACTATATGGTAATAATGCTACTTGTCTTGCTCGCTTAATTGCTGTAGTAAGTTCTCTTTGGTGCTTTGAACAGTTTCCAGAGATTCTTCTAGGAAGAATTTTTCCTCTTTCTGTTATATATTTTTTTAGTTTATTTATATCTTTATAATCTATACTAGTAGATTTATCTACGCAAAAACTGCAAACTCTTTTTCTAGGTTTAAATCTTCTTTGCATCTTCTTACCCTCCTTCTAGAATGGAATGTCATCATTGTCAGTGGGGTGGAAGCCTTCTACATTTCCAAAGTCCATGCCGGGGCTACTGGTGTCCTGAGACCTATTTGTATCTCCCCATTCTAAGAATTCAACTTGATTAGCCACAACTTCCGTTGTATAACGTCTAATTCCATCTTTTTCATAAGAGCCTGTTTGAATTCTTCCTTGAATTCCTACTAATCTACCTTTTGCTAAGTAATTTGCACTATTTTCAGCGGATTTACCCCATACTACGATGTTGATAAAGTCTGCAGTCGGTTGATTCCTAGCCTCCATCTCCAGCTTTTTCTCCTTGGAAAGGCCCTTATCAACTGCCAATGTAAATCTTGCAACAGGTGTACCAGTGACAGGTACATATCTTAACTCCGGATCTCTCGTCAATCTTCCAATCAATACTACATTATTCATATCTTCACCCACCTTAGATTATTCATCTTCTCTTATAATCATATGTCTCATCAGGCTATCGGAAATTCTAGCAACCCTATCTAATTCTTTGGTAATTTCAGGTGTTCCTTCGTAGTGCATTAGGACATAATAGCCTTCACCAATATCGTTGATAAGGTATGCAAGTTTTCTAACTCCCCATTCGTCGATGTTCGATACAGTTCCCTCAGCCTTTGTAATTACATTTTTGAATCTGTCCATTACCTGAGTTCTCTTTTCCTCTTCATTTGGGTAGAATATAAACATTGCTTCGTACTTTCTCATATCTTTCACCTCCTTGTGGACTATCGGCCCTACTTTTTGTAGAGCAAGGATACCAAAGTATTATACCACTATTGTGCATAGTATGCAAGCATTTAGGCCTTCTAAAATTAAATAGTTTTCCCTGTTTTAAAGGAAAAAGCTTAGGATAATCCTAAGCTTTTTCTTATTTTAGTGCTTCTTTAATTACTTGTGCAAGGCTTTTTATACCTTCTTTAATTTTTTCTTCATTCATGCTTGAATAGTTTAGCCTCATGGTGTTCTCATTGCCCCCATTTGGATAGAATGAACCACCTGGTACATAGGCGACGTTCTTTTCTAGTGCCTTTATGGCCAATTCTCTAGCATTCATATACTCTGGCAATACTACCCATGTAAATAGTCCACCGTTTGGATAGGTGTATTTTACTTCCTTAGGAAATTCCTCTTCCATGGTTTTAAGCATTACATCTCTTCTAACTCTGTATAGGTCGATTATTTTTTGAATATGTGCATCCATATCGTATAGCTCTAAAAATCTAGCTAGCTCTAATTGAGATATGGTACTGGACTGTAGGTCTGCACCTTGTTTAACAAGTATAAATTTATTTAGAAATTCTTCTTCAGCAACTACCCATCCAAGCCTTACGCCTGGTGAGAATATCTTAGAGAATGTGCCTAAGAATGCTACCCTGCCTTCTGTATCGTAGTGCTTAATGGCTGGTAAAATTTCGCCTTCAAATCTCAATTCGCCATAGGGGTTATCTTCTATAATTGCCACATTGTATTTGTTGCCTAGTTCTACAAGCTTCTTTCTTCTTTCTACTGACCAAGTCTTACCTGATGGATTTTGAAAATCTGGTATTACGTAAATAAATTTAACGTTTTCATTGCTGCTTAAAACTCTATCTAGTTCTTCCATATCCATGCCGTCGTCATCTGTTGGCACTTCAACAAATTTGGGCTCATAAGCTTTGAAAGCATTGATTGCACCTAGATAAGTAGGGCTTTCACAAACTATTACATCTCCTGGGTTTATGAATATCTTAGCTGCAAAATCCAGTCCTTGTTGTGATCCACTTGTGATTAGTACATTATCTGCCTCTGCTTTTACGCTAAGCTTTTCCAATCTCTTTGCTATAGCTTCTCTTAAAGGAGCATAGCCTTCAGTTGGACCATATTGTAAAGCAACAGTTCCTTGATTTTCTAGGACATCTTTATTAATTTTTAATAGTTCTTCCAATGGAAAAGATTCTGAAGCAGGCATACCGCCGGCAAAAGATATAATGTTAGGCTGTTGTGTCAATTTTAACAATTCCCTGATTTCTGAAGCCTTAATATTGTCCATACGCTTTGCATAGTTTAATGACATTTTCGCACCTCCAAAATATTTATACTCCTATTTATTACTCTACCTATAGTTTACTATTTAATATGATAATTGTCTAATATTTAAATGCAATTTAACTCTTAAATAAAGAAGTAAATCTTTTTAGAATATTTAGACTTTGTTTAAAATACATCAAAGGGAAGCTATTTTTCAGCTTCCCTTCCCTTGTAATTTACTATGCTAATCCATTTATCTTCCACGAGAATCTTTCTAACTCTCTTTTCAAATTCTATTCTAGTTAGCCAAATCTGTCTGTCACATCCTAAGCATTTAAGTTTAATGTCAGCCCCTGTCCTCAGTATTTCCCATTTATTTTCTCCACAGGGATGGCCTTTCTTTAGTGCTACAGTATCTCCCATTTCGTAATTAAGCATCTTCATTACCTCCAAATATTACAACCTTTCTATAAGGGATTTCAATATTTTCCCTATTAAAAGCCTCTTTGGCTTTTTTTCGTATCTCCCTCTCTACTGACCACTGGCTCATGGGCTTTGTCTTTGCCACTATGGTGATGGATATATAATCCTCTGCCAAATCTGTAATACCCAAGACCGTAGGCCCTTCCAATACTGCATCGTTTGCGGACTTAATATCCTGGCAAACTTCTTCCAATATATCTATTACTTTATCTGCATCTTCCTCATAGGGAGCTGATATGACCACAAGGGCCCTCATGGCACCTCTAGTGCTATTTGTCACCACTTGAATTTTTCCATTGGGTATTATATGAAGTTCTCCTGAAAATGCCCTAAGTTTAGTAACCCTAAGTCCCATTTCCTCTACTGTACCCTCTAGGGAGTCTAATTTTATATAATCTCCTACTGCATATTGGTCCTCTATAAATATGAAAAATCCAGTAATTACGTCCTTCACCAAAGATTGGGCTCCAAATCCTATGGCTAAACCTCCTATACCCGCTGTAGCTAAAATTGACGTGGTATTTATATTGAATATATCTAGAATGGATATGACTGCTATAAAGTACAGTGCATACCTTACCACCTTTTTCAACAGTTCGCCTATGGTATGGGCCCTTTTGCTTACTGAAAAGAAATTACTCTCCTTTCTATTTAGTAGGGCTCTATCTATAATCCTGTTGGTCAAAGATGAAATTACCTTCGCAGCCAATAGAATTATTGCAATTTTAATTCCCTTGCCAAGGATGTTTAAGTTGCCGCTTACGTCCTTTAAATAAATATTAACTAAATCCTCAATCCTTCTCATTTTATCACCTAAATTATCTTTTCGTACTGATTTTTCTTTCCATCCCTTATATACTTATATAAATTTAATACGTTTATTTCACCCTTATACATCATATCTTTTATTATCTCTAAATCGTCCATGGTGACGAGGATTGCTAAACCACAACTTAGGGAGATTTCTCTTGGGGTGGGAATGGTCTTAAATCCAATGTCCTTTTCCCTCAATATATTCTCTGCTTGTATTGTATAATGGGTTGATTTAAATACTATGACGCCATATACTTCTGTATTCATTTATATCTCCTATCCTAAAGTTATCGTGTTGTTTGCATTTTTCATTTTCTCATATATTAGGTACATATTCCCGACCTCACCTACTTGTATTTTATCTTGTAAATGATAATAGTCAAGACATGCTCCACAGGAAATAATTTCTACCCCCTCTTCTACCAGACCCTTTAGGTCGTCTAAGACTTCAGAACCTTCACATGTCAAATAGACCCCTGAATTATAGAACACTATTGTATTGGGAAAAGGTGTAGTTTCTCTTACTGTATATATAAAGGACTTCATCAGTATCTTACCTAGTTCTTCCTCTCCATTTCCCATTTTATTGGAGCCAATTGCTATGGTCAAGCCCCTTGTCGAATCTAGTTTAGGTATTGTTAAATTATGGTCTTGATCCATATCATGAGCAATGTCCTTTTTTACCTCCATATCATTTACATTTCCCTTGGTGATGTGGATATAGTATTCACTATCTTCTTCTCCCTTATCTATTATAAAGCTGTATCCCAGGGATATAGCTAATTTTGATACGTTATCTTTTGCAGCTTCATTGTCTACTATTGTGGTTACTATACCATCTTGTATGCTTTCTAGCTCTTTTTTTGTTCTGATAACTGGTCTAGGGCAGGCCTCTTTCCTTGCATCTACTTCTATTTTCATTGTAATTCCTCCTAAAATTATTATAATTAGCACTATTACCATATTCATAAACTGTTTAAATCAATTTATCAATGTTGTAATTGTTCTATAAATATTATAATATCTTTGCATCTAATTCTTCGATATATAGATATATTTTATAGGTTGGCACATTGCTATAAGCATTATTTATACTATTCCGTTTTATTTACGATATCGTATACTTTTATTCCTTCTGGAGTCCAGAGTACTATGCTGTTTTTCCCTTGAAAGGCCTTAATTATGGCCTCGCTGTGCTTTAATATTTGTTTGTCCTTATCCATGACAACCAACTGGCTACTGCCATTTAACACGAGCCTGTCTTTTAATATGGATATTTTATTGTAATCCTGACCAAAGCTAATCTTGCTTTCAACCCTTCCCCCATAGTCCATAATCTCCAGATAGTTGCTATATAGTATATATATCCTTTCTTCCCCTACGTAAATATCTTTTATTAAATCGTATTGCTTTTTCCACATTATACTTCCATCTTTGGTAAAATAAAGGTTTCTATCTGTAAGTGCAATTAATTCATTATTTGAAGTAAATCCTATATGCAATATTAGCTCGCCCTCTATAAAAATAGATTTGATTTTTTTATTTACCTCCCCGTATATGTCTATTTTAGAACCTATGCTGCCGTCACTTATATCCAATAGGCCTAAAGCATTTAGTTCCCCGTCAGTACTTGAGGCATAGGTAAGGATATTCTCATTCTCATAAGTATAGTTGCCTATCAATACCCCATCCTTATCCAGTACGCCTACAATTTCAGAACCTTCTGCCTTGATATGGTAAAGTAAATTATTTCCGCTTTCTTTTATATTGAAGATTTGTTTATCTAGGTGCAGCCTATTTACAGTTTCCCCTTTTTTATCGAGGATATATATATTTCCTGTATCCCGGTCAAATACATAGATATACCTGTTGCCATAAAATATCCCCGGATCTGAAAAATTAAATTCTTTTTCCACTATTATATTTCCATTGGACCTTAGGAAAGACAATTTATTGTTTTTCCACTTTGCTATGTTTTCATCGTATACTTTTACATCTAAAATGTTTTCGTCTTCAATAAAATACTTGATTTTCATAGATTTTTCCGTGGTTAAAAATTGATTCACAAAAGAAAAGGCTCCCAGTTTATTGTCCTTTCCTATTAGGATGATTGCCACAGCCAAAGCAATAAATAACAGTATCTTTAATCTCTTTCCTTTGCTTTTTCTATCCCTTTTCACATTCATCTCTCCTGCTTTTATCCTGAACCTTATTATATCATAATAGTTTAATAAATATTGAAGAATTTTTATCATTAACTTTTAAAGATTTGTAATGTCCTTAATTATATTAATAAATATATTAATTATTTTAATATTTATATTGACATTATTAATAATATGTATTATTATGTCCTTAAAGGATTGAAATTAAAAATAAATGGAGTGATCCCATGGCCAATAGAATAAAAATTAAAGTCATAGATAATAAAAGCAATTTTAGACTAAGGCTGCCCAGCATACCCTTTTGGATTATTATTTCTTTGGTAAATTTCGCCTTTCTATTCAAACCTGTCTTTTTAAGGTATGCAGGGGATTTAGATGAAGATGCTAAGTTTATATTAAAGGAATTAGACAGCAAAAGTATCAATGAATTATTTAATACTTTAAGGTCATGCGGTAGATTTGATTTAGTGGATATTTCCACTGGCGATGGTACAGAAGTTAAAATATCTATACTATAAAGAAGGGATGAGAATATGAAAAAAGAAGTACTTGGTCGTTGTCCCGTATGCGGTGAGGAACTATATGTCACAAAGCTTAGTTGTCACAAATGCCACACCCACATTGAAGGAAACTTTACCTTATGTAAATTTTGCAAACTTACAAAGGAACAACAGGATTTTGTGGAGGTTTTTATAAAAAGCAGAGGTAATATCAAAGAAATAGAAAAAGAACTGGGAATCTCATATCCTACCGTAAGGGGGAGGCTTGAAAATGTAATAGAAGCCTTGGGATATAGTCCAAAATTTGAAGGTCCAAAGGTAGATAAAAGGGAAGTCTTGGAAAAGTTAAACAATGGCGAGATTTCATCTGAAGAGGCCCTAAGGCTTCTACAAGGTGAAGAATAGAAGGAGGGTTAAAATGTCAGAAAAGCTGCAAATTTTAAATATGGTTAAAGAAGGAAAGATTAGTGCAGAAGAAGGAGTCAAGTTGTTAGAAGCTCTGGAGGATACAATTACATCAAAGGAGGTATCTTACTCAGATTCAAAAGCTAAATGGCTGAAGATTAGAGTTTTTGAACCTGGAGATAATACAAAAGTAAATGTAACTCTTCCTCTCTCACTTTTTAGCGTCGGAATAAAACTAGCTGGAAAGTTTTCCCCCGAACTCAAGGAAGCTGGTTTATCAGACGGCGATTTAGAGGAAATATTTGCTGCCATTAAAAGCGGTGCCACAGGAAAAATCGTCGATGTAGATAGCGAAGACGGCACAAAAGTAGAGATTGTCATCGAATAATCCCCTTAAGGGGATTATTTTTGTATTTTCTCAGGAAAATATGCTATACTAAATGTATCCATACAATTGAGGAGGATTATTATGGAAAACATTACGTTGAATAAGGAATCTGATATACCGCTATATCTACAGCTATTCGAAAAATTTAAGGATTTAATTGAGGAAAACCAATTTAACGAGGATAAGTTGCCCTCTATTAGAAGCCTTGCAAAGCACCTAGCTGTAAATAACGTTACAGTGGTTAGTGCTTATAAGCTTTTGGAACAAGAGGGCTATGTTTATTCAATTAAAGGGAGCGGTACCTATATAAAAAGGCTGCCTATTGCAGAAGATTTATCCTATACAGCAGAAGGGGATATGGAGCTTATGGTTTCTGGTATTCTTCCCATTTCAAAGGGAAGCATAAATTTTGCTTCTATATCTCCTACCCCCGACCTTTTTCCAATTAAAGAATTTAAACAAGCTCTGGTGGAGGTCTTAGACAGAGATGCTGGTCATGCATTCCTATATCCAGAGATTACTGGATATGAGCCCCTTAGAGAGTCTATTTCAAAATTTCTATTGGATAATTACAATACAGTTGTAGATAAGGATCAAATTTTAATCACTTCGGGTGGGCAACAGGGCCTGGATATTATATCCAAATCCTTAATCAGCCCTGGAGACGTGGTCTTTGTGGAAAATCCTACTTATTCCGGTGCATTGGCCCAATTTAAATCCAGGGGGGCTAAAATTGTAGGTATTCCCTTGGAGGAAAGTGGAATAGACTTGGATTTATTAAAATCCTATGTAAAGAGATATAAACCAAAATTCCTATATATAATGACTAATTTTCAAAGTCCCACTACGTATTCCTACAAAGAGGAAATAAAGAAGGAGATATTGGATTTGGCCAAAGAAAATAATTTTTATGTCATTGAAGACGATTTCCTGACGGATTTATATTACGAGGAAAGCTTGAAGACGCCGCTAAAGTCCATAGATTCTCAAAATCAAGTGATTTTTATCAAAAGTTTTTCTAAGATATTTATGCCCGGTGTGAGAATTGGTTTCGTCACATTGCCAAATCCGTTATTTAAGGAAATAATCAAGGCAAAACACACAACGGATGTGTCTTCTTCAGGATTTTTACAGAGGGCATTTGACCTTTATCTCAGAAAAGGATATTGGAAAAACCATATCGACAATATTAAAAGCGTTTACGGAGAAAAATATAAAATAGTTGTGAGAGAATTAGGTAGATTGACTAAATACGGATTGAGCTATGTAGAGCCCAAAGGGGGCCTAAGTTTTTGGATTAGACTTCCCAAGGATTTAGATGCCTTGGAACTATACGATGAATGCTGTGAAAAGGGCTTAGCTATCATACCCGGCAAAGTGTTTTTTGTGGATCAGTCCATATATTCAAATTATATTAGAATTAGTTTTGGCGCTGTAGACAATGAAAGTATTGTAAAAGGAATTGCAATTCTAGAGGACATAGTATCCAGACCTTTTAAAGAGAAAAGCAGTCATTACATGCCATTTATATAAAGAGTGCAAATTTGCACTCTTTATATTTCTTCTTTTAACGCCTTCCCCAAGGATACTATAGATACTAACATGACAAATATAAAGGGAAATGCTGCCGCCACTGAGGCAGTCTGCAATGCTTCCAAGCCTCCAGCCAATAGCAAAGATGTTGCCAGTAATGCTTGAACAATTCCCCATATAAACTGTTTTTTATTTGATGGATTTAAATCTCCATGGGATGTCAGCATCCCCAATACAAATGTGGCAGAGTTGGCAGATGTGACGAAAAACGTACATAGTAGTACAACTGTAATCAGAGACAGGACCGTACTTAGGGGATAGTAGTTAAACACTTGAAACAACGCTGTAGACGGTACTTCTGCAGCAGATGCCAATCCTTCTAATCCTATACTGTCAAGTAAATTAAGTCCCATGGTGCCAAAAGCAGCAAACCATATAATAGACACTACTGCAGGGGCTAAAATAACTCCTGCTATGAATTCCCTTATTGTCCTTCCCTTTGATATTCTGGCTATGAATGTGCCGACAAAGGGAGCCCATGCAATCCACCATGCCCAGTAAAATATGGTCCAGCTATTTAACCAACTATTATCGCCAAAGGCCTCTATATGGAGGCTGCTACTGACAAATTCGTTTATATAAAGTCCTAGCCCATTTGTAAATGAATTAATAAACTTTAATGTAGGCCCCAATACAATGGTCAAAACCAAAAGCCCAAATGCCAAAATTAAGTTTATATCTCCCAATAGCTTTATACCCTTATCTATGCCGCTTACGGCAGTCCAGATATAAAGTATTGTAATCACTACAATTATTAGGATTTGTACCATTTTAGTTTCGGGTATATTAAATAAGTAGTTTAATCCACTATTTATCTGCAATGTCCCTAGGCCAAGAGATGTGGCAACTCCAGCTACTGTAGCAAATACTGCTAAAATATCGATTATCTTTCCAATTGGGCCTCTTACCCCTTCCTCTCCCAATAATGGTATAAATATGCTGCTAATTAACCCCGGCTTATTTTTTCTAAACTGAAAATATGCCAATGCCAATCCGATTATACTGTAATTGGCCCAAGGGTGAAATCCCCAATGCATAAATGAAGATTTCATGGCAAAATTTGCCGCTTCTATGGTTCCTGCTTCTATACCCGGTGCGGGGCTTACAAAATGAGATATTGGCTCTGCAACACCCCAAAATACTAACCCTATACCCATGCCTGCACCAAATAACATGCCAAACCAAGATGTAGTACTGTATTCTGGTCTTGAATCGTCAGAGCCTAGTCTAATGTTTCCATATTTACTAAATGCCAGTACAAGTGCAAATACTACAAATATAAACATGGATATTAAATAAGACCAACCGAAATTATTCGTTAGAAAATTCAATAGGAAATTAGCAAAACTTGAAAAGTTTTCTTGAGCGACTATTCCCCACAAAACTATGGCTATGGATAAAATCAGTGATACATAAAAAACCACATTGTTTTTGTCTTTTCTTTTACTCATTTTTTCCCACCTTAAACAAGAGAATTTATTAGGGGTGAAATCACCCCTAATATTGTTTTAAATCTTTACCTTAAATACGGTCTGTTCGTCCACATCTACAGTTAAAGCATCTAGTGCTACTCCTACGCGATGATATCTAAGTTTCCATTGTTGTTCTTTTGGAGTATCAGGATCTCCAAGAGGATATGGAATAGATATAGTCGGTACTATTTTGTTTGCACCTACTGTAGTGGCAACTGGAATTAAGTTACACATTTGAACCACTGGGATACCGGCCTTTTCGATTTCCTTTACCATCGTTGCACCGCAACGTGTACAGGTGCCTCAGGTAGATGTGAGAATAACCCCATCGACTTTATCTTCTTTAAGGTTTTCCACTATTTCTCTGCCCATTCTCGCAGCTTCTGCTTGGGTCGTACCTGTGCCCACAGTGCTGTAGAAATACTTGTGAAGTTTTCCAATTCTTCCTTCTCTCAAATACTCCTTCATTACGTCTAGTGGTACTACTACATCGGGATCTAAGTCTGCTGCAGTAGGGTCATACCCAGCGTGAATTGTCTTGTAGACACCAGATTCTAAGTTTTCTATATCTGATATATCGTATTTTCCCCAACGTGTGGCAGAGGCTGATTGAATCCTATCTGGATTGTCTATTGGAACAATCCCACCAGATGTGACCAATGCAATATTTGCTTCAGATAAATCCTTAATAGGTGGTGCAATTGGCACCATGTCTTGCTTTGGTATGGGAAGCTCAGTTTCGTATGTCTCTCCTTTAAGTTTTCTTATTAGCATTTCTACTCCTCTTTGAGCAGCAGTTGCTTCTGATTCTAGCCATACTTGGGACCTGATGCCCCTGGAAAAATACCCCTCTTCATCAGCTGGACCCAGGGCTTTTCCAGTCAATACCTTATTTCCGTATTCTGCCATTACCTTAACATCGTCCCTTAATTTAGCAGCTGACTTTCCTCCCTTAAATATTACTACATCTCTTTTAAACATTTCAACTCCAGGATTTTCTTCATTCATGGATGTTAGAACAGGTACATTAAACTTTTCTTTAACTGCCTTGCAAATGGTTCCACAGGCAACTCCATATCTACCAGCTTGGAAGGCTGGACCTGCTACAAATATATCGAATTCCTTGCCCTCCAAAAACCCAAGTATCGTACTTACAGCTTCCTCTGTATTGGATCCCATATAGTTATCACCACATACGATTGTATGGGTAACTTCAGCATCTAGCATACTGTTCAGAGCCAGAGATGGACCGACTAACCCCTCTCTTATTTCCGGTTTGTGATCGGCTTTTTCCTCACCGCCTATACCTGCAAAAAATTGATTTATATAATGAATAGCTTTCATATCTTCACCTCCTAAAATTCTTTCATAGTCTTAGTTGACCAACCAGCAATTCTATCTCCACAGAACATAGCATTATTTTCCATGATTATGGACCCATCTTCTCTGACGGAAGGCCCCAAAATTTCATCGTAGGCCCATCCTCCTGAAAGTCCATCCCTAGCTAATGCCTCTAACTCGCCTATGACCTTATCAGCAGGTGGAAGCTCTATTAATTGAGATACGTTTCCTGTAGATACCAATGCATTTGCCTTTTCATCTAGAGTGACTAGGGGCTGGGAAGCGCCGTCTCTACCTGTACATTCGTTTGATATTCCAACTGTTTTCACCCCTACATCTTCCAATGCAGCTATACATAGGATATAATCTGCATCTGGATTTCCATATCCTTCTTCAGTAACTATGGCACCATCTGCTCCCAAAGACTTTGCCATCTGTGCCACAAATATTGAAGACCTCTTCTTTTGTTCTAGGGATACATTTAAATTTGACATTATGACCCCTAAGAAATTTATACTTTTCCCGTGTTCTTTATACAATTCCTTTATAGTAGGGAAGTTTTGAAAATCGTATGTGGACCACTTAGATGACGATGGCATAAAGCTACCAGAAATCATTGCTCCATCTAAAACTTCATTGGGATGCATAAATGTTGGAACGTATTTATTCATATCCCAACCATATACCAAATCATTGTAACCGATTTCTTCCATCTGCGATTGAGGTTGCATCACTAAAACTACTGATTGCAAATCATTTATTTCCTTTTTCCTCTTTGTTACTGGTTCTAATTCAAAGCTTTCTATGGTGTCTGGCTCTAGTTCCTTTACAGTATTTCCTAGATATTCTGCCAGTCTATGTGTTGCCATTCTAATAGCTGTATTTTTCTTTTGCTGTTCAAATCTCTCATATTCCTCATCTGTATCGGCAACTATACAAATATTAATCAATTCAGAAAATAAGGTATATTTTGCTCCCTCACCTCCCATGTCGATTAATCCGTCTCCGAAACTTCCATAGTGCATACCTACTCCTAAGACACTGCATCCTTTTAGGGCATGGACTTTGCCCTCTCCTGCAGCTTCAACATCTCCTGTTACACCTGGAAATACTGGCCTGCCGTCGGGTCTAATCCTAGGTTCTACAGCTTCCTTTACTGGAACTATTCTCGTGTTTTCTCCTGGTTTGGCAATTACTATATCTAAATCTGTAATGTGTTCGTCTTCCTTGATGAATGTCATGGCTTCTTCCTTATTTATGGTAAGTGTGCCACCAGAAAATTCTGTCTTTTTTCCAAAAACCACATCATTTACTTGGAAATTACCTATTTCAAGCTTCATTCCTTCACATCCTTTTATTGTAATCATGATTATCTTTGTTAATTTTTATATTACCATAACCATGATTATAATGCAACCATGATTGTGATAGTTTTATAAAAATCCTTTAATTTTATTATTGTGCTAAACTCAAAGTTATTATGTGCCATAGTAATTTGATTTATTTATAAATATTAGTATATTGATGTTTAGTTTGTAGAAATCCTATTTATATGCTAATATGAATTTAGTAAATATGAAAATTGGTGATATTATGACAAAGAAAAGTATTCAAAGAAAGAGAATGATGTTGTATTTTATCGATGCCACTGATGAGATTATCGACGATGAGGGGATTGCAGGCGTGACCTTAAGAAAAGTGGCTGATAAAGCTGGCTATAATAGTGCTACTATCTATAATTACTTTGAAAATCTTGACCATTTAATTTTTTTTGCAGCCATGAGGCATATTAAGGACTATGGTTATGCTTTGAATAGTTATATTTCTGATGCTAAAAATGCAATGGATATTTTCCTTAAGGTATGGGAATGCTTTTGCGATTATGTCTACGATAAACCAGAAATATATAATGCAATTTTTTTTCCAAACCTAGAGAAACACTTTGAGGAGTATATCGAAGAATATTATAAACTATTTCCTGAAGACATCGTCGAGGTAGGCAGCAATATTACCACCATGCTGCTTAAAAGGGACATTACAAAGAGGGGTGAGACCACAGTCCTTTCATGTGTGAAGGAAGGTTATATCCGAAGCGACGATGGGGAAAAGTTAAATCATATGACTCTTTTGATTTTTGAAGGAATGCTAAAAAGGGTTTTAAGGGGGACTATTTCCTATGATGATGCCAGGAATAATACTATGGATTATATTAAACACATAGTTAGGGGATTGTTAATTAAGGATTATGATTTTTACTATTGAACGATAAAAATATAAAAAACCTCTATTACATTAAGTAATAGAGGTTTTTATGTAGCCTGGCAACTTGCTACTCTCCCAGGGCGTCGCCACCCAAGTACCATCGCCGTTAAGATGCTTAACTTCTGTGTTCGGTATGGGAACAGGTGTATCCATCTTGCTTGCGTCACCAGACGAAAACTTATATACAATAAACCCTTTTATAGATAACTTATATAGATAAACTTGGTCAAGTCCTCGACATATTAGTATCAGTTAGCTTAAAGTATTGCTACTCTTACACTCCTGACCTATCTACCAGATGGTCTTTCTGGTGTCTTACTCTTACGATGGGA
>Ga0265293_10003284_pt1 | contig 30292 bp, 19 predicted proteins | sample Munlanlewell138R_FD_192505 | JGI IMG/M metagenome (GOLD analysis project Ga0265293, IMG submission 192505) | Leachate microbial communities from a municipal landfill in Southern Ontario, Canada - Leachate well 138R | ecosystem: Engineered > Solid waste > Landfill > Unclassified | place: Canada... | reverse complement strand
CATAAATTGTTTCCAGGTACCGCCAAGTCTTTCTGGGTAATGTGCCATATATGTGCGAAGTATTGCCTCAGGAAAGGAGTCGTGTCCGGCGGGTACAGGAGTGTGTGTAGTAAACAGGCTCGAAGCCCTTACCATTTCGAGCGATTCGTCAAATGAGAGTTTGTTGTCCTGGTTAATTTTCCGAAGTCTTTCTAGGCCGGCGAATGCAGCATGCCCCTCGTTAAGATGGTATAGATTTGGGGTAATTCCTATTTTATCGAGCGCCCTAATTCCGCCAATTCCCAAAATCATCTCCTGCTTAAAACGATTTTCTAGGTCGCCACCGTACAGATGGTGGGTAATAGTTCGGTCTTGGGGTTGATTGTCTTCATAATCAGTGTCTAGCAAGTACAACTCTGTGCGACCAACATTAATTCGCCAGATGCGAGCGTTAATCAATCGGCCTGGGAAGGCTACACTAACACTTAGCCATTTGCCGTTTATGTTTCGAACCGGAATTGCAAGGGTTTGCGCTAGGTTTTGCTGGTCGTACGAGGCAAGCTGCTGACCGGTTGACGAGAGTTTTTGTGTGAAGTAGCCGTACCGATAAAACAGCCCAACACCAATTATGGGGATATTTCGGTCGGAGGCTTCTTTCAGATAATCGCCAGCTAACACACCAAGTCCTCCAGAGTACAGTTTTAGACTATTGTGCAGTCCGTACTCCATACTTAGGTAGGCAATTTTAGGTCCTTTTCGCCCTAGTTTTTTGCCCATATATTCCTTAAAATGACTGTGAACTTTGGCTAACTTCTCAATAAATTCTTCATCGTTTTCAAGTTTTTGATATTGATGAAGCGATATTTGATCTAGAAATAGTATAGGGTTGTGTTCGCAATCTTCCCATAATTCCAAATCAATTGAACTAAATAGGTCAATGGCATCGGGATTCCAACACCACCATAGATTCTTTGATAATTCATCGAGCGCAGCGAGCTTTTCAGGAATGTTTTTCTGAATAAGTAGCCTAACCCAGTTGGGCTTATTAGCATGGAATTTTTTTTCGATATGTGGTAGCTGTTCTACTCGGTCTTGCTCCATGAACTGCAAAGTTCGCTTCTCAACTTTTTGTAGAGCCAAGTTGTACGCCTCTTTGTAGTGTATTATTAAATTTTCCCAAAGTGCAATTTTTGATACTTCAAGCGCATTTTCCCGGTACACCTCCTGCTCATCAAAGCCTAAGGTTGCGTAGAGTTTAATTGTTTTCGATATCTCGTTAACAACAAACGCATCGTTGTCGTCGGTGCGCTCAATTACCATTATGCCTTTATGGTCTTCTTTGAAATGTGTATTTACCCATAAACCAAAGCCTGCAAGGGTTGTTGTAATTGTAGGCACATGAAAAGCAAGGCTTTCGAGAGGTGTGTAACCCCACGGTTCGTAGTATGAAGGAAAAACGGAGATGTCCATACCAATTAGGGTATCCCAGTAGGGCAGATTAAAAATTCCATCATTACCATTTAGGTAACATGGAACAAAAAATATTTTAACCTTATCGTTCGTTGAGTTTAAAAGGCCTGCCGATTTAAATCGGTTAAGTATGGGATCGCCTTCGGGGTCGTTTAGATAGTGTGTTATGTGCGTATTGCTAAGTACAACAACGTTCTCATTTTCTTTTTCCTGAAGATTTTTAAAAACATCCTTCCGCGGACCATGGTGCCCTGCGGGTATAAGTATAAACGCCAGCACCTCGCGTTCTAAGTCGGAGCATTTGTTCAACTCCGCCATAGCATCAATAAACACATCTAACCCCTTATTTTTAAACTCATATCGTCCGCTTATGCCCACAATAAGGGCGTTTTTGGCAACATCGTGTGCCAGTAATGCTTCGGCAACCTCGTAAAACTTAACTTTTGCCTCAATTCGCCGAAGTTTAAATTCTTCGTCTTTAGGTACAAAGCTGTTCTCGAACCCGTTGGGTGTAACCATATCAACCTTCTTACCGTGGAACTGCTCACACTCCCTTGCGGTTATATCGCTAACGGTGGTGTAGCAGTCGGCCTCGGTAGCAGCGGCTTTCTCTAGAGATTGTTTTGAAACAACCCCAAACTCAATAGCTTTTTGCTCGGCATTATACTTTTTTAAATTGCTGTACAACGGTTGGTTGTTGCCAGCTATGCTTCGACCCATAACGGTTGCGTGGGTTGTAAAAATAGTCCCAATTTGCGGCATATGTTTCTTAAGATACAGAAGCCCAGTACCTGTCATCCACTCATGAAACTGCGCAACAATTCGATGCCTATAGGTTAGTTGAAATTTTGTAAAACTCTCAATAACCTTACCCGAGGCATAGCCAAAAAGTGCTGGTTCAATATAATCCCATTGTCCTGCCAGCGAGTCTAGCTTGTATTCTTCCCAAAACTCTCTAAAAATCTCATCTTTATTAATAAAGAAACCGGTGAAGTCAACGAGAACAACAATAGGGTTGCCCTCAATATTCCATCTACCCACTCTTATACGTAAACCCTCTTCAAGGGCTTTATTCTTCCATGCTAAAAACAGTTGTGGATCTTCGGTAAACTCTAGGTTGTTTTCGGTATTCTGCAATATATCGGGACCAATTAGTATCAGATTATTCTTATGCTCCTGCTCAAGGGTTAAGGCTTTGGTTGATATAACGGTATGGATACCTCCAACCTTATTGCAAATTTCCCAGCTTACCTCAAAAAGGTAATCGGGGCGTAATAGTTTTTCGCTCATAATTTATAGTGTAAAGTGTTACCTACGTTAAATAACAGTAAATCAACGTTTTGATTTTGCTGATTTTTGAGGAGATTTCGCTTTGCTAGGTGTTTTATCTTTGGGTTTTTCTTGAGTACTGGTTTCCTTCTTTAACTCCATTAGCTCCTTTATTTTTTCTTGGTATGCTTTTATCTGGCTACTAATTTCTTTACTATTAATTGGCTTGTTTTTTTCTGCATCGTTTATCCTTAGTTTAAGGTCGCTCAGCACGTTCATAAAGTTGATAAAGGCTTCGTATGGTGTATCGTATGGGTTAAAGTATTTGTGCACATCGCCATCGCTAAACCATTTTGTGCACATATAGTAAAAATGGTCACTGGTTTGAAGATATTTCCAGTCTCGCTGAATGTTGGGGTCGTCAATACTCGAAATTTTATCGATTAGGGAATAAAGGCTTGCGAACGCCTCGTCCTGAATTTCGTTGCCCAGCCATGCTGTAAGATCGCGCTCTTCGTCGGCCCAGCTAATTGGATACGGTACGTGCAACGGAGCAATGGGCTGATGTTTTGCAGCTGCTTCGGCAGGAGTAAGAAACTCGAAATCAGTATCCGAAAGCACCCTGCCTGGTAACGCTTTCATAAATTCGAAAATTCCCGTTTCAACCCATTGATGTTCGCCAAATGTTTCGTAATCCATAAACAGGTTAATAATTTCGTCTTTCTTATCAATGGCGTTTAGCCAAGTTACGTACTTTTCCGTGGTAAGAGGCCATTCTTCCCATCCGCGGTTCGAGAAACGGAAGGCAATGTCATCGCTCATTTGAAAGTTTTTAAGCAACAGCTTTAGCTTGGGGTTTATGGCATTGGTGTAAAGATAATTTGGGCTTTTCCAACCCATTATATGCTTCGCTCCCTCGGTTAGCATAGTTTTAAACCCCATCTCGGCTACCATTTCGCCTATGCCATCGGAGTATATTAGCTCAGTATTACGGAAAGTGGTGGGGGTTTTGCCAAATATTTTCTCAATTTTTGACGTGTGCGCATTAACCTGATTAATAAACTCCTCTTTACACTTTAGCGCCGATAGTGAGTGCGAGTAAGTTTCGGCAATAAACTCAACGTTGTTTGTTTGCGCCAACTTAACGAATGATTCAAGCACATCGGGTGCGTACATTTCAAACTGATCAATGGCGGTGCCCGAAATTGAGTATGCTATTTTAAACTTGCTCCCATACTTATTTATTAGGTCGAGCATAAGTTTGTTGGTTGGTAGGTAGCATTTTTCTGCTACTTTTCGCATTATTGACCGATTTGCAAAATCATCGAAATAGTTATGGTACTGCCCAATATCGAAAAATCGATACTTACGCAGCCTGAAAGGTTGGTGAACCTGGAAGTAAAAGCAAATTGTTTTCATTTTGGTAGGTTATTTTTTTTCAAGTATCGACTTGTACACATTTTTAACTTCAAGCGCCGCATTATCCCATTTAAGCCTGTTTACTTCTTCTTGCCCATATTTTTTAAAATATTTCGAAAGCGCATCGTAGTTTAGCAGTCCGTATATGGCGTCGGCCATGGCATCAATATCCCAGAAGTCAACTTTTATTGCGTGCTTAAGAACTTCGGCAACCCCCGATTGTTTCGATATAATTACGGGTACATTGCTTTTCATTGCTTCGAGCGGGCTTATGCCAAAGGGCTCCGAAACTGAGGGCATAACGTACACGTCGCTCATAGAAAACATGGTATTAACCTCGTTGCCCTTTAAAAAGCCTGTAAAATGGAAGCGATCCGAAATACCTAACTCTGCAACGCGCAAAACCATTCGGTTAAGCATATCGCCGCTTCCGGCCATAACAAACCGAACGTTTGGGTGTTTTTTAATAACTTTGCTAGCTGCCTCAACAAAATAGTCGGGTCCTTTTTGGAAGGTAATTCGCCCTAAAAATGTAACTATTTTCTCCGGTACATTTTTGATAGTATTAAAATCTACTCCATTTTGTGTAAAATCTACCGCGTTATGAACCGTAACAACTTTGCTGCTTGGTATTCCATAGCGATTAATTACCGTATTGCGGGTTAGATGACTTACGGCAATTATTTTATCGGCCATTTCCATACCCTGCTTCTCAATATCATAAACAGCTTGGTTAATGTTTTCTCCGCTTCTATCGAATTCGGTTGCGTGAATATGAACAACCAAAGGTTTTCCTGAAACCATTTTAGCGGTTATACCGGCAAGATAGGTTAGCCAGTCGTGTGCATGTATTATGTCAAACTCCTCGTTTGCAGCAATCGACCCAGCAATCATAGCATATCTAGCAACCTCTTTCATTAGGTCCTTACCATACTCTCCAGAAAAATGAACTTTTTTCGACGACCTGTTTTCATTGCTTTCAACTCGATCTATTTCTGCTTCTGAAATTAGTTTTTCAAACTCCACGGGACCAACATATGGTATCATATTGGAAGCAACTTCTAGGTAACTAATCTTTTTCCAGAATTCTTCTAAATCAACAGAAACGTGGTTGATATCAATATTTTCAGCCGAAACTAGCCGTACGGCCGATTGATCCTCGTCGCCAAACGCTTTGGGAACCACAAACGCCATTTTAACGTTGTGTTTTGCCAGCCCCCGAGTGAGCCCAAAGCATGCGGTGCCAAGTCCTCCCGAAATATGTGGTGGAAACTCCCACCCAAACATTAAAACTCTCATGCTTATAGTCTGGTGTTTATTGGTTTAAGTCGTATAGTTGTTTTATTCGTATAATCTCGGCTACGCTCCAAGCTTGCGATATGCATCCGTTTGGACGTTGAGGCGGATCGCCATCGTACACCTCGGCAATACCGCATACTCCGTGTTTCGACATATCCTTACACATTGAGTCAAGTATGTCTATTGCCAATGCATTGGTCACTTTTCCGTGAATATTATAGTAACCTTCTATAAAATGGCCTAAAAGCCATGGCCATGCTGTCCCTTGGTGGTAGGCCGCATCGCGTGTCGCTTGGTCACCTTGGTAACGACCAATGTACTTCGAGTTTTTTGGCGATAGCGTTCTTAATCCCTTAGGGGTGTATAGTTCTCGATGAACAACATCGAGAATACTTCGTTTCATTTCGGCGGTAATGGGGCTATATGGTAGCGATGTTGCGAAAATTTGGTTTGGTCGTACCGATAGTTCTTGCCCGTTTTCGTCAACGTAATCGGCAAGGTATCCTTTAGCTTCGTTCCAAAATGTTTCGGTAAACGAGTTGGCAGCTAGTTTTGCAATGGGAGACCACTCCTTTGTAAAAGCAGTGTCTTTCCCTAGTTTAGCAAGGTCAAGGGTAAAGCATACGGCGTTGTACCAAAGTGAATTTATCTCTACCTGATAGCCTGTTCGTGGAGTTACAGGAATGCCGTGTACCACTGCATCCATCCAGGTTAGAGCTACACCTTTTTCACCTGCCCAAATAAGCCCATTCTCACGGATCTTTATGCCATAGGGTAGCTCGCCGCTGCGGTATGCTTTTAGTATGGTTTTCATCTTTTTACCGTAGGTTTGCCATATCTCTAGCAAGTTTCCGGTGTGCTTGGCAAGCATTTGCACCGACCAAAAATACCATAGCGGGGCATCAACCGAGTTAAATGCCGAAGAGGAGGTGTTACCCATATTAGGGAAAAGTCCATCTTTTAATTCTTTTGACATGGAGTCGAGTACTTCTCTGCACGACTTTTCGTCGCCAGTAGCAAGGGTTAGGCCTGGTAGCGCAATAAATGTATCTCTGCCCCAGCGTCCAAACCAAGGGAACCCAGCAATAACATCAGTCTTCTTTTCATGTTTCACAATAAATTGCTGTGACGCATTACGAAGGCAGTTGTCGAGGCTGTCTTTTTTTGGTCTTCGCTCAATTTCAGCAGTAAATTTTTTGGATAGCGATTTTGTTTGTTGTTCGCTGGTTGAGGCAGAAAAAATTATGCTTTCGCCTTCTTTTATTGCGATTTCAAAAAAACCAGGAACAAATAAATCTTCATGTCCCTCGTAACCTCGTTCAACCTCTTCTTTATACTCAATGTTATAGTACCAATCGGGAGCAGCCACAAACTCGTTCACCTTGTTGAACTGCATATTTAGGTACGGAAAGCCTTGGTATAGTTTGTACTTTACCCCGTTGCCTATTTCTCTGTATCTTTTGTCGGCAAAAAGATTTGATTTTGAAAGACTGTGCGCATTGCGGAAGGCTAAGAATGGTTTTATCCTAAGTTTTGTGGACCCGCTGGCATCAGTAAGCGTATACCTAACCATAAGTTGCTCTTGGTTATGAACAAATAGTAGTTCTTTTATAATGGTAGCGCTCCCAACGCTATAAGTTATTGTTGGTGTTGGCTCAAGTACAAAGTCAACAATATACTTATGTCCGCGGGGGTTGTATATATCTGGGTATTTGTGAATTCCAAGGTTGAACTCTTTGCCGTGCTGAATGATGGTCTCGTCAAGCGATGAGAGCAAAATATGGTTCTCACCATCGAATGCGTCTAGGGGTAGAACCATTAGCCCATGGTATTTTCGAGTGTTACATAGCACGATGGTTGTGCTAAGATATCCGCCGGCACGATTAGTGCTTAAAATTTCTCTGTTTAGCGAGTACTCAAGATTAACCAATTTTGCTTTATCAAAATTAAGGTAATTCATATTTAGACTTATTGCTGTAATTGTTAGCTAACTAAAAGAATTTGGAAAATGCTTTTTGGTTCGTATAGCCAGTAAAACGTATATTTGGAATGTTTTTTATAAAGTTACGGAATGCTTCTAGCGATAATGTAAAACTGATGCAGTATTGCTAGTTTGTAATAGTTGTACAAATTACAATATTTTAGACTCGCATCAAATTATTTGTGTGTTAAAAATTGTTTAATTTTGTCGAAAGTAATTATACTAAATAGTGCTATGCAAATGAGAATAAAAGTAGTTGTAAATCCTTGTGTTTATTTCATTGCTATACTCTTTATCTTTTTGATTTCGGCTTGTGGCAATTCGAAGCAAAATGCCGTTATAAATGCAAAAATTAAAGGGGTTGGCGGCCAATGGGTTTTTTTAAGAGAAGCTGGACACGATAAAATTGTTACGATCGATTCAACTAAGGCTGATGATAAAGGGGCGTTCGAGTTTGAATTTGAGTGCTTGGAACCACGATTCGTTTTTTTACAGGTTAATGATGTGCCAAACCCAGTAATTTTATTGACTGAGGCGAGAGAACAAATAGTTGTAAAGGGCGAAAAAGATAACTTGTCGAGAAATTATGAGGTGCACGGTTCAAAGGGCTCTGGCTTAGTTCGCGAGCTAAACCAGCGATTCGAAAATGTGGTTTATACAATCGATACTCTTTCGCGTGTTTTTCGTAGCAGTCAACAGCATACTCGTTTCGATTCAATTAAAACTGTAATTGATAACGTTTACGATGTGACTTTAGACAATCATAGGCAGTTTACCATAAATTTTGTGAAACAAAATTGTTATAGCCTAGCCTCGGTACTAGCGCTTTACCAGCAGTACGATAGCAGAAACCATGTGCTTAATAGCCGAAAAGATTTTGAGCTTTTTCAACTTGTCGACTCTACATTATTCCCTTTATATCCCAATAATGCGCTAGTTGAAAATTTGCACCAAAATGTGCAGATGATAGCAAAACAGTTAAAACTGTACGATAAGCGGGAGGATATGCTAAACGAGGGACAAATGCTTCCGAGCATTATGTTTCCGCTGCTAAATGGAGATACGATTGCACTGTTTGACGCTAGAGCACGGTATATCCTAATAGATTTTTGGGCGCTTTGGTGCGACGATTGTCAAAAGAATTTTAGCGGACTTAAAGAGGTTCACAAAAAATATTCACCCAAGGGTTTTCAAATCCTTCAGGTTTCGCTTGACAAGGATTTACCGCAGTTGCAGAAGTGGTACGAGCGTGATAGTATTCCGTGGATGATTGCTGCCGACCTGTTGCAATGGGATTCGCCCATTCTCGACTCCCTTAGCATTAATAGCATTCCTTCAAATTATTTAGTTAGTAGAAGAGGTGAGATTTTGGCGCGTAACGTTAACCTGAGAGAGCTCGATGAGATGCTTGCAAAAATGCTACGCTAGGTTTTTAGTCATTTTTGTGTAATTTTGATTTTGATTTTTTTTGAAAATAATATACTCACACATTTTTTTATAATGATTAAAAAGTCGTTAATATTTACCGCTACCGTTTTCGTGATATGCTTTCTAGCGTCTTCATGCTCAACTAATCAGTCAACAATTAGTGGTACAATTCAGAATATTGATTCGCTGGTAAATCTTACAGTTTTGCATCAAGGGTTTTCGAAAACCGAAGAGATAAAAACAGTTAAGCTTACACCGAAAAAATCAACCTTTAAGTTTAAGGTGGGTGAATTAACTGAACCAACCTTTTTTCAGCTAAGGGTTAGTACAAAGGGTTCAAGTTATATAGTCCTATTGCTTAACCCTTCCGATAAGGCAGAATTGACTATTGACTTGAATGATTTTACGAATTACACGGTTACCGGCTCGCCCGAATCCATAAAAACCAAACATTTAACTAATCGTTTGGCTAAAACGGTAAACTCTCTCGATTCGTTAACATCATTAATTAATCGGTCGTCAACGGTTAGCGAAAAGCTTATGCTAAGTCAGCAATACGAGTCAATTATAGATAAACAGCGTGCTTTTAGTACGCAGTTTATTTGGGATAGCCTTATGTCTAGAGCAAGCGTTATGGCATTGTATCAAAAAGTTGGTGCCGACCGGTTCGTGTTTGATCGCGCCGAGGATATTCAACTTTTCAAAGCAGTTGCTACCTCATTAATTGCTCGTTTTCCTGAGTCCGACTATGCAAAGGGTATGCTCCGTGATATAAAGAATCAGGAGAAGATTGTATTTTCGCATAGGTTGCAAGAACTTGTAAAGAATGCCGAAGCTAGTTTACCAGATATTGCACTACCTAACCCCAAGGGAGATACCATTAGGCTTTCATCATTGAAGGGCAAGGTTATTTTGCTCGATTTTTGGGCATCGTTCAATCAGGATAATCTACTCGAAAACAGAGAGTTGTTACAACTTTATAGTAAGTATAATAGGCAAGGGTTTGAAATTTATCAGGTATCTGTTGATTATGAACGTGAGGCTTGGCTTGCTGCAATTGAGTCAGGCCCATTGCCTTGGATAAACGTTAGCGAGCTTGATACGAGGGGTTCGCTTGCAGCCAGATTGTTTAATGTTACCAACTTGCCAGCAAATTACCTAATTAGCCGAAACCATGATATAGTAGCCAAAAATATATATGGGAAAGATTTGGAAAAGAAGCTTAAAGAGTTGCTTTAGCATAAACCATGGGTAAAAACAAAATTTACTTTGCATCAGATATTCATCTGGGGTTACCTTCATTTGAGCAAGGGCGTAATCGCGAGGCTCTTTTTGTGCAATGGCTAAACGATATTAAGGATGATGCAAAGGAGATATACCTAGTTGGTGATATATTTGACTTTTGGTATGAGTATAACAGAGTGATACCGAAAGGATTCTCGCGATTTTTTGGTAAAATTGCCGAAATTACCGATGCGGGTATCCCAGTGCATTTTTTTACAGGTAACCATGATGTTTGGATGTTTGGCTATTTTGAGAAAGAGCTTGGCGTAACTGTTCACAAAGAGGCCATTACCAAAAGTTTTAACGGCAAAAGTTTTTTTATTGGGCATGGCGATGGGTTAGGGAAGGGTGATTATGGATATAAACTCCTAAAAAGCATTTTTACGAGCAGAGTTCTTCAATGGCTTTTTTCGCGCTTACACCCGAACTTTGCAATGTGGTTAGGCAACAAATGGTCGGTGAGTAGTAGGTATTCAAAAAATATTACCTATGAATTTAAGGGCGATAACGAGTTGATAACAAAATTTGCTCGACAAACACTAACTGCTGAAAATTACGATTTTTTTGTGTTTGGTCATTGGCATGCTGCCACAATACATGAGTTAACCCCTAATTCAAACTTAGTAATGCTTGGCGATTGGATTGTTAACAACACTTTTGCATGCTGGGATGGTCAAAACATGAGCCTTAAAAGGTATAGTCCACCCTCCGATTCTCATCTTATTGCCCAAGTTTAAACTATAACCCATTATTCTGGTCGAATTTAGCTATGCAGCAATTTTCTCTTGCGTTAAAAGTTTTGTGTAAAGTAATGCGTCAAGCTATATTTTTGTTTTCTGTTATATAAGGTAATTTGTTTGGTTTATTGCTCGGTACTTAAGTTTAACGCGCAATTAGTGTCCAATTTTATCAAATATATAAAATGCAAAATTCAGTGTCATCTGGTAAATCTTCAGCTTCGAGCAGAGCAATGCAGGCCGTTAAGGCTGGGCTTAAGCCTGCTATGAAAACAGCCATCTGGCTGCTAAAAATAACTATACCCTTGTCGCTGGCAGTTACCCTACTTGGTTACATTGGGGTTGTGGGCTATATTGCAAATGTCTTAAATCCTGTTTTTGGCTTAATGGGCTTGCCCGGCGAGGGCTCGCTAGTTTTTATCACATCAATATTTTTAAATATTTATTCGGTTATTGCGGTTATGTCTCAACTCCCTTTAACCGTAAGAGAAATTACTATACTGGCAGTAATGTGCCTAATTGCGCATAATCTTTTTGTCGAAACTGCTGTGCAGGCTAAAACGGGCTCTAAGGCATGGCAAATTGTACTGCTTCGTTTGTCAATGGCCATATTTTCGGCTTTTATGCTTAACTGGGTGCTCCCACTAGAGATGAAGGGTATTGTACCTATTGTTCAGGCTCCCGCGTCGCAAAATTTTACAGAGTTAATGGTTGGCTGGGTAAAGTCGGCTTCTTTGCTTACTATTAAAATTGCCATTCTAGTTACGCTCCTTATGGTTTTGCAGGAGTTGCTAAAAGAGTTTGGCGTGATAAAAATTTTATCGAAAATATTTAGCCCGCTCCTTAAAATATTCGGTTTACCTCAAAGTACGTCCTTTCTGTGGATTGTTGCCAATATCCTTGGCTTGGCATACGGTTCAGCTGTAATGGTTACCGAGGTTAGTAACGGAACGGTATCAAAGCAGGATGCCGATTTACTTAATTATCATATTGCCATTTCGCATTCAAATCTTGAAGATTTATTCCTTTTTGTGGCCATTGGTGCACCAGCAATGTGGATATTGTTTCCACGACTTATTATTGCAGCATTTGCCGTATGGGGGCGTCGTTGGGCTTTATCACGTAAAAGAATTGCGGTTAATTAGGTTCGCTTCCCAAAGTGCAAACAACTCTTTATCCAGAAGATTGTTCTAAGATAGTTAAGCATTAACTACCCTTTCTTTATTTGAAAACCTGCTTAAATATTCTACTTTTACGTCAGACAAAACTGTATGGTGCTATGAAACAATATCTTGATTTATTGGATAATATACTTGAAAACGGGGCTCAAAAAGAGGATAGAACGGGTACCGGCACAATCAGCCTTTTTGGGCATCAAATGCGATTTAACCTTTCCGAGGGGTTCCCTTTGCTCACTACCAAGAAGCTACATTTAAAATCGATTATTTACGAGTTGTTATGGTTCCTTAATGGGGATACAAACGTTAAGTATTTGAACGATAACGGTGTGCGTATTTGGAACGAGTGGGCCAATGAGGATGGAAACCTTGGTCCGGTGTATGGGCACCAATGGCGAAGCTGGCCCGCTCATGATGGGCGACAGATTGACCAAATTTCGCAGGTAATAAATTCAATTTCTAATAATCCCGACTCCCGTAGGCATTTAGTTTCAGCATGGAATGTAGGCGATATTGACCGCATGGCACTTCCTCCTTGCCATATTGTGTTCCAGTTCTATGTTGCCAACGGCAAGCTATCATGCCAGCTATACCAGCGCAGCGCCGATGTTTTTTTGGGAGTTCCATTCAATATTGCTTCGTACGCACTGCTTACCATGATGGTTGCTCAGGTTACGGGTTTAGGCTTGGGCGATTTTGTTCACACCTTTGGCGATGTGCATATTTACCGTAGCCATATTGAGCAGGTAAGGTTACAACTCACGCGCGAGCCTCGGCCCCTGCCAACCATGGTTATTAACCCAGAGGTTAAGTCAATATTCAATTTTAAGTTTGATGATTTTAAGCTCGAGGGGTACAATCCGCATCCGCACATTAAGGGAACAGTGGCAGTTTAGTCGCTGATGATGTTTTTTTACAGTCAAATATTCAAATTTATAATATAAACTATGAGTACAATTTCAGTAATAGTGGCGGTGGCAGAGGATAATGTTATTGGAGCTAATAATAATCTAATATGGCATATATCCGACGATTTAAAACGGTTTAAAGCCTTAACCACGGGTCACAGTATTATAATGGGTCGCAAAACTTTCGAGAGCATTGGCCGCCCGCTTCCCAACCGCCAAAACATAGTGGTTAGCCGTAACCCGAATCTTGAAATTGAAGGCTGTACCGTAGTTCCATCATTGCAGGCTGCCTTTGCCCTTAGTGCAAAGGAAAGCGAAGTATTTGTTATTGGTGGCGGCGAGCTTTATCGCCAGGCATTACCTTTGGCAAGTAAACTATACCTCACTAAGGTTCACAAGGCATTTGAGGGCGATACTTTTTTTCCTGATATTAGTATGGACGAGTGGCGTGAGGTGTACACCGAAAAAGGAAAGCCCACCGATACCGATGGGCTTGAATTCACTTTTATTAATCTGGAAAGAGTTAGCTAGGCTGCCTTCAGCCTCTTTATATTAGCCTTCTCAAGCTTTTTATTTGCATACTCTAAGGTTATCTCTACGGTTTCGGTAGGGTTTGAAGGAAGTTCAAACATTGCATCAATCATTATTATTTCACAAATTGAACGCAATCCTCTTGCCCCAAGTTTAAACTCAATGGCCTTGTCCACAATGTAGTCAAACACATCGGACTTAATATTGAGCTTAATCCCATCGTATTCAAATAGCTTTTCGTACTGTTTTATTATTGCATTTTTTGGCTCGGTTAGTATACTTCTGAGCGTTTCTTTGTCGAGCGGATTTAGGTATGTTATTACAGGAACCCTTCCAATAATCTCTGGAATTAGCCCGTAAGCACGAAGATCTTGTGGCGAAATATACTGCAAAAGGTTGTCCTTGTCAACCTGCTCACGTTGTTTACTAGCACCATATCCTACCACTTGGGTGTTAAGCCGTTGGGCAATTTTTTTCTGAATGCCTTCAAATGCTCCACCACAAATAAATAGAATGTTTTTCGTGTCCACCTCAATCATTTTCTGTTCGGGGTGTTTACGCCCACCTTGGGGTGGTACATTTACCTTTGATCCCTCAAGCAGCTTAAGCATAGCTTGCTGAACTCCCTCTCCCGACACATCGCGGGTAATGGAAGGGTTGTCACTTTTACGAGCTATCTTATCAATTTCATCAATAAAAACGATACCCGTTTCGGCAGCTTCAACGTTGTAGTCGGCTGCTTGAAGCAACCTGGTGAGAATACTCTCAACATCTTCGCCCACATAGCCAGCTTCGGTAAGTATTGTTGCATCAACTATGGTAAACGGAACGTGAAGCATTCGTGCAATAGTACGTGCTAAGAGGGTTTTCCCTGTTCCGGTTTCGCCAACAAGTAGAATGTTCGATTTCTCAATCTCAACATCATCGTTAGTTTTTGGCTGCAATAGTCTTTTGTAATGATTATAAACCGCAACCGAAAGGTATTTCTTTGCATCGTCCTGGCCAATAACATACTGATTTAAGAAATCTTTTATTTCAATGGGTTTAAGTAGTTTCGATTTACTTAGTTTGAATGTGCCTTTCTTTTTTAGCTCTTCACGCACAATAATGTTAGCCTGCTCGGTACATAGGTCGCAAATAAAAGCGTCCGACCCAGCAATTAGCAGGTTTGTTTCTTTGCGTGGGCGACCACAAAACGAGCAAGTATCGTTGTTTTTCATCGTGTTGTAATAAATGTTTAAAGTAGTTGCAAAGGTACAACTTATTTTACTATTAGGGTTTCAATGTTGTTTAGTTAAGGCTGTTACTATAAAAAAAAATTAGAAAGATAAATTAACCTAAGCCATTCGAACTCTATATGTTTTGCTTTACTCCATCATTATTAGGTTTTTGGGATTAGTGTGTCGGGTTTTGTTAACTAAACTAATTACATTCCAACTATTGCAACCAGTTAAACGTCTTATATAAAATAGGAAGATAATAGAGTGTCGCTTTAAGGTTTACGTTTCATAAAGGAAGTTTAAATATTTGGGAGTGGTGCTGTTGTTCTTAATCTGTATTTATAGGAATGTTAAGCGTAAATGTTTGTGGCACAAACATTGTTGTATAAGTTTCATTAGTTTTAATATAGGCATAAATTTGCAAACCAATAAAGTTTATAGATATGACATTACATACTATATTAGAGAAAACCCGGTGGTTAAGTGTTTGGAAACGATTTGCGATGCAATATCCCGGCCAAACTGAAAACGAACAGTACTATTTTAATGTATACAGTAAGTTACTAGAAACAGCTCCTTTAGAAAGTACAACAAAACTTATTATTGACGAGAAGGTGAGTAGGCTAAACGCTATGAAATGGATAACTGTGCTGGGCGTTTTGTCGAATAACGAAATTGATTACGCACTAGAATTTAACCCTTGGGCAGAGTGGCTCGGTATGGAAGTAGAGTCAACCACTCTTGTTGAATACTGCGAATCCGATATTATTGCGCACTGCCTTTTTGAAATGGCTTACGTTGGGAATGGCAGGTACGATAGTGTTTTAACAAAAGCAAAATCGCTTGCAACAGCGTAGGGTCAGTAAAAGTGGCAAGAAATTAATAGAGTATTGACGTTGAGATTCAGACATTTATATTTAATGTTGAATATTTTTTTATTTCACTCAAACTAGTTCTTTAAAATAAAGTGCGGTTTTTTTTATCGTACCGGTCAAAAGAAGTTTTTATTACTCTAATATTTGATGTGTTTTGGGAGAGAGAGGGCGACTTTTTTACTCAGATTGAGGAGATATGAAACCAAAACAACCACTTACACGTAAAACAATATAAGTGGTTGGTTACTTTTTGGTGGAGGTAAGGGGAGTCGAACCCCTGACCTCTTGACTGCCAGTCAAGCACTCTAGCCAACTGAGCTATACCCCCAAATGTTAATTTTGATAAAACAACTTTCGGTAAAATTGCATGGCAAAAATAGATAAATTATTCAAGCAACAAAAGGATTTGTGAAAACAATATGTAATTTTTATGCATTTATTACGTAAAATTTATTTGAAATGTAATGTTTTTTTTGTTGTTTTGCATTTATAAATCACAAGCAGCACTACTTAATAAAATTATACAGAGCTCAAAATTTGCAAATTATGGAACTCAAAAAAAATCCTAAAGTCAATCTCGAAAATTGGAAAACTATTTTCGTAGAGGTTGGTTTAGTCCTAGCGCTCGGAGTTATTCTAGCAGCTTTCGAGTGGACCTCTTCCGATGGGATAAATACAGATTTTGCCCAATCGCAGGAAGTTGTTGTTGAAGAGGAGATGATGCCAATAACTCAGCAAGAGGAAGTTAAACCACCACCACCACCAGAGCCTGTTAAGCAGGTTATTGAAATGATTAATATTGTTGATGATGATGTTGACATTAGCGACGATCTTGACCTATTTGAAAACGAGTTTAGCGAGGACGTATCAGTGAAAATTGTTGAATTCTCCTATGAAGAAAAAGAGGCTGAAGAAGAAGAGATTTTCGTGATTGTTGAACATATGCCTAGTTTTCAAGGTGGGGACCTTAATAAGTTCCGAGACTTTGTCAACAAAAACCTTAAGTATCCTGAAATAGCCGCAGAGAATGGTATTCAGGGAAGAGTGATTCTTTCATTCGTGGTTGAGGCAAACGGAACTCTTTCAAATGTAAAAGTTTTAAGAGGTGTTGACCCTGCTATCGACAAGGAAGCTATTAGAGTTGTAGAATCCAGTCCAAAATGGTCCCCCGGTCAGCAGCGCGGCAAGCCTGTTAGGGTATCATTTAATATGCCAATAATTTTTGTGTTGCAGTAGGTTCTTACTAAAATATTGATACCAACAAAATACCCTGATAATGCATCAGGGTTTTTTGTATACATATAATCTTACCATATGATAGAACCGCTTTTAACTGTTCAGGAAAAAGAGACCGCCGTTTTGGTGGGCGTGCACATAAAAGGGCAGCCCGATGAGATTATTGAAGATTACTTGAAAGAGTTAGAGTTTTTAACCGAAACAGCTGGAGCTACTGTTGTTAAAAGGTTTGTTCAGCGTTTAGATAAACCCAACCCAAAAACTTTTATTGGTACCGGAAAGGTTAACGAGATAAAACAGTTTGTTGAGGATAATGAGGTGAACCTTGTAATTTTCGACGATGAACTTTCTGCTTCGCAGCTTCGTAACCTTGAGCGTGAGTTTAACCGTCGTATTCTCGATAGGACTAACCTTATTCTCGATATTTTTGCCCAAAGGGCGAAAACTGCCTATGCAAAAACTCAGGTGGAACTAGCACAATATCAGTACTTACTGCCTCGCCTTACCCGAATGTGGACTCACCTTGAGCGCCAGCGTGGGGGTATTGGAATGAGAGGACCAGGCGAGACAGAAATTGAAACCGACCGCCGTATTATTCGTGAGAAGATTTCAAAGTTGAAGAAGGAACTCGAGGGGATTGACAAGCAAATGTTTACCCAGCGTAAAAGTCGGGGAGCACTAGTTAGGGTTGCATTGGTAGGCTACACCAACGTGGGCAAGTCTACCATAATGAATATGCTTAGCAAGTCAGATGTGTTTGCCGAAAACAAGCTATTTGCTACGCTCGACACAACCGTTCGTAAGGTGGTTATCGAAAATTTACCCTTTTTACTATCCGATACGGTTGGCTTTATTCGTAAGCTGCCACACCAGCTGGTCGAGTCGTTTAAATCAACGCTCGATGAGGTGCGTGAGGCCGATATGCTTGTGCACGTGGTTGATATCTCGCACCCTAACTTTGAGGAGCAGCTGCATGTGGTTTCGCAAACTTTGCACGAACTTGTTGCCGATGAAAAACCCACACTATTGGTGTTCAATAAGATAGATGCCTACCAATGGGTTGAGAAAAATGAGTTTGATGCAATGCCAGTAACGAAGGAGAATTACAGTTTGGAAGACTTAAAGAGAACCTGGATGGCTAAGAGTAATGCACCCTGTGTATTCTTGTCGGCTAAAGAGAGGGTGAATATTGAAGGTTTTAAGGAGACCCTCTACAAAATGGCCAGCGATATTCACAGAGTACGATATCCTAGTAATAACTTCCTCTATTAATATCGAGTAATTACTATAGACAACAACGCTAGGTTTAACGCTGGTAAATTCGAATTGTTAAGGGTGCTTGTTCTACATTTTGTTGCCAATAAAGCCCATATACTGAAGTTTTTCAACAATCTGTACAGCGTTTGTTGCTGCTCCTTTTCTTAGGTTGTCGGCTACAATCCACATATTTAAAGTATTTGGCTGCGAAAAATCTCGGCGTATTCGGCCCACAAAAACCTCATTTTTACCTTCAACAAACCTGGGCATCGGATATATATTCTTCAGAGGCTCATCCTGTACAATAATGCTGGGTGCTTCGCCTAGTATGCTCATAACATCATCGAGCCTAAAATCGTTCTTAAATTCTATGTTTACCGATTCTGAATGACCGCCCTTTACTGGTATGCGAACTACTGTTGCTGTAATGTTAATTGATTGGTTGTTTAGTATTTTATGTGTTTCTTCAATCAGCTTCGTTTCTTCGGTTGTATACCCATTTTCGTCGAACGAGCCCCCATGGGGTATGCAGTTAAGGTCAATAGGGTGTGGGTATGCCATAGGACCCGACACGCCAGCGCGTTCGTTATCCATTTGCTCAACCGCTTTCACTCCTGTACCTGAAACCGACTGGTAGGTAGATATTACTAACCTTTTAATTCCGTATTTTTTATGTAAAGGAGCCAAGGCAACTACCATTTGTATGGTTGAGCAGTTGGGGTTAGCAATTATTTTGTCGTTTTTTGTTAGGGTATTGGCGTTTATTTCGGGTACAATTAATTTTTTATCATCATCCATACGCCATGCGCTTGAGTTGTCAACAACAAAACAACCTGCATTGGCATATTTTGGAGCCCATTGCTTTGATATTTCACCTCCAGCAGAGAATATTGCTACCTCAGGGTTCGCTTCAATGCCCTGTGCAAGGCTAACTACCTTATGGTCTTTCCCTCTAAAGTTTATAGTTTTGCCAACCGATCTCTCAGATGCAACGAGGATTAATTGACTAATACTTACCTGCAGTTCGTTTAATACTTTTAGTATTTCGGTACCAACTAAACCTGTACAACCTACAACGGCAATTCTCATAGTTTTATCTGTTTTTTTGTTACTTTGCAAAAGTATAACATTCATTAAATTAATATGGTATGAAAAATCATATTTTGCTTTTTCTCTTAGTTTTTTCCCCGCTTTTCCTTTTTTCGCAAACAGTATCTTTTGATTTTGAGGATTCTAGCTTGAGCGATTGGGTTCAGTATCCCGATTTACGTTGGGAGGTTTCAACCGATAATCCCATCAGTGGGGTGTCATCATTAAAGCATGCTCTGCTAGAAGGCGCTGGTAGTGATAGGATAACAATCCCATTACCCAGTAGTTTCGATGGAGAATTAGGCTCGTTGACTTGGCGATTTAAGGTTCGCCACAGGTTTAATCCCTCGGGTTCAAATAATTGGGCGGTTTTTTTGTCATCCAGCACCGATGCAACTGAAATGGTTTCAGGAGGGTTAGTAAATGGTTATGCTATTGGGGTTAACCAAACTGGTACCGATGATATTCTGCGTATTTATAAGGTTACAAATGGTTCGTTTGTGCCTTTGCTTACAACCGATGTAAATTGGGAATCGGTAGTGGGTTCTAGAATTAACTCAATTGCTGCCATTGAGGTTGAGCGAAAACCTGGAGGTGATTTTTTGTTGAAACTTTCAGCGAATGGCGATTTTGCTAGCCTTCAAACTTTGGGTAGTGTAACAGATAACGATTTTTCTGTTGGTCCATTTTTTGGTTTATGCTTCAACTACACAACCAGTGCCGCAGGAAAATTTACTGCCGATAATATTTCAATAAACTATAAACCCGTAAACACTAACGACCATTTTGGTGATGTAGTTGAGCCCGTTCAGCAGGTTGACGATGGGCGTATATCGTCAATGGCAATTACCCCAGAACTTGCTGTGGAGGTTTTTCGCTTCGTTATAAGTGATCAGGGATCAACCGATAATTTACCCATTAAAGTATCTAAATTACGTTTTAGCAAGGTTGATACAGTGGGCGATGCGGATTGGCCTCAGGTTATTGGGGGTGCTAAAATTACGACTGGTGGAGAGGATATTGCCATTGAGAACGTTCACATATCAAGCAATACCATTGAAATTGATGTTCTAGAGAATAGTATGATGGTGCCAAATAATGGCAGTGGAGAGTTTTCTCTTTGGATTTATTTAAACCCAGAAGGTATAGCTGATGGGCAGAAAATCTGTTTGAGCGTGCTTCGTGAAGGGCATGGCTGGGAAACGAATTTTGAGGGCTCAGATTTTAAAACAACTTTTTCAGCCGATTTTGTATCGAGCCTTTTTACCATTGAGGTTATACCAACCCACCTTAGTTTTTTCGAGTATCCAAACCCGTTAGTTGTAAATAAACCCTTTCGGGTAGTTGCCCACGCTGCTGATGAACGGGGGAATCTCGCTTCTTCTTTTTCTGGGGGTAATATAGTGCTTGCCTCTATGGGTGAGGAGGGAGACTTGCTTCCCGAAACTCGCCTAATGTCCGTCGCTACTAATGGTGTTATTGAGTGGAATGATGTTTTTTATTCTCAGGTTGGTGAAATTTGGCTTACCGCAAGCACACCAGAAGAACCCTTGTTGCAGCCGGCTCAGTCCGAGGCAATAAGCGTAATTAACGATACAACAAGCCTAATATGTGCTCCCAATGAGCAGGTAAGCACCCGAACAATTTCATCAACCCTAAATACTGTAGGTAAGGCGGTTGAGATTTTTCGCTTTGGCATTGCTGACCAGGGAAACTTCGATAGAAAACCCACATACGTTAATCAGCTATTTATTAAGAGACCCTCAGGGTTAAACTCGGCTTCGTATAGCAGTAGCATTAGCGGAATTGTGTTAAGGGTGAATGGTGAGATAGTGCCCACAGGCAGCCCGCATATTCTTACCGCATCTATTTCAATCCCAATACCCAGCGGTGCTTTGGTTGTATCTGATGGCGATACCCTAGAGGTTTCGTTATCGATTTACCTTCGCAATGGTAAACTTCCCGATGGTCAAATTCTTAGGTTTATGGTCGATGCCAACGACCATCGTTTTATTGCCGATGGCGAGGGCTCCTCTTTTGCCTCTTCATTCAGCGAGAGTGTAATTTCCGAAGCTTTTGTTATTGATGTGATGGCAACAAGATTAGAATTTACCAGCATTCCAGAATTTGTAGGTTTTGAAAATTTTTTTAGTGTTGAAGTTTCGGCCGTTGATGAAGCTGGTAGTGTTGATATAGATGCAAAGGCTGATGTTTCATTATATAAAAACCTTGGCGATGGGTGGCTTTCTATTCCCTTAGAAACCGTTCCTTTAGATGGAGGTAAGGCAATTTTTTCTGAATTGGAGTATTCGTATTTTACTCCTGTCCCCTTTAATCTTTTGGCATCTTCTACCAAATTCAACGATGTAATTTCCCCTCTTATTTACTGTTCCGATAGGGATTCAGAGGTTCTACAGCCACCCTCAGGTTTGCAAGATGGGCCAATCAGCTCCTTGGCAGTTAGCGCAAATGATGCGGTAGAGGTGTTGCGCTTTAGGTTGGCCGACAAGGGAACGACCGACAAGTTACCAACCCAAATTACCCAGATGGTTTTTCAGTCGCAGCAGCAACAATCTGATGCCGATTTAGCACGAATGGTTAGTGGGGTTGTTCTGATTGTTGGCGAAGAAGAAGTTGTACCCGAGAGTATTATGATTTCTAGGAATTCAATAACCCTTGGGTTTGGCAACACGGGACTGGTTGTCCCAGATTTGTCAGAGGTTAATGCATCTCTTAAGGTTTATCTTAATAAAGGCGGACTGGTTGACGGTAGTACTGTTTCGCTACACATTCCTGCAACAGGTCATGGCTGGAAAACTGCACTTACTGGTTCTGGTTTTCCTTCGAATTTGGCAACAGCCATAATTGGACCTACAATAACCCTAAATACTGTAGGAACTCACCTTGCATTTATTCAACAGCCTTTTGTTGCTTCTATGAATGAGGATTTCGGCGTAAGAGTGGCTTTAACCGATATTTTTGGCAATATTAGTGCAGAGTCAGGTGCAGAAGTAACACTTACAATGCTATCGGGCCCCAGTAACTCTACTTTTACCCCGTTAGTTAAATCCATTAACAGCGGTCTTGCCATTTGGAATAATATAAAACTTAATGCTTTAGGCGAGTATGTTTTTAAAGTTAGTTCGACTAATGGTACTTTAAATGGGGGTAATTCTCAGCCAGTATGGATTGGTAAAAGCGTAAACAAACTTTACGACGAGGATTTTGAGAAGGTAGCATTGGTTTTTTCTTTAAATAAGCATTGGAGCAAATCAACTGTTAATCCAATAAATGGCAAAGCCTCGTTGCAGCATGCCCTGGTTGGGGTTGGTGGACAAAGTCAATTGCCAATACCATTGACCATTGACAATTTAGGAAATTCACCTGTTGAGTGGTCGTTTGTTATGCGAAATGGAGATTGGGATCCAACATCCGATAATGCATTTTGGTTCGTACTTGCCTCTGATAGCGAGGATATTGCATCTGGACAGTACAATGGCTATGCTGTTGGTGTGAATGTATCTGGCAGTAGTGATTTACTATCACTTTGGCGTTTTACCCAAGGCCAAACCCCAAAATTACTAATCCAGTCGGATTTTGATTGGAATGAAAGCGAAACCGTTACCGTTAAGGTTACTCGAGCCCCTAATGGCGAGTGGAGCCTGTTTTATAAACCGAAGTTTGATGCGGAATCAACCATATTTAGCGGAAGTGCTACAGATATTTCGCATTCTCAAGTGTTGTACTGCGGCCCTGTTTTTAAATACACATCTACCCGCGCAGGCGAGTTTTGGCTCGACGACCTATTGCTTAAAATAGCCGAGTATCCTCCTGTAATACAGACTGCAAGGCTGCTTACACAAACATCGGTTAATGTTGTTTTTTCTGGTGATGTGAATTCCAACGATGCGCTTATTCCTTCTAACTATGTTATTAAGAATGCAAAGGGAAGTAAGTTTGAAATACTGGGCGCATACGCAAATGCCGAAATAGCCAATAGTATTACCCTACGCACGCAAACCCTATCATTGGAACCTTTAACGCTTTACGTTTCGGGTGTAAAATCGGTTGCTGAAACCACTTCTGTTAACGATAGCATTAAAATAGGTATGGGTGCAGCGGGTACGTTTGGCAACGTTATAATAAACGAAATAATGGCGCGACCCTCTGGTAATCTTGGTTTGCCCAATGTTGAGTATATTGAACTTTACAACAGGACAGAGAAAACCATCGACCTTAGCGGATGGAAGATTAGGGCAAATGATAAAAGTACTACTATCGAAAATGCAGTAGTCGAGACGGGTGGTTATCTCATTTTGTCTTCTGTAAATGGCGCTCTTAGTTTACAAGAACAAGGTAATACGGTTGGGGTAACATCCTTCCCCTCCTTGCTTGTAGGAGGAATGTTTTTAGGCCTTTATGACGAGAATGGCAACCTGATTTCGTGGGTTGAGTATTCTGATAGTTGGTATGGCAACGATGCAAAAAAAACTGGAGGTTACTCTCTTGAACGAATTGATGTCAATAATCTTGTTGAGGGAAGTGCTAACTGGACCGCTTCGTCCGACGCCATAGGTGGTACCCCCGGACGGGTAAATTCTGTTAATGCCACCAATGCGGACAATACGAATCCTTGGGTAACAGAAATTAAGGTTGTTGGAACTAATCGTATTGAGGTTGGATTTTCGGAACCAATGGATAGTCTTTCAATTTCGCTTGCTGGTAACTATTTGGTTAGTAGAGGCTTGGGTAACCCCACTTGGTCAACAACCTTTGGGCCCAAGTACAACAGAGCTTTGTTAACTTTTGAAACAGAAATGGTTATTGGAGAGGTTTATAGCCTATGTTTTGAACCAACCATTACCGATTTTGCAGGTAATTTACTTGAAACACCGTGTGTTGATTTTGCTTTACACGAGGAACCCGCAAAAGGCGATTTGATTATTAATGAGGTGTTATTCAACCCGTACACAGGAGGAACCGATTTTGTAGAGATTTATAATAATTCCGATAAGTCCTTCGATTTGAGTAAACTATGGATTGCAAATAGGGATAAGGAGTCGTTGGGTTTAAAGGAATACTACCCAGCATCGGACAGAGCATATACCCTGTTCCCGGGTGAGTATGTGGTGCTAACAGATAACCCCTTATTGGTTGAGCAATTTTACTATATTGAGAACCCCAATGCAATGGTCAAACTCTCAAAGATGCCCTCGTACCCTAGCGATAAGGGTTACGTTTTACTGTTATCTGAGCTTAGCGTTGAGATAGATGAGCTGGCATATACCGATAAAATGCACAATGCTTTACTTGCCGATGTAAAGGGCGTTTCACTTGAACGTATTCATCCTGATATGCCCTCAGCTAGTAGCTCCAGCTGGCAATCGGCGGCACAAACTGCTGGTTTTGCCACGCCCACAGCGCAGAACTCGCAATTTAGCCTACCCACAAAGGTTAACGATGCATTTAACCTCTCACAAAAGGTGTTTTCACCCGATGGCGATGGATTCGAGGATTATGTACTGATTAATTATGAACTACCCGAATCGGGTTTCATTGCCAATATTATGGTATTCGATTCGCGCGGTAGGCGTATTAAACGATTAGCTGCTAACCTAAGTTTGGGAACCTCTGGAAGTATTAAGTGGGACGGCACAACCGATGGTGGTGATAGAGCTACTCTAGGTGCTTACGTTATATTTATTGAGGCATTCGATTTAAAAGGAAGTATAAAACGGTACAAGAAAACGGTTGTGGTGGCAACTAAATTTAGATGAAAATAAAAAGAGATAATTACTAGGAGTTCTATTTAGGGTAAATCTTTCTTATTAGCATAAAAATAAAATCCGGGAAACTTGTTCCCGGATTTTATTTGTTCATAAAATTGTATGCTACTTTTTAATCATCTTTCGAATAGTACTTTGACCATTTTGCCCCTCAAAAGTGATTAGGTAGATACCGCTTCTAAGCTCGCTGGTGTTTACTGTAGCTTCACCATTCGAATTAAATATCATTACCTTTTGTCCAATGAGGTTGGTTACAACCACACGCTTTACCTTTTCTGCATTGGTAATAGTTATGTAGCTATCAAAAGGGTTTGGATAAGCCCTAATGGTGCTTATTTCGTTGGTTTCAACACTGTTTGGAGTAAGTGACACAGGCTCGTTAACGTCAGCATTAGTTACGTCAACTGTTCCTGTAACCTCTGTGTATCCACTCATACTAACCGTGTAACTATAATTGCCAACTTCAACATCAGCGATGGTGGCAATGCCTGTGGCGTTGGTGGTGTAATTGGTACCATCAAAGTTGATTGTTGCCCCCTCAATGGGATTGTTGCCCGCTGTAACGGCAAAGGTTACGGTGTACTTAGTAGGAATAGTTTCAAACTCAACAGTTAGGTTAACCGGAGCACTAGTCGCTTCGATGATAAATGATGCGTCGGTAGCGTTTTCCACCACAACATTGTTAAGCACCCACTCTTTAACTCGGTAACCAGCCTCAGGGTTAGCGGTAAATACCAATTTACTGGCAATCATAACGTTATCTCCTGAGGTTATGGCTGCTCCATCAGCCTCGCAAGTTAAGGTGCCATTTGCGCCAATTACACTATATGTAACTGTTAAATTTTGTTCTGGCACAAAATGAGCAACGAGTTTAACAGCCTCGCCAGGCATATTGAATATATAGGGGTTTTCGAATGAAACAACATCACCGGTAACTCCATCCTTCCAACTCAAGAAAACATAGCCCGTATTGGGTGAAGCACTAAGCTCAACGGTATCGCCGGGGGAGTAATCGGATTGTCCATTAACCCAGCCAGCATCTATGGGGTCTATGGTTACAATAACATCGTAATACTCATCAATTATAGTCATCAAAAATAGCGCAGGTGCCCCCACATCAAAATTTATAGTTAGCGTAACGTAGGATAATTCTTCCTTTTTTGCAGCAGATGAATTGCTTTTATTTACCTCATCAAAATTAATGCGGAGTTTTGCGGTGCCGTCGCCGTTATCGGTAACCTCATAAAAGGGCCAATCCATCTGCTCGGATTCCTGTTCGATGCTAACCAAAACGTGCATATTGGTTACGCTGGTGGCATCGTTCCAAGTTATAGTGATATCAACATATTCGGGAAATTCATATTGGTAGAATGATATTGATGTTGGATTGATCGTGGCGTTGGTAATTCCACTTTTGATGGTAACTACATTAAGGAGAACCTCATCGCCATTATCGAATAGTACATTTAGATTAAGTTCATCACCAGCCGTTGTTAGTTCCTGTGTTAGGTAGCTGTTGTGTAGATACAGCCATGCACCATCAATATGGTAATCAGTTTCTTCAACTAGATTGCTTTTTGCAACGGAAGATATCAATTCAACAACTTTTGCGGTGGTTCCCCAAAGAATTGTGGTCATTACATCACCCGGGTTTGAAAGGTCGTAGGTAAGATCGGTTGGGCTTACTTGTGCCCTTTCTGTTTGTATTATTCTAATTTCAAACCAGACCATAATACCGGTTTTGAATTCGATTTCTAAATATAATCCTGAGCTTGCCTCGGGTGAAAGGGATTCTATATAACTGTTGTAAACGGTAAGCACATCACCTGTAATACTGTAGTCAGTACCCTCAGTAAGGTTTTGCTGCTGATGTTCGCCAAGCTCGTCTTCGTATTCGCGAACTATTTTAGTTACCTCTGTTTCGCTACCCCAGTTAATGGTAAAGGTTACATTATTGGGGTCATCTAACGCATAATATTGCCGTTCGGGAGTAATGCTTGGTTCAACATATTTTTTTAATTCTACAGTTACAACAATAGATGTCTGGATATTGCTGTATATAAAAACATTGTTGATGTTGTCCTCTACTATCACATCGTTTACACGCCACTCCTTAACTATATAGTTCCACTCGGGGTAAACTTCAAAGCGAATGTCGGTACCCTGTTCAATGCTGTCTCCTGAGTTGATATGCCCATAATTCGTAATATAAGCATCAATTGATCCGTTCCCTCCCACCAGCGCAAAGGCTACTTCAAATGATTCGTTCTTCTCACCTCCTTTATTTATTTTGTAATTAGGAGATTTGTCGGCGGCCGTAACAAGCTGACTTATTCCATGTAATGAAATAAGCATAAAAGTTAGAGTTATGGCAAGTTTTGTAGGTAAAGTTTTCCATTTCATAACGTAGATTTTGGGTTAGTATTCTCTTTAGTATGAAATACTTCTTAAACAAACATTTAAGTAATTTGGTTCACCGTTGTGCGTAGGTTTATTTAATTATACTAGTTATTAAAGCATTCAGATATAGGAGTTAAGAGATTAAACCTATGGCGGAGAAGTTTAAAAGGCTTACACTTTTTTCTAAACGAAACTTGAAACTATAAAGGAAACCTTAGCACACTATAGTATTACATTACTACTGCCAGTGCTAGGTAAGGGTGCGCACAGATTTAGGTTATTGTGCTTTGTGATTCATTAGGCACAATGTGTTTGGTCGGGTTGGCTGTGAATTTGAGTAGCGAGCTACAGGCCGAACTGGCGAGTAGCCGTGCTTCGGATAAGGCAAGCGTGATGGTAACCAGCGGGTTGGGTCGAGTAGTTTACTCCGGCACGTTTCGCCATGGCGAGCTGCGCCTCAACGTGGCGGGCTGGCGCTCTGGCTCGTACCAGGTGGTAGTGGTTGTTAACGCCAAGCCCTATGCTACCCAGCTTATAGTGGAGTAAATTTTTAGATGCTGTTTGGGTAGCATTAGAGTTACCCAGACAGCATTTTTGTTAACATATAAACTATTGCTACAACCTATGCAGCATATCCTCCATAATTAGCGTCATCTTCTTTTCGGCCTGCATGCCTATGCGCTGTACCTCCTCGTGGGTAATTACCACAATTTTGCCAGGAACGCCGAGGTCGGTAATAATGGATATAGCAAAGGTCGGTATCCCCATTTGTCGGGCCACAATTACCTCGGGCACGGTTGACATACCCACCGTATCGCCTCCAATAATGCGGAAATATTCGTACTCCTTTGGGGTTTCAAAGGTTGGCCCCGTTGTGCCCACGTAGCATCCCATTTGCGTTTTAATGCCATGCTTACCGGCAACTTCTTGCGCAAGTGCAATAAGGCTATGGTCGTATGGCTGGCTCATATCGGGAAAACGTACGCCAAACTCCCTGTCGTTGGGCCCAATAAGAGGGTTGGGCAGTAGATTTATGTGGTCGTTTATAATCATTAGGTCACCTATTTCAAAATCGGGGTTAACACCACCGCTGGCATTTGAAACAAACAGATGGGTAATGCCCAGATATTTCATTACTCTAACTGGGAATGTAACCTCTTTCATATTGTAACCTTCGTAGAAATGAAAACGCCCTTGCATGGCAACTACCTGTTTGCCTCCTAGGTTGCCAAAAATTAGTCGGCCAGAATGCCCCTCAACAGTTGACACTGGAAAGTGTGGGATATCGCTATAGTTTAGCACCTGCTGGTTTTTAATGTCTTTTACCAAACCACCTAAACCAGTGCCTAAAATAATGCCAACATCGGGCTTAATTGATACTTTACTCTGTATATATTCCGTTGTTTCTAGTACTTTCTTTAACATATTGATTAATTTTATAATTAAACTCGTTTCCTTTATCGTTTAAAAATTCAACCTCAATGGGAATGAATAGAAAGACCCTTTTTATTGCGTTGGGTAGCTGAGTAAAATCTCGCAACCTTGTAGCGTCTTTTTCGGTTGTGATAATATACTCTGGCTTACCTTTTTCAGTTGAAAATTTTTCAAAGATAGCTTTAATTTTTTTCTCGGTAAACTGATAGTGATCGGGTAGAGTGATGCAATTATTTAAAGTGAAATGTTTTCTTACATGGTTAAAAAATGGGGTTGGGTTGGCTATACCTGCTAAAGCCATACAACTTGTTGCTTTTAGTGAGCTAGGGTCGAATTCTAAATCCTGAAAAACAGGTTTGGGTTGACCGTAGGTAAGCGTCGAAAAATAAACGGGTTGATTATCTTTGAGTTTTAGTTTTGTAATTATCTCCTTTTGTTCACTGTTCGATAGGTCTTTAGGGCATTTTGTAACAACCACTATTTGGGCTCTGTTTCTCTCTTTAAAGCTATCGCGCAGCTTGCCCATTGGCAAAAGATAATCGTTGTAAATAGGATTACTGTAATCGGATAGTAGTATTGAGAGTCCTGGTTTGAGGTGGCGGTGCTGGAATGCGTCGTCGAGCAGAATGGCGTTGAGGTTTGGTTTCCTGCTTATCAATTGTTTTATGCCATTTACCCTTTTCTCGTCAACAGCAACGGTTATATCTGGAAATTTTTTGAATACCTGAAGGGGCTCGTCCCCAATGTCCGTGGCTGAACTTCTGTTGCTTGCCATTAAAAAACCGCTGGTTTTTCGTTTGTAGCCCCGGCTAAGCATTGCCACCTTAAAATGTGGGCTTAGCGTTCTTATGATATATTCAATATGAGGGGTCTTACCCGTTCCGCCAACCGTAAGGTTTCCTACACAAATTATGGCATTGCTAAATGATGTCGACTTAATAAGCCCGATATCGAACATAAAGTTTCGTGCGTAAATAGCTATGCCATAGAGTAATGCAAAAGGTGCTAGCAGTAGGCGAATCATATTTTGTTGTTGATTAATTTGGGTTGGAAAATTACGACCAAATACGCATTTTTCCAAAAGATGATGTGAAATAGATCTGGTCATAGAGACGCATGGCAGTGCGTCTCTACGACGGTATACGATGGTCCGTGCGTTAACCAAACAGGAAATAGCCTACCCAAATTTCATTAAATATATTTGCTGCAATATCAACAAAAAATAATATTCAAATATTTTGGTGTTAAATAAAAAGGTTGTAACTTTGCACCTCGATATTTGCGGATATGGCGTAATTGGTAGCCGCGCTAGACTTAGGATCTAGTGTCGAAAGACGTGGGGGTTCGAGTCCCTTTATCCGCACTAAAACCCAGCTTAACGGCTGGGTTTTTTGTTGTGTGCCGTGCATGGCAATTATCTAGGTGGTGAAAGTCCACTATGGGGGTTTGTAATCACTAACCATTAGCTGAAGGCAAGGGTGTCCATCGTGAGGTGGAATCTGAAGGAAGCCG
>Ga0265293_10003283_pt1 | contig 30304 bp, 28 predicted proteins | sample Munlanlewell138R_FD_192505 | JGI IMG/M metagenome (GOLD analysis project Ga0265293, IMG submission 192505) | Leachate microbial communities from a municipal landfill in Southern Ontario, Canada - Leachate well 138R | ecosystem: Engineered > Solid waste > Landfill > Unclassified | place: Canada... | reverse complement strand
GCCATACGGTGGTGCTCGTAGACATTCAGGTGTTGACATTGCCAATCCAACAGGAACACCAATTTACGCTGCTGATGATGGTACTGTTAATTTTGCAGGTTGGAATGGTGGGTATGGTAATTTAGTTAGAATTACTAACACATCGACTATGCAAACTTATTATGCACATATGAGTAAAATCAACGTTAAAGCAGGACAAGCTGTCAAAAAAGGGGAAGTTATTGGTTTAGTAGGTAGTACCGGAAATTCGACTGGACCACATTTGCATTTTGAAGTTCGCATAAATGGCGGAACAGTTAACCCGTTAAACTATTACAGCTCAAAGTAAAGAAAACTTGAGAATTAATAAATAAATATGTAATATAACGTAAATAGCACAACGGGGGGTGTGCTATTTTACGTTATGCACGGTTTGTAATATGTCTTATATACGAGAATAAGCATCTAAATGTTACAATGAAAATTTTGGTTATATAAGAGCATATGCTATAATACGTTACATGTAACAATTTAACGGTTAAAGCTAAGTTATTCTACATAGAACGGATGATATAATGATGATATTTTTCTCTGTAATTGATCCAGTAGCAATTAAAATCGGACCATGGCCTATTCATTGGTATGGATTAATAATTGGGTCGGCTATTTTTTTAGCGTTGTATTTAGCTATTAGAGAAGCTAAACGGATTAACATAAATCCTGATTACTTTGTGGATGTTGTTATGTATGGTGTGCCAGCAGCTATAATTGGGGCTCGCATTTATTATGTAATATTTAGATGGGAATATTATAGTCAGAATCCTGGTGAGATTATAGCTGTTTGGCATGGAGGACTTGCTATTCACGGGGGACTAATTGGAGCATTATTGGTAGGTTATATATATTCTAGATTGAAAAAAATATCATTTTGGACACTAACTGATGTAGCAGCACCTTCAATTCTATTGGGTCAGGCAATCGGTCGATGGGGTAATTTCATCAATCAAGAGGCTCATGGTGGACCTATAACAGAAAACTACCAGTGGTTAATTAATATTTTGCCACAATTTATTTCGGAACAGATGAATATACAAGGAGTCTACTATCATCCGACGTTTTTATATGAATCTTTATGGAGCTTAGTAGGAGTATTGTTATTAATGTTATGGCTACGAAGACAGCCTTGGATTAGACGCGGTGAAGTATTTCTTAGCTATCTGATATGGTACTCTGTCGGCAGATACTTTGTTGAAGCACTTAGAACAGACAGCCTAATGATTGGCGATACATTACGAACTGCGCAAGTCACAAGTATTATAATTATCATCACTGCATCAGTATTGCTACTGTATAGAAGAAAATCAGGAAATGCTAACGCGAAATATGGTGAGCAGTAAATTTAGATAAGCATTTCGTTAAAGCCGTAGATGAATTTGAGAGGAGAAACATTATGAAAAAGTATCCATATATTTTATTCGATTTAGATGGAACATTGATAGATACCAATGAACTAATATTGACGTCATTTATGTATGCACTAGACCAATTCCATCCTGGCAAATTTTCTCGTCAGCAGGTACAGGACATGATGGGAGGACCTTTATACGATATGATGAAAAAGTTCGATTCTGAGCGAGCCGATGAATTAGTAGATATATATCGAGAGCATAATAAGGAGCACCATGATCAATTAGTCAAAGCTTTTCCGTATGTTAACGATGTTCTTAAGTCCTTGCATGACAATGGCTATAAAATGGCATTAGTAACTACCAAAATAAGTAGTGCTGCTCATAGAGGTTTGCAGCTTTTTGGATTAGATGAATACATCAAAACGACTGTATGCCTTGATGATACAGATAAGCATAAGCCAGATCCAGAGCCGTTATTATTGGCAATGGAAAAGATAGGGGCAGAGCCTAGTAAGACGATTATGGTTGGAGATAATCCAGTCGATATTCTAGGGGGCAAGAATGCAGGTGTTGCTAGCTGTGCAGTTGCTTGGAGTCTTCGTGGAGCAGAGTATCTTAAAAAATACGAACCCGATTATATACTTGAAGATATGAGAGATCTTTTGAAGATAGTTTAACAGGGGCATATAGATAGTTACGATAGTTACATATTTTATATAGACGTATATGCTTAGTACACATTTTTGGTGTAGATGGTCTAGAGGTAGGTGGATAAATGTGCATAAGACTATTGGAATTATTTCTGATACACATAGACTCTTACGCCCTGAGGTAATTCAACAATTAAATGGAGTAGATATGATTCTTCATGCGGGCGATATAGTAGATAATAATACTATCATTAGCTTGCAAAAGATTGCCTCAGTCTATGCTGTACGTGGAAATTGCGATACGGATTCGTCAACTAGTAAATACCCGAAGACCGAATATATCGAACTTGGTAATGTAAGAATTTATCTCCTTCATAATCTTAATGAGCTAGATATAGTTCCAAAGACAATAGGAGTTAATGTGATAATTTCTGGCCATACCCATCAGCCGAAGGTAGAAGAACGGAACGATATCTTATATATTAATCCTGGTAGCTGTGGTCCGAGGCGTTTTTCATTGCCGATTTCGATGGCGATTATGGAGATAAGTGATAATAAGTGTGAGGTCAAGCTACTTGATTTAGAATATAACAAGCAGTTAGCAGCGCATACAACAATTTTTAAATAATATCAAAAGTGATAAACTAAACTCAATGCTAATGATATAATAACGTATAGGTGTGCAGACCATACAAGCTTGGGAATTAGGAGTGATAAATGATGACGGTAAGAATATTAACCGATAGTACAAGCTATATTGATAAACAGGTGATGCAAGAGCTAGATATAAATATGTTGTCTTTGCATGTTTCTTTCCAAGATGAAAGCATGAAGGAAACTGAAATAGGAAACGATGTATTCTATGAAATGATGGAGGAAAAAGGTATTCCTATATCCTCACAGCCATCTGTGGGCGAATTCTACGAAACAATAGAAAAACTTATAGCAAATGGTGATCATCTTCTTTGTGTTTTTATATCTTCAGACATGAGCGGTACTTATGCGAATGCTTGTAATGTGAAAGAGATGCTTATAGAAAAGTATCCAGATGCTAAGATTGAGATCATCGATTCGCGTACGAATGCTATGCAATTAGGATTTGCTGCTATAGTAGCTGCTAGAGCTGCCAAAGAAGGCAAAACATTAGATGAAGTAAAGAAAATAGTGGAAGACAATATAAAAAGAAGTAGATTTCTGTTTATACCTGAAAACTTTGTCTATTTGAGAAAAGGCGGTCGCATAGGTGGAGCAGGTGCGTTAATTGGAAATATGCTACAAATAATTCCGATTCTAACAGTGGAAGATGGCAAAACGACAGTATTCCAAAAGGTTAGAACCAAAAGCAAGGCAATCGCAGCTATGCTAGAGAAAACATGGCAGGATCACCTGAATTTCAATCTGCAGGAAGTTGTAGTTCATCACATTAATTGCTATGACCAAGCAAAGGATTTAGCTAATAAGTTAAAAGAAAAACTAAATATCAATGCAGGCATAGTCGACATTGGTCCTGTCATTGGACTTCATGTCGGGCCAGGAGCATTAGGTATCGTTTATTATACGGAGAAAGATTTACGGAGCTAGTCAGTACCATGCCGGTGTTATTTAGAGAGCGTTATATATAAGTAATGTCGCAAAGGCGATTGAAAAGCTAATGAAACTATGCAATAAAAAGTTTGAAATAAAATTACCAACGATGCCTAAAGATGTTATTGGGATATTAAAGGCTTTGTCGTGTCGAATGCGCAGGATTGTACTTGCAATTGTAATAACAATTACAGCAACTAATGTGAGGAAAGCCCACTGATTTCCCCCAATAAAGACTGCTCCAGTTCCAGCTAATAAACACATAATAAAGGTTGTTAAATAAGTTTTTTGGGTCATTGTAGATACCTCTCTTAATGGAATGTAATATTTAAAACACAGTTCTTATAATACATTTGATCCTACTATTGTTCATTATAATATATTTTACGGATATATCGCAGTATTCTTTATTATTTTGTGTGCAAAAAAGTGTTGACATTATAATTGAAATGTATTATTGTATTATCAACAGCTCGGATGATAATGAATCTCAATATCATGCGCTCCGATTTTAAAGAAGGGGAGAGATAAATATGAGTTTAATAAAAATTAAGCAAGGCGATACAAAACGCATTGTAGCAGTTGAAGGTAATGAGAAAACTCGTAAGTTTTTATTTACCTTGGGATGTTCCGAAGGTGAAGATATAACACTTATTTCTGTTCTTTCTGGGAATTATATTGTAAACATTAAAGATAGCAGATATGCAATTGACAAAAACATGGCAAAAGCTATCGTATTAGCTTAAATCAGTCATTAATTTAGATTTAAGTAATATTATATTTAAGTAATATTAGATTTAAGTAATATTAGATTTAAGTAATAAGTAGATTTAAGTAATTGTAGGTTATGTTCAAATGTTTATTTAGCAGCTTGCTGCTTTTTATTTCAAGGTTAGCTGATAATGATTATCAATATCTAGACGCGAGGGTTTATTAGGGGGAGTGCTTATGAAGATAGCATTAGCTGGGAATCCTAACTCAGGGAAAACCACATTATTTAATGCAACAACGGGGAAGTTAGAGTATGTAGGTAACTGGCCTGGAGTAACAGTTGAGAAAATGGTCGCAAACTTAAAGCGTGATTACAAAGTGTCAACACAAGAATGTTCTTCAGACCATACAGGAGAAAAGACCGGCACAAACCAGATTCTGGTAGTAGATTTACCAGGTGCATATTCAATGACTCCGTACACTGGTGAAGAGACGATTACGCGGGATTTCATTACTGATGAGAAGCCTGATGTAATTATCAACATTGTGGATTCCGGCAGTATTGAAAGAAGCTTATTTCTAACGACTCAATTACTAGAGTTAGATATTCCGGTGGTAATTGCCCTTAATAAGCAGGATGCATTGAAGCGTCGTGGTGATAGTATAGATGTAGTTGGCTTAGCGAAGGAATTACAGTGTGAAATCGCCGAGGTAACTGCTAGTAAAGAAGAAGGTCTAAAGGAATTAATCGCAAAAGCAATTAATGCTGCAGCAGCTAAAAATCAAGTAGCTCCGAGCTTTGAAGGTAAAGGTAGTTCCCAGGAAGATGATGCAAGAAAAGACTACACAAAAAAAATTGCTGATAAATATATTATAAAAAAGCGAAGTGCTAGTGAAATTACTTTTTCAGATAAAATGGATAGAATTGTAGCTAGTCCATTTCTTGGTCTTCCAATATTTGCACTTATTATGTGGGCTGTCTATGCATTTTCCATTAACGGTGTTGGCGGCTGGATGTCAGAATATATCAATGAAACTTTCTTTGGTGAAATTGTTCCAAATGCAGCAAATGGCTTTTTTGAGGGGTTAGGCGTTCATTCGCTGTTGCAAGCGTTAATCGTTGATGGGGCAATTGGTGGGGTAGGTGCAGTGCTTGGATTCTTACCATTGATTATGGTGTTGTTCTTCTGTCTTGCTTTATTAGAGGATAGTGGATATATGGCTAGAGTTGCAGTGGTTATGGATCGTTATTTTAAGAAAATTGGCTTATCAGGTAAATCTATTATTCCAATGATTGTCGGTACAGGATGTTCAATTCCTGGGGTTATGGCAGCTAGAACAATTGAAGATGTGAACGAACGAAGAATAACAACGATGCTGACGCCGTTTGTACCTTGTGGTGCTAAGTTGCCGATCATTGTATTGTTTACAGCGGTGTTTTTCCCAGAATCATCATGGGTATTCCCTAGTGTTTATGTAATTGCAGGTATTGTAATTATAGTTAGTGGATTAATACTGAAGAAAATCTACAAATATGAAAGCTCATCAAGTTTTATTTTGGAGTTACCAGAGTATAAGCTGCCTAGTTTAAAGCACGCAATTAGACAAATGCTTAAGCAGGCAAAAGCATTTATAGTTAGAGCTGCAACTATTATCTTAGTAATGAATACGTTGGTTTGGTTCTTACAAACATATGGTTGGAACTTGCAAGTTGTTGAGGATCAAGGTGCTAGCATGTTAGCGTCTTTAGGTGGAATTGTAGCTCCTATATTAATTCCATTAGGCTTTATCGGCTGGCAAATGGCCGCTGTTACTTTAACTGGGTTCATTGCTAAAGAAAACGTAGTTGCAACCTTTGCAGTTATCTTAGCAGCATCCGAAGATGCGATTCATGTAGCTGGTGGACCGTTGAGTGAATTTTTCACACCTGTAACAGCATTTGCATTCCTAGCATTTAACTTATTTATTCCGCCATGCTTTGCCGCTATCGGGGCAATGAATGCTGAATTAGGTGGTCGTAAGTATCTAGTTCAAACAATTTTGTTTCAGTTTGGAGTAGGATATACGATAGCTATGCTTATAACTCAAATTGGCACTTTGGTGGCTTATGGTGAATTTGCAACAGGATTCGTTCCAGCGATTTTCGTGTTTGCTTTCATTATTGGATTAGCCTACTATTTAATTAAGCGAAGTAATAATATAGTAAAAGATGATTCTACTAATTTAGCAGTTGGAGGTGAGTAATTATGGTGGTTAACATCATAATAGGAGGATTGTTCTTTGCAGCTATAGCCTATGGCGCATACAAATCTTATAAAAGTATTAAATCTAACTCATGTCCAGGTTGTTCAGGAGGCTGTGCTGATCAGAGTCAGTGCTCAAGTAATAAGTAAAAAATAAAAATTAATACAAAAATGTAAGGAATAATATTTAGATACCCTTCTTAACGTAAAAGCTAAGAGGGGTATTTTTTATAGTAAAAATATCCTTGGCGAGAAAAGGATATATTAATATTATAGATATGAAATGGAAATTTGAAATATTTTTTCTAGAAATGTTTAACATAGACAAACACGTGTCATTAAATTTGTTACACTACTATTAACGCATATCATATAACGCATATCATATCTCTTGACAGGGTGTGTATCTAGTGATAGGATAATACCAATATAAATTACTTTATCATAGTAGCGAACTAAAGTAAAAGGATTGGGGTGCTATTGATGGTTAAACCGTTAATATTTGAAAAGCCAGTGGGAGTTAAGGATTACCTTCCTAATGAGGTGCGTTGGAAGAAGGAAGTAGAGCATAGAATTAGCTCTTGTATGGAGCGATGGGGTTATCAGGAGATTATTACACCTGCATTGGAGTATTATGATACGATTGGCGGTAGTAGTAACATTTTACAGAATCGGTTATATAAGCTGATTAATAGGGATGGTAAAACTCTAGTATTAAGACCAGATATGACAACTCCGATTGCTAGAGTTGTGGCATCGCTTTTGAAAGCTGAACCGTTACCGTTAAGGCTTTGTTATAATGCATCAATTTATCGTATGCAGGAACAGGAATCTGGCAAGGATGCGGAGTTTTTTCAATCAGGGATAGAATTGATAGGTAGTGATAAGCCGTATGCCGATGCAGAGGTTGTGGCTTTGGCGGCGGAATCGCTACTAGAAGCAGGATTGTCAGACTTCAAAATTGCGATAGGTGAAACGGCGTTTCTTGAGTCTTTTTTGGAAGAAAAGGCGAGCGCTTATACTGATAAGCTAAAGCAACTTCTAATTAAACAGGATTATGTCGGTTGGAAGGAGTTTGTGCAGACGCTTCCTATTGGTGATGATAATAAAGAGTGTCTATTAGCATTACCGAAGCTGCAAGGTAATCGAGAAGTAATTAGTCGGGCAAAGACGATGGTTTCTAATGAGAGAGCCGTAAATGCCCTTAGTTACTTAGAAGAGGTACTTAATATTCTAGAGCAATACGATATATCAAAGTATATTCATATAGATTTTACAACATTACGCGGTCATAATTACTATACGGGAATGATATTCGAGGTATATGCTGCACCAGTTGGGTTTCCAATTTGCGGTGGTGGCCGATATAATGACTTAATTAGCGAGTTTGGTAGAAATGCACCAGCTGTTGGGTTCGGTATTTGGCTTGAGAGATTAATAGAAGCGTTACAGACTGAACAATTAACGGCTGATACATACTTATTCGTATTTGATGAGCAGGACTTAGAGCAACTGAAATCAGTGATTCAATGTGCAAGTAGTTGGAGGAATTCAGGTAATAAGGTAGAAGTTATTGGTGTTACTAAGGAAAAAGTGCTCGCTTGCATTGAACAGCGCAAACTGAGTGGAAGATATATAGCTGTTTGGGATTACGGTATCTGGAGTAAACAAACACCGCAAATTTCAGATGAGTCGCAAGTTTTACAAAATTGTGATAAGCCAGAGGGGGGGAGCAAATGAAGGAAAAATTAATAGTTGCACTTCCGAAAGGTCGCATTATGGATGAGGCGATTGAGATGCTTCGACAAGCTGGTTTTACATTGCCGCAAAATGATGAATTATCACGCAAATTAATTATCGAAGACGAATTTTCGCAAATGACCTTTATTCTGGCGAAGCCATCAGATGTACCGATATATGTTGAATATGGTGCTGCTGATTTAGGTGTAGTAGGTAAGGATGTTTTGTTAGAGGAAAATCGCGATGTATATGAACTGCTGGATTTACAGATAGGCGCATGTCGGTTATCGATAGCAGGGATTGCAGGTACTGATAAATCCTCGACAAGGATTGTTCCTCGGATTGCAACAAAGTTTTCGAGGGTTGCATCGGATTTTTTTCGCCGTCAAGGTAAGCAAGTGGAGATTATTAAGTTAAATGGTTCAATTGAAATTGCTCCATTAATAGGATTAGCAGATTGTATAGTAGATATAGTATCAACAGGTAGAACTTTAAAGGAAAACGGATTAGTTGAGCTGGAGCAAATCATGCCAATTACTAGTCGTTTAATTGCTAATCGAATGAGTTATCGAATGAAGCATGTAGATATAACAAATATAGTTGACAAGCTGGAAAATGTAATTAAGAATTAAAGTAGAAGATAAACTATGAAACCTTGTTGAGGAGGCGATTGGATGGTTCAGATACAAATAGTCAATGCTGAAGATTTTAAGTATGAACGGAATTTAGAAACTGGTACAGCAGAGCAGCTGACGACAGTACAAGGTATCATTAATGACGTTAAGGCTAAAGGTGATCAGGCTGTTAAGGATTATACTAAACAATTTGATAGAGTAGAAATCAATCAGCTACGTGTATCAGCGGAAGAAATTCAAGCAGCCTATCAGCAATTATCACAGGAATTAGTCGAAATAATCCGTCAGGCAAGAGATAATATTCGTGATTATCATGAGAAACAATTGCAAACTTCCTGGTTCACAACACAAGAGAACGGCAATGTATTAGGGCAGAAGGTAACTCCTTTAGAGCGTGTTGGAGTTTATGTTCCAGGGGGGACTGCGGCTTATCCGTCTTCGGTACTAATGAATGTGTTACCGGCAAAGATAGCAGGTGTTAAGGAAATTGTAATGTGTACTCCTCCTGGAAATGATGGCATTCCGGCTGCTATATTGGTAGCTGCTAACGAATGTGGAATAACCGAAATATATCGAGTTGGTGGAGCGCAGGCAGTGGCAGCACTTGCATATGGAACGGAGACTATTGGGAAGGTTGATAAAATAACTGGGCCAGGCAATATATATGTGGCAATAGCAAAAAAACTGGTTTATGGAATTGTTGACATTGATATGATTGCTGGTCCTAGTGAAATACTAGTTGCCTGTGACGATTCGGCAGAGGTCGCTTATGTGGCTGCTGATATGCTCTCTCAAGCAGAACATGATGTAATGGCTGCTGCTTATTGTGTAACGCTAAGTCAACAACAAGCAGAGGAAATTCAGCGTGAGCTTAGTGTCCAACTAGCAACATTACCAAGAAATGAGATAGCTAAGAAGTCGCTAGATCAGCAAGGCAAGATAATTGTTGCTAGAGATCGCAGTGAAATGCTAAGAATTATCAATGAAATTGCACCAGAGCATTTAGAGATGATGGTTGAAGAGCCGTTTTCCTATTTAGGAGAGATTCGTCACGCAGGAGCGATTTTCCTCGGACGTTATAGCTCGGAGCCTGTTGGAGATTATTTTGCAGGACCAAACCATGTGTTGCCGACAAGTGGCACGGCGAGATTTTCGTCACCTTTATCAGTGGATGATTTTATTAAGAAGTCTAGTGTAATATATTATAGTAGGAATGCAATGCAGGAAAATGGCAGAAAGATAGTGGCTTTTGCTAATGAGGAAGGACTTGACGCCCATGGTAGAGCTATCGCAATTAGATTGGAAAGGGAGGGATTGTAGTGAGAGTAGCAGATATTAAGCGAACAACTAAGGAGACGGATATATCAGTAAAGCTCAATATTGACGGTTCGGGCAATCGTGAGATACAAACAGATGTCCCGTTTATGTCACATATGTTAGATTTATGGGCTAAGCATGGTTTTTTTGATTTAGAGATTAAGGGTTTTGGAGATATTGAAATCGACGATCATCATACTACGGAGGATATGGGGATCGTCCTAGGTCAAGCATTTGCGCAGGCAATTGGTGATAAGGCTGGCATTAAGCGTTATGGACAGGCTATGGTACCAATGGATGAGGCGCTGGCAGAGGTGATTGTCGATTTAAGTAATCGCCCGCACCTGGAATATCAGGCTGCGTTTCCGACTGATACGGTTGGGAATTTTGCTGTTGAGTTAGTAGAGGAATTTCTGTGGAAATTTGCCTTAGAAGCTAGAATTACGTTACATGTACGTGTGCATTATGGCAAAAACACGCACCATATAATAGAAGCAATCTTTAAGGCACTAGGTCGTGCATTAGATCAAGCAACTGCACATGACGAGCGTATTCAAGGGGTACTCTCGACTAAAGGGGCGTTATAACTTGATAGCAGTAATTGATTATGGAATGGGCAATTTACACAGTGTAACTAAAGCATTAGAGAGGCTTGGTTATGAAGCGCAAGTTGTTACAGAACCACAGCAGCTAGTGGATGCAACGGCAGTTATCTTACCTGGTGTTGGAGCTTTCGGAGATGCGATGCAAAACTTGCGACAGCAAAATTTTGTTCCAGCGATTTACGAATATGTGAAGACAGGCAAGCCATTTCTAGGGATATGCTTAGGTATGCAGTTACTGTTCGATAGCAGTGAGGAAATGGGTAGTCATCAAGGATTAGGCCTGATTCATGGAAGTGTTGTCCGTTTTCAAGGAGATTATAAAGTTCCACAGATGGGCTGGAATGAATTGCAGCTACATAATGACCAGCATTTTTTGTTTGCTGGTTTGAATGAGCTGACTAATAAAAGTTACTATGTGTACTTTGTCCATTCGTATCATGCGTTAGCTGATAATCATCAACATGTGCTTGCGACAACTGATTATTATGGACAGGTCACAGCGATAGTGGCAAAGGATAATGTAATGGGGATGCAGTTCCATCCAGAGAAAAGCAGCGAGATTGGCTTAAAGTTATTAGAAAATTTCGCTAGGGAGGCGAGAAAATGACATTTACAGTTTATCCAGCAATAGATATTCGCGGTGGAATGTGCGTGCGCTTAGTTAAGGGTGATTTTGATCAAGAAACAGTTTATCATCAAGACCCTGTAGCAGTTTATAAAATGTGGGCAGCACAAGGGGCTAAGTATGTTCATGTGGTAGATTTAGATGGTGCTAAGCAAGGGAAACCGGCCCATTTAGAGATTGCAAGGGCTATGGCAGCAGCCGGTGTTGCTGATGGTCATCGCATACCTATACAATACGGTGGCGGAGTACGAACTATGGAAACTCTCGAAAAGGTGCTAGAGGCTGGAATAGAGAGGGCTATTATTGGAACATCGGCTGTTGAAGATAAGCAGTTTGCTAAGCAAGCATTGACAGCATATGGAGATAGAGTTGTTATAGGTTTAGATTGCCGCAACGGTTATGTAGCTACTAAGGGATGGCTTGAAACAGCTACTGTTAAAGCTGTAGATGTCGCTAATGAGCTTAAACAGTGGGGTGCTAAGCTGTTTATTTACACTGATATTGCTCGTGATGGGACATTAACAGGCCCGAATATTGAGGAAATGGTTGCTTTTGCTAAGGAAGCAGATGTTGATGTGATTGCCTCTGGAGGAGTAAGCAAGCTACAGGATTTGAAGGATTTAGCTATGCAAAGGGATAATGGAATTGTTGGTGCAATTGTTGGGAAGGCTTTATATATGAAAGCAGTGACTTTAGAGCAGATTCATAAGGAGGGGATTGAATGTTAACTAAGCGAATCATACCTTGTCTGGATGTGAAGGATGGGCGTGTCGTTAAAGGTGTTCATTTTGTGAATCTCCGTGATGCTGGCGATCCTGTAGAATTAGCGTCTTTTTATGATCAAGAGGGTGCTGATGAGTTAGTGTTTTTGGATATATCTGCTTCCCATGAAGGTAGAGCTACCATGATTCAGGTAGTCGAGCGGACAGCTTCAGAGGTATGCATACCGTTCACTGTTGGTGGGGGAATAGCTAATGTTGAGGATATTAAACGGATATTAAGAGCCGGTGCAGATAAAGTATCATTAAATACGCAAGCTGTCTTAAATCCACAGTTAGTATCGGAGGCAGCGAAACGCTTTGGCAGTCAATGTATAGTCGTGGCGATTGATGCTCGCTATATAGCAGACGCTGATGAATATGAGGTGCTAACACATGGTGGCAGACAGAATACGACTTTAGAGGCTATTGCGTGGGCACAAGAAGTAGAGTGGTTAGGTGCTGGCGAAATTCTGCTTACAAGTATGGATGCTGATGGCTCAAAGGATGGATTTGATTTAGAATTAATTAGACGAGTTAGCGAAGCAGTTTCAATTCCGGTTATAGCTTCTGGAGGAGCAGGTAATAAACAGCATTTTTTAGATGTTTTTGAACAGACTAATGCTGATGCCGCTTTAGCAGCGTCAATTTTTCATTACAAGGAAACATCCGTCAAGGAAGTTAAGGAGTTTCTGAAGGAGAAAGGAGTTGCGATCCGCTAATGAATAATCAAGCAAAAGAAGCAGCTACAGAAGCAATTGAATTGGCGAATTGGCTACAAGATATTAATTTTCCGAAAACTGATGGATTATTGCCAGCGATTGTGCAAGATGTAGATACGGGTGAAGTGTTGATGCTGGCATATGTTAATCGAGAATCACTTCAGAAGACGATTGAAACGAAAACTACTTGGTTTTGGAGTCGTAGTCGGAATACTTTGTGGAACAAAGGCGCTACATCTGGAAATACGCAGCAGTTAGTAGATATTCGTTATGATTGTGATGAGGATACTTTTTTGTTCTTAGTTACACCGAATGGTCCGGCTTGCCATACTGGTAGCAATAGCTGTTTTTATCGTTCGTTCTTTGATGGATGGCCTAAGCCTGCTGATGATTTAGGAGATGTTGAGACTCCAATTGCTGGCAAGATGGTACCGACCAAGAATAAGCCGTTAGCTATATCTTTCTTATATCAATTAGAACAATTTATTAAAGAGCGTAAACAGACTATGCCACAAGGGTCTTATACAACTTACCTTTTTGATAAAGGGATAGATAAAATCTTGAAAAAAATCGCCGAAGAAAGTGGCGAAGTTATTATTGCGGCAAAGAATAATAGCAAAGAAGAATTAGTCTATGAAGCTGCAGATTTAATGTATCATTTGATTGTTTTGTTACAGAATCAAGGCTTGAGCATTGATGAAATAGTTGATGAGTTAGCAACTAGACATAACCAAGAAAACTAGGATTGTAACAACTCCCTCTTGCGGTGCTGAAGAGGGATTATTGTTGAGATTGCATATAAAGATATTAAGAGTAAGGAGTTAATATGAAAATACAACCGTATTATGTGGATTATCATACACACAATTATCGCTGTGGTCATGCAGTTGGTGAGATGCGCGAATATATTGAGCAGGCTATAGCAATTGGGTTTCATGAAATTGGGCTGTCTGATCATTTGCCATTGTTTCATATCCCTAATGAACGCAAGCTACCCCAAATTACAATGGAGCAAGCGGAGCTTGATGAATATGTAGAAGAAGCATGTAAGCTTAAGAATGAATATAAAGGACAAATTGCTGTCAAAGTAGGTATAGAAGCAGATTATGTACCGGGTTGGGAAGAGTATTTAGAGCGTGAGCTCCAGCGATATCCATACGATTATGTATTAGGTTCAGTGCATTTTATCGGTGAATGGGATCATTCTGACAGTCGTTGTGTGAATCAATGGGAGGGCAAGAATATAGCGGATGTTTACCGTGAGTATTATTCGTTGATTCAAGCTGCTGCAGAGTCTAAACTGTTTGACTCAATGGCACATGTAGATGTTATTAAAAGATATAAACACCGTCCACAAGAAGATATTAGTGACTTCGTTCAGCAGACATTTCAGGCGATAAAGAATTCGGGGATTTGTGTTGAGGTTAATACATCTGGTGAATTTATGCCTGTACAAGAAATATTTCCAGCTAAGGATATTCTCGTTCTCTGTCAGCAGCTAGGAATACCGTTAACTGTTGGATCAGACTCTCATTCTCCAAGTCGAGTGGGTACGAATATTAAGCGGATGTATTCGGAGCTCCATGAGATGGGATTTGCCGAGCTTATGGGATTCGAAGAACGCAAGCGATACCCGATATTGATCAAGGAATAAGTCTCGCTTTATTATGAAATAAGTCTTGCTATATGGTATACTGTGCTTATCAAGTATAATATGCTTATAGTGTATAGTTTGTGACTTTTTATTAAGTAAAGTGAAACGGAGGACAATGCTATGAATAACAAAATTATTCCTCTTAAGGTTGATGCGAGCTTTTTTTTCGAGCGTGCCGTCCGCTGTCTCGATAAAATGAATTTTAAAGGTGCCACTAAATATTTCCGTCGTGCTGTTGAGCATGATCCAGTTAGTCCATTGAATCATTGTAATCTGGCAGGTGTATTATCAGAAACAGGTGAATTCAAGGAAAGTAATAAGATACTATTCCATGTTATAACACATATAGACCCTAAAGCCTATTATTGTTATTACTATATAGCTAACAATTATGCTAATATGGGGGAATTTGATCGAGCAGCTACTTATGCTAATAAATATTTAAAGGCTGATATAGATGGTGAATTTGCAGAAGATGCCGAAGAAATGATAGAGTTTTTCGGGTCAGAAGATGCAAGTGATGCTAGTATAGACATTGCTGGCAGGCTGTTAGAGGAAGGTAAATTCAAAGAAGCTTCGCAGGAGCTATTAAAAAGTTTAAAGGAAAATCCCAAAGATCACATAGTAAGAAACAACTTAGCTTTGGCATATTTTTATGCAGGGAATGTTGATCAGGCGATTGCCGAAACTGGGAAAATTTTGGCAGTCGATCCACATAATATTCATGCTCGTTGCAATTTGGCAGTGTTTTATTTTCAACAAGAGCAGCCTGTAAAAGTAGCAAAGGAAATAGCGTATTTACAAAAAGTGATTCCATTCGAGGATGACTATGTATATAAGTTAGCATTAACTTTAGGGATGCTTGGAGATCATGAACTGGCATATAGCCATTTAAAACGGTTACTACGTCATGATGCAATGGATGATTATCAGATAATATATATGGCTGGTGTAGCTGCAGCAAATAGTGGACGATTAAGAGAAGCTTTGCAATTATGGCAAAGGGCGATACGTATTATTCCAGATTCAGAGGTTGCTCAATTCTATATAGAAATAGCTGAGCAGGCTATAGTGGAAAATCGTCAGCTTGATATAATTGGATATTTCTACAATCTACCCTTTGAAGAACATTTGCGCAAAATTGAGATGCGGCTTGAAAAGGGAGTAACGACTACCGAAATATTTCAAGACCCAGTAGCTAAGCTATCGTTATTTTGGGCGTTGAAGCATAGTGATGATAAAACTAAATTCAATGTTATTCGCTTACTGAGCATAGTATTTGATGATGAAGTGAGAAGCGAATTTGAGCGGTTTCTAATAAATACTGAAGAAAATGATGATTTGAAGAAAATCATTCTTATTTTGTTTCATCAAATAGGGATTGAAGGACCATACTCTGTTTATATGAAGAAACAAATGCAGGAAATTACTTCGGCACAAGTAGCTAAAATGTACATTGCCTGGAAGCCTGAATGGGTGCAGGTATTAGAATTAGTAATTGATAATATTGCTGAGCAAGAGAGTGATAGCACTGTTTATATAGCTGATTTGGAAGCAATATGGATAAATTTCCTGAGCAAGAATGGCGATAGTCTTCCGAAAACATTTAAACCAGAAGCCTTTGCGGCAGCGCTAGAATATGCTGTATATAGGCTGCATAATCTCAAAATAACCCAAAAAGAAGTAGCGGATAAATATCATATATCAACTGCAACACTAGCTTCTAAATATAAACAATTGAAGTGAGTTATTAATTCAGGTGGATAAATAAGCGCTGGACAGTAGGTGTAGCTGACAATGGATAATCGACACATTATTATGGGTACTGCTGGTCATATTGACCATGGTAAGACAACACTGATTCGTGCCCTAACTGGTAAAGAAACAGACTATATTAAAGAAGAAAAAGAGCGGGGCATATCGATTGACATCGGTTTTGCCCCTTTTAAGCTTCCTGATGGCAGGATAATTGGTGTAATTGACGTGCCGGGGCATGAGAAGTTTATTAAGAACATGCTTGCTGGTATAGGTGGCATTGATTTTGTATTGTTAATTATCGATGTCAATGAAGGTATTATGCCACAGACAACTGAGCATTTTCATATTATAGATATGCTTGGTATTGAAGCTGGGATTATTGTTTTGACAAAGGTAGATTTAGCAGAACAAGATTGGGTAGATTTCGTCAAAGAAGATATTCGCGAGCAATTTGCAGAGACTATCTTTAAGAATGCCCCAATTGTATCGGTATCATCTGTAACAGGACAAGGTATTGATGAATTAAGACAGGAAATTGCTAAGTTAGCCGATATTGTCAAATCTAAAGAGACGGTTGCAGCATTTAGATTGCCTATTGATAGAATATTCTCGATTGCTGGTTTTGGGACGGTTGTTACTGGAACTGCTTTATCAGGTTCAATTCAAATTGGTGATAAGGTTGAGCTGTTACCAAGTGGTGATGAAGGGCGTATTCGTGGAGTACAACATCATAGCCAGAAGGTTGATACAGGCTATGCAGGACAACGATTAGCGCTTAATATTTCAGGTTTGGATTCCGCTGAAGTTGAGCGTGGAATGGTAATAACAGAAGCTGGCGTATTTAAGCCAACTAGCGTTATTGATGTAAGAATTCAGATGATTAATCCTTCGCCAAGAAATTTAACAAATCGTGCCCGTGTACGTGTCTATACTGGTAGTAGTGAAGTGTTCGGTCGAGTAATTCTTTTAGAACATGATGAACTAGAATCAGGGCAGAACGGCTTAGCTCAGATAAAGCTAGAAACACCAATTGTTGTTGAGGCAAAGGATCGCATAATAATAAGATTTTATTCGCCAATGGAGACGATTGCTGGTGGGGTAGTAATTGAAGCACACCCTAACAAATATTATAAACGCTTTAAAGAAGATGTATTAAAGGATTTACGCTTAAGGGAAAAGGGTGGCTTAGCAGATCGGATTATAGATATTCTTCGTAATATAGGTGTAGCAAATGTTAAGCAATTGACGACAGATCTAAAAGCTGCAAATTCTGATGTTATTGAGCGCGAATTGGAAGCCTTGGTAGCTGCTAATCAGATTTACTATATTGCTGTGCTTAATCTCTATATTCTACGTGTTGAATTCCAGTATCTATTGAAAACGACTAATAGTTTAATGCTCTCATATTATAACAAACATAAATATACTCGTTATGTGCCAAAAGGACAGCTACATAGTGAATTGTTAGCGATTACTAAAAAACAGGCATATAAGCCAAAGGTATTGGAAGCAATCTGGAATGAACAACCGTTCAAAGAGCTTATTGAATCTGTTGGCGATTCATTAGCTGTAATTGAATATCAAGTCATTCTTAATAGCGATGAAGAGCAGTTATTAGACAAGCTTGTAGATATTTATAGCAAAGCTGGAATTACTCCTCCGAGTATTAAAGAAGCAGCAACTCAAATTACAGCTAATAATGAACAGCAATTATTAGATTTATTAATGTATCTAGTAGAACAAAAAATATTAGTGATGGTTAATGACGAATTATTCTATCACCAGCAAGCAATCGCTGAAATATTACTAGCATTGCAGGAGCTATCTAAGAGCAAGGAACGCTTTACGGCCAGTGATTTTCGTGATCAAATAAACGCATCACGTAAATTTGCAATCGCGCTATTAGAGTATTTCGATCGCGAAAAAGTTACTCGTCGTATTGGTGATGAGCGTATATTATTTAAGAAGTAGGAAGAATCTGTTACATTAACTTAAAACTGTTGTAATACTACTGAAACATATTGCTATTATAATGAGGGTGTCAAGAAAATTTTGACCCCCTTTTTATATATATTTATTTTATGACGTGTATGAGAACACGTCTATTTTTTTTGCCTTTTTTAATCTCAAAGGTGTTGCTATTGTAATGGATTTTACGATTGGTTTAGTTATATAATAGAGTAGGAGGGGTGTTAATATGAAGCTGTTAGTAGTAACAGGTATGTCAGGTGCAGGAAAGACTGTTGCGGTGCAAGCTTTAGAGGATATTGGTTTTTTTTGTATAGACAATATACCTCCTGCTTTAATTCCCAAATTTGCTGAACTTGTAGAGCAATCAGAGGGTAAATTAAAGAAGGTAGCTTTTGTCATTGATTTACGTAGTCGTGAATTTTTTCCTAGCTTAATTGCATCTTTGCGAGATTTAACCATAGAAGGCAAAATTACGCCGCAGGTGTTATTCTTAGATGCGGCTGATGAAGTGCTAGTTAAACGCTATAAAGAGACAAGGCGCAGACATCCATTAGCTCCGGAAGGTCAACTGTTGGAGGGTATTAAAGAGGAACGCAAAAAATTAAGCGAAATTAAAGGAATTTCAAATATCATTATAGATACAACCCAACTTAAGCCACAGCAATTAAAGGAGAAGTTGATTGGATTCTTCTCTAATAATGATAAACAGGAAATGCAGATTTCGATAATATCCTTTGGTTTTAAACACGGATTGCCGATTGATGCAGATTTGGTATTTGATGTACGTTTTTTACCTAACCCCCATTATATTGATGACCTACGACCTTATACTGGACAGAATCCAGAAGTATATAATTATGTGATGCAATGGCCACAAACACAAATTTTCTTAGAAAAGCTGACGAATTTATTAGAATTTCTATTACCTCAATATAAGAAGGAAGGCAAAGCCTCGCTTATGATTGCTATTGGTTGTACGGGAGGACGCCATAGATCAGTTGCCACTGCTGAATATCTCGGACAGTTTTTGACTGATAAGAACTACACAGTACAAATTACACATCGGGATGGAACATAATATGCTTTATGGTAAATCTAATAAGCCTCGTAACACTCGGCGTCTGTTCGGTAGTATTGTTGGTGCTTGTGGAATTATTCTAGTAGTACTTAGCTTAGCGATTTTAGTTGAGAATTTTTACTTTTTGGAACAGCCATTATGGTTAACGTCTGCAATTGCTCTTATTATATGTGTGCTTGGCATAATGGTTTCAATATTTGGATTTATGAATAATAATTATAAGTTTAGTCTGCAATTAGCTAAAAACAACACTTCACACCAATATAAAGTGGTTGTAATTGGTGGAGGTACAGGATTATCTATGCTCTTAAGAGGGCTTAAGGAATATCCGATAGATGTAAGTGCAATTGTCACTGTTGCCGATGACGGCGGCAGTTCAGGTAGGCTGCGTGATGAAATGGATATGCCGCCACCTGGAGATATTAGAAATGTGCTGGTAGCATTAGCAGATACTGAACCACTCTTAGAGAAGCTATTACAGCATCGATTTAATCGTGGCAAGAATTTATCTGGACATAGTATTGGCAATCTATTATTGGCAGCTTTACAAGAGATAACAGGTGATTTCAAATCTGCAATTCGTGAAATGAGTAGGGTTCTAGCAATCCGTGGTAAGGTGATACCTGTTGCTGAGGATCTAGTGCATTTGGTAGCGAAGATGAAGGATGGACGTGTCATTCGCGGTGAATCAGCAATACCTAAGGCGGGCGGTACTATCCAAAGGGTTTTCTTAGAACCTACTGATATAAAGGCTACGCCAGAAGCCATCGAAGCAATTTCAGAGGCTGATTTAATTGTAGTAGGACCAGGGAGCCTATATACTAGTGTGCTGCCAGCCTTGTTAGTTAATGGTATCACTGATGCTATTCGACAAGCTAGTGCAACTAAGGTATACATATGTAATATAATGACCCAGCCTGGTGAAACAGAACGGTACACGGCGTATGATCATATTAAAGCTATCTATAATCATGTCGGGCATGAGTTTTTTGATGCTATAGTCTGTCATTCTGGCAAAGTCCCCGACTCAGTTAATTTAATATATGATCGACAAGGAGCGGGACCAGTTGAAGTTAAGATAGATAAATTAAAGCGGCTGGGCTTACAAGTAATTGCGAAGGATTTAAGTATCCATCAAACATATTATCGGCACGATTCTCGAAAGGTGAGTGCATTAGTAGTCGATTTATTAGTAGAAAAGCCTGTGAAAGAGAAAGCGATGTGATTAGGCATGTCCTTTGCGGCACAAACGAAGAAGGAGTTAACCTTTATTAATGCAAATGGTTGTTGCAAAAAAGCTGAGTTATCTGCATTGATGCGTATGAATGGCAGCATCGGCTTAGGTCATAAGCGTATGTATGTAGATGTTAAAACTGAGAATGCTGCAATTGCCAGACGAATTTACTCGTTATGTAAGGATATATTCGGGATTTCGTCAGAATTATTGGTTAGACGCAAAATGCGCTTGAAAAAGAACAATACGTATATTGTACGAATTTCTGAAGATGCAAAGAGAATACTACAGGAGCTGCATATCATTGATGAAAACATTAGACCAATAGACGGTATACATCCATTATTAATTAAAAAGAAGTGCTGTAAAAAGGCTTATTTGCGTGGGGCTTTTTTGGCAGGAGGTTCAGTGAACAGTCCTGAAAGAGCATCTTACCATTTAGAAATAGCCTCTGCATACAATGAACACTGTAAGCAGCTGTGTGATATTGCTAATTCATTTAAGTTAAATGCTAAGTGCATAGAACGCAAAAAAGGATTCATCTTATATATTAAAGAAAGTGAATTGATTTCAGCGTTTATGAGTCTAGTAGGAGCACATCAGTCGTTGTTGCGTTTTGAGGATGTCCGCATAATTAAAGATATGAGGAACTCTGTTAATAGACTGGTGAATTGTGAAACGGCAAATCTAAATAAAACTATTGATGCAGCTATTAAGCAAATTGAGAGCATAAAATTAATTGATGAAACAATAGGATTAGAGAATTTACCTGATAAGCTACGTGAAATTGCCGAATTACGCTTGCAGCATCCAGATATCAATTTAAAAGAATTGGGAGAAATGTTAGCTAGTAAGGTGACTAAATCAGGCGTTAACCATCGTCTGCGAAAGTTAAATGAAATGGCTGATCAAATACGTGGTGCGCCCAGAGGGACTTGAACCCCCGCACCTGGCTCCGGAGGCCAGTGCTCTATCCACTGAGCTATGGGCGCTTAATTAATTGGTAAGTTAGCGTAGCTTAAAAGACGTGCATTAAATAGTATATAATTAATTACGTTTTTAGGCAATATTGTAATATCGTAAAATGCTAGACAATGTTATAGTACGCAACGTTGTCATGCGCAATGTTAGACTATAATTACTACATATATATAGGGAGTTGGATGAGAGAATGGCAGGCCAAGAAGTCAATTTTTTAATTGCGTTTATTTTTGGATTTGTATCTATAATTTCACCATGCGTATTACCGATTATTCCAGGTTTCTTGTCTTTTATTACAGGTACAACTATGAAGGAATTGCAAGCAGGTACTACTAAAAACCCATTTAAGCAAAAATCATTTTATCTAGCGGTTGCATTTGTATTAGGGTTCTCATCTGTATTCGTGGCATTGGGAGTTACAGCAAGTGCTGTCGGGCAACTAATAATGAAATATATGCCGTATTTAACTACAATTGCAGCAATCTTTATTTTTTTGTTTGGGTTACATATGTCTGGATTATTCAGAATTACGAAGTTAATGTCTACCAAAAAGCTAGATATGAGTCGTATTAAGGGTGGAAGCTTTATTGGGGCGTATTTATTAGGAGTAGCATTCTCGATTGGTTGGACTCCGTGCGTTGGCCCTATATTAGCTACGATATTGTTGATGGCGTCTAATGCTGAAACAGTAACGACGGGAGCTTTATTATTAACGGCTTACTCTTTGGGTAATGGCATACCATTTCTTATAATTGCCATATTTATCAATTCATTTCAGAAGCAGATGCTTAAATACGGTAAATATCTACCATATGTTGAAAAAGTGAGTGGATATTTGTTAATGCTTGTCGCTATCGCATTATATTTTGGTTGGCTTGAGCGGTTTGCGCTACTTTTCTATTAAACAATGTATTGATATCAATATACTAAATTCAACTGGGTTTAATTATATATATATCGTATTGCGAAAAGTGGTAACTAACATTAAAATAGACATGACATTGATAAAAGTATTTTGGGAGGATCAGCATGGCAATTTGCAAGCTTTCAGTTAAAGATATAGCGTTAGAGGGGAAGACTGTTTTTTGTAGAGTGGATTTCAATGTGCCAATTTCAGCAGATGGGAAGGTAACTGACGATACACGTATTGTAAAAGCATTACCAACCATTCAATATATAATTGCAAAGGGAGCTAAGGTGATTATTGCTAGTCACTTTGGTCGTCCTAAAGGTCAGAAGAAACCGGAATATAGTCTAGCTCCAGTAGCAGAACAGCTTCAGAAGTTATTACATACAGAAGTGAAAATGGCTCCTGATTGTATTGGAGCACAGGTGGAAGAGCTAAAGGCAGCTATGAAACCTGGACAAGTTCTGTTGCTTGAAAATGTACGCTTTTATCCTGGCGAAGAAAAAAATGACGAGCAGTTAGCACAAGAATTCGCAAAAAATATTGATGTATATGTAAATGATGCATTTGGAGCTGCTCATCGAGCTCATGCTTCAACGGCGGGAATTGCAAACTTTGTTCCTGTGTCTGTTGCAGGCTTTTTGTTGTTAACTGAGGTAGAGATGTTAGGGGAAGCCTTAAAAGCTCCAGAGCGTCCGTTTACTGCTATTATAGGTGGAGCAAAAATCAGCGATAAAATTCTAGTAGTTGATTGCCTGCTTGACCAAGTTGATAAGCTAATTATCGGTGGTGGCATGGCAAATACTTTCCTTAAGGCTAAAGGATATGAGTTAGGAAAGTCACTAGTAGAAGATGAGCGTCTAGAAATAGCGAAGCAGCTTATTGATAAGGCGCAAACTAAAGGTGTAGAGCTATTATTACCGGTTGATGTTAGGATAGCTAAGGAATTTGCGGCAAATACAGAATATCAGGATGTTGCAGCAGATAGCATTCCAAGTGATTGGATGGCACTTGATATTGGACCGTGTACTATAGACATATATTCAGATGCAATTCGTAGCTCCAAGACAGTTGTATGGAATGGACCAATGGGCGTATTTGAATTAAAGCCGTTTGACACTGGCACTAATAGCATAGCGCAAGTAATGGCTGACACGGATGCGTTCACAATTGTCGGTGGTGGAGATTCCGTAGCAGCTGTAGAGCTGGCAGGTCTTGTTGAGAAGATGGATCACATATCTACCGGTGGCGGAGCGTCACTGAAAATGTTAGAAGGCAAGCGATTGCCTGGCTTAGAGGCATTAAGTGATTTGGATGCGATTAACTAATCTTGTGGTATTGAAGAGGGAGTCTTGTAGAAACCGAAGGTAAGAGAGGAGGAATTATTGATGAGAAAACCGATTATTGCGGCAAATTGGAAGATGAATAAGACTATTTCACAGACAGAAGAATTTATGCGCAAGTTAATTGCCAAGGAGTTACCAGAGAATATTGAAGTTGTAGTTTGTCCACCTTATATCGGATTAAAGGATGCGACATTGTTAGCTGCAGGGTCTAAGGTTAAGGTTGGTGCGCAAAATATGCATTATGAGGATAATGGTGCATTTACTGGTGAGATTAGCCCGATAATGCTTAGCGATTTAGCGGTTCATTATGTAATTATTGGTCATTCCGAACGTCGACAATTTTTTGGAGAAACAGACGAGCTAGTTAATAAAAAAGTTCACAGTGCTATTAAATACGGCCTTACTCCAATACTTTGTGTAGGAGAGAGTATTGAGGAACGAGAAGCTGGTAGTACAGAAGCGGTACTGCATATGCAAATTGAGCAAGGACTTGCATGGCTGACTGCTGATCAGGTTGCCAATATTGTTATTGCATACGAACCAATATGGGCTATCGGAACTGGTAAATCTTCAAGCCCAGAATTAGCGAATCAGACTATTAAGGGAATACGCAAGCATATACAAGACATTTATGATTCTGTCACAGCTAAGTGTGTTCGAATCCAATATGGTGGCAGTGTTAACCCAGATAATATTCAAGAATTTTTGGGTCAGCCTGATATTGATGGAGCATTAGTAGGTGGAGCTAGCTTATCGGTAGACAGCTTCTATGATTTAGTGGTTTTTGTATAATAGACTAAGTGGCTTTTGTATAATAGATTGAGTGGATTTTATATCATAGACTTAGTGGCTTTTGTATAATAATAAGGTAGAAATCAAATGAGGTATAAGAAATAATAACAAGGGGTGAAATGGTGATACAACGAGCAAAACCAATCGCATTAATTATTCTAGACGGATATGGTCTTAGAGAAGAGACAGATGGGAACGCAGTTAAGTTAGCTAATACCCCTACTATTGATAAATTATTACAAGAATATCCAAGCACATCCTTAGGCGCCAGCGCCGAACATGTTGGTTTACCAGAAGGGCAAATGGGTAATTCAGAGGTAGGACACTTAAATATTGGGGCAGGACGGGTAGTATATCAAGAGCTAACTAGAATAAGTAAAGCGATTGAGACGGGTGAATTTTTTGAAAATACTGTCTTGATGGACGCAATTAAGCATGTAAAAAACCATAAAAAACGGCTACACTTTCTAGGTCTTGTGTCAGATGGGGGTGTACATTCTCATAGTAAACATCTATATGCACTACTAGAGCTTGCAAAAAGACAAGCAGTTGAAGATGTATATGTTCACGCATTTATCGATGGTAGAGATACATCACCTGACTCAGGTAAACAGTATATAACTGAATTATTAGAGCAGATTGATATAATAGGTACAGGCAAATTAGCTTCGGTACAAGGCAGATATTATGCGATGGATCGCGATAACAGGTGGGATCGCATCCAAAAGGCTTATCGAGCATTAACTAAAGGTGAAGGAATACCTGCCGAAGATGTAAGCACCAACATTCAGGATTTCTATGACAATGGTGTCTATGATGAGTTTGTATTACCAATGGTAATCGTAAATGATAAGCAGAAGCCGATTGGTACTATACAAGACGGAGACGCAGTAATATTTTTTAATTTTAGACCTGATCGTGCGATTCAATTGACAAGAGTATTCACAGAGCAAAATTTTCCAGAAGTTGACCGTGGATATAATCCGCCAACAACACGATTTATCTGTATGACAGAATACAGCGAAGCGATTAATGCTGAAGTCGCATTTAAAACTGCAGAATTAACTAATACGCTTGGGGAAGTTTTACAAAATCATCAATTAACACAGCTGCGAATTGCTGAAACTGAGAAATTTAAGCATGTTACATCGTTCTTTAGTGGTGGCAGGGAGCAGGAATTTAAAGGTGAGACAAGAATTCTGATAGATTCGCCGAAGATTAGTACATACGATTTAAAACCAGAGATGAGTGCTTATGAAGTGACCGAGGCTGTTTGTCAGCAGATTGAAGCGGATGCTTTTGATGTTATTATCCTGAATTATGCAAATGCTGATATGGTGGGTCATACTGGGCAAATTGAGGCAGCATCGAAAGCGGTTGAAGCAGTAGACGATTGTCTAGCTAAGTTAATTAAGGCAATTCAAGCAAAAGGTGGTATCGCTCTGATTACTGCCGATCATGGCAATGCTGATATGATGAAACAATCAACTGGGAGCACGCATACAGCACATACGGTAAGTAGGGTTCCTTTTATTGCGACAACTAACGACATTGATGGACAAGCGATTAGCCTTAAAGCTGATGGAATTCTAGCCGATATAGCACCGACGATATTGCATTTATTAGGTATTGATCAACCAAGTGAAATGACAGGGAAAAGTTTAATAGTAGCTAAAGAATAACAAAATTTTATTTATAGGGGGTACATATAATGTCAATTATTTATGATGTATACGCAAGAGAAGTTCTTGATTCCCGTGGGAATCCAACTGTTGAAGTGGAAATAGAGCTTGAGTCAGGTAATATTGGACGGGCAATAGTACCTTCTGGTGCTTCGACAGGTGCTTATGAAGCGGTAGAATTGCGTGATGGTGGAACTCGTTATATGGGAAAAGGCGTTCTGCAAGCTGTTGAACATGTAAATGAAGTTATTGCGCCTGAATTGATTGGAGAAGATGCATTCGATCAAGTGGGTATTGACCAACTATTAATAGAGCTTGACGGAACTCATAATAAGGGCAAGCTAGGTGCGAATGCTATTCTTGGTGTATCGATGGCAGTTGCTCGTGCAGCGGCAGAGCATGTGGGGTTACCGCTATATACATACCTTGGAGGGTTTAACGCACGTCAGTTGCCTGTGCCTATGATGAATATTCTAAATGGTGGGCAACATGCTGATAACAATGTAGATATTCAAGAGTTCATGGTTATGCCTGTAGGAGCTAAGGATTTCAAGCAGGCTCTAAGAATGGGAGCAGAGATATTTCATAATCTAAAGGCTGTCCTAAAGGCTAAAGGCTTAAATACGGCAGTTGGCGATGAGGGCGGTTTTGCACCGAATTTAGCATCTAATGAAGAAGCATTGACTGTTATAATGGAAGCAATTGAGAACGCTGGATACAAAGCTGGGGAAGAAATTTGTCTTGCACTAGATGTGGCTGCAACTGAGTTATATAAAGATGGCCAATATCATTTAGATGGCGAAGGTGTAGTTAAGAGTGCAAAAGAGATGATTGATTTTTATCAACAGCTAGCTGATAAATACCCGATCATTTCGATTGAAGATGGTCTAAGTGAAGATGATTGGGATGGATGGAAACAATTAACGGAAAGACTTGGCGATAAGATTCAATTAGTTGGTGATGATCTGTTCGTAACCAATACAGAGAGGTTAGCAAGAGGTATCAATGATGCAACAGCTAATTCGATTCTTATAAAGGTTAACCAGATTGGTACGCTAACTGAGACATTTGAAGCTATTGAAATGGCAAAGCGTGCTGGTTATACGGCTGTAATTTCTCATCGTTCAGGCGAGAGCGAAGACACTATTATTGCTGATATTGCTGTAGCAACTAACGCCGGGCAGATAAAGACGGGCGCTCCATCTAGAACGGATCGCGTAGCTAAATATAATCAATTATTAAGAATTGAAGATAATTTAGCGTATACATCGACATATCCTGGGTTAAAAGCTTTCTATAACTTGAAAAAATAAAGAAATGAGTATAAATAAACTTGCTCTTAATTTTTGATTATGATATAGTATTCCTAGTGTTTTCATGAGCATGTGTAGTATATTCAATTACACCTGTAATAGGAGGTGGCAAGATGGTTGTATTTTTGAAGGTTTTATTAGTAATAATTTCATTAGCGCTGATCGCTGTTGTACTGTTACAGCCAGGTAAGAGTGCTGGATTATCTGGTGCAATTGCAGGTGGAGCTGAGCAAATGATCGGAACGAAAGCTAAAGGATATGAGAAAATTCTTGAGCGAGTAACTAAGTTTGTAGCGATTGGATTCTTATTATTATGCTTTATCGTTGCCTATTTAGTAAAATAATGAAATAATGAACTCACCATCATATGTATGGTGAGTTTTTTAATGCATTAGATTTATAATATATCAAGTTTTCTATATAGGAGGGATCTCTTTTGAAAGCATGCTTATTAATCCACGGTTTTACTGGCTCACCATTTGAAATAAAACCATTAGCTGAAGCGTTGAGCCAGCAAGGTTATGTTGTTGAAACCCCAGTGTTAGCGGGACATGGTATGGATGAGGATTTATTAGATGTTTGCTGGACAGATTGGATTCGTTCTGCAGAGAATGCACTAAAGCCGATGCTTGGTAAGTACGAAGAAATCAATGTTGTCGGATTTTCAATGGGAACATTAATTGCTGCTTACCTTTCTACGCAGTACCCTGTAACTAAATTAGTGTTATTAAGCCCGGCGATTTACTTTATAAATTATCGACAGCTATTCGAAAATATGTCAGTAGCTATTAAAAATAAGTTTGAAGGTTCAATTAGCGAAGAGTTAAAATTCTATATGCAGAAAGCAACGAATACGCCACTTCGAAGTGTAATAGATTTTCGACGTTTAACTAAACATTTGACGCCATATGTAGAACAGATAACTGTGCCGACTTTAATATTGCATGGTAAGATGGATGCTTTGGTTGAAGCTGATAGTGCACAGCAAGCTTACGAAGTTATAAAAAGTGAAGACAAAAAGTTAATTTTTCTCGAAAAATCGCAACACATTATGTGCCATGGCGAAGAAAGCGGGTTAATTAACCAATATGTGATTGATTTTTTTCAACAAAATGAATTATCTCAGTAGAGTAATAACATTCCTCTAAGGCTATCAGGAAACTATTCTAATATTTTCGTTATTACATTAGTGAAAATAGGGCATAATATATAGCGTGAAATGGGTTCTTCTACCAGACCTTGAATATAAAAGAACGAGTAAAGCGAGGTGGTTATGAATATATGAAAAAAGAAATTTTATTAGATTTCATGGGTGAACTTAAATATAAACCAATGACTGTTAATGAATTATTTGAGCAGTTTGATGGTGAAGAGAGTGAAGAATTCAAGGAGTTAGTTAAGTTACTTAATGAATTAGAGAACGAGGGCAAGGTGATTCGTACTCGCGCTAATACATATGGATTACCAGAGCGAATGAACTTAGTAGTTGGTAAAGTTCAAGGACATGCCAAAGGCTTTTGTTTTGTATTGTCTGAGGATAAGTCTTTTTCGGATGTCTATATTAGCGCTGAGAACACGAATACAGCAATGCATAAGGACCGTGTATTAGTTCGGCTAGCAACCAAAAGCGAAGGCGCAAGACAAGAAGGACAAATTATCAGAATTTTGGAACGTGCCAACAAGCAGATTGTCGGTACATTTTTCTCAAGCCGTAATTACGGTTTTGTTGTACCAGATGATAAACGGTTAGCTAGTAAAGATATCTTCATACCAAAGGAAGAGATGTTAGATGCCCAAGAAGGATATAAGGTAGTTGCAGAGATTACTAATTATCCAGAGGGTAGAATGAGTGCAGAAGGTAAGATTGTAGAGGTACTAGGTCATATTAATACGCCTGGTGTAGATATTCTGTCAATTATTCGCAAGCATGGCATTCCAGAAGTGTTTCCTCCAGAGGTCTTGGCTGAAGCTGAGCAGGTACCAGAAACGATAAGTGAAGCAGAGCTTGTAGAGCGTCGTGATTTACGTAATAGACGGATGGTGACGATCGATGGTGAGGATGCCAAGGACTTAGATGATGCAGTTTCAATTGAAAAGTTGGAAAATGGCAATTATCGTTTAGGTGTTCATATTGCAGATGTTAGCTACTATGTAAAAGAAGGTTCTGCGATAGATAAGGAAGCAATGCAGCGCGGGAATAGTACATATTTAGTTGACCGAGTTATTCCGATGCTGCCAGAGCGATTGTCTAATGGCATATGCAGTTTGAATCCGCGTGTTGATCGGTTGGCAATGACTTGTGAAATGGAGCTTGATGATGACGCTAAGGTTGTCAATTATGAGCTGTTTCCAAGTGTTATTTGTACTGTTGAGCGCATGACATATACGAATGTACGTAAAATTGTGGAAGATGAAGACCAAGAAGTAATTGACAGATATCAAGACTTAGTTGAAGATTTTATGATGCTGAAAGATTTAGCCACAAGATTACGGAATCGACGTATGGAGCGTGGGGCAATAGATTTTGATTTTGAAGAAACGAAGATTGTTGTTGATCTACAAGGTAAACCAATTGATTTAGTAAAACGTGAGCGAAGCACCGCTGAGAAG
>Ga0265293_10003282_pt1 | contig 30316 bp, 27 predicted proteins | sample Munlanlewell138R_FD_192505 | JGI IMG/M metagenome (GOLD analysis project Ga0265293, IMG submission 192505) | Leachate microbial communities from a municipal landfill in Southern Ontario, Canada - Leachate well 138R | ecosystem: Engineered > Solid waste > Landfill > Unclassified | place: Canada... | reverse complement strand
GATTCAGATAGTCCCATTTTTTGGGATTATTCCCATTTTTTGGGATTCAGATAGTCCCATTTTTTGGGATTATTCCCATTTTTTGGGATTCAGATAGTCCCATTTTTTGGGATTATTCCCATTTTTTGGGATTCAGATAGTCCCATTTTTTGGGATTATTCCCATTTTTTGGGATTCAGATAGTCCCATTTTTTGGGATTATTGTTTTTCAACAACGTCATATTTTACCGTTTTCAAGGTCTAACTTTGTAAAATGTTTGCACTTGTAGATGGAAATAATTTTTATGCTTCTTGTGAAAGGGTGTTTAATCCTGCGCTAAACAATAAGCCTGTAGAACCTGATTGGGAATTTCTGGCAGAGAAAATATAAAATCCATATGGAACCCGAATTAAACGAATCAAAATACCTACATCTTACCCACACATCACATTCGCTCAGAACTGGTTAGGGGTCTAAATTTATATAAAAAATATCTAAATTTGGGATTTAATGAAATTCTTGTAGATTCTTTAATCTTTAGTTTTTAATATTTCTAATAATTCTGAAACATGTTTTTGGGACTCTCTTAAACATTCAGTTAAGTTTAATATGTTTTTATTATAAGTGTTTACAACATCTCTCAAGTCATTATGATTGAAGCTTTTATCACCGGTCTTTGAGCTGCCTACATTTTTGCTTACATTATTATCGCCATGAACTTCTGTTATAAATTTAAGATTTTTAATTTTAATCATGTCACCTTCTTCGAGAATTAGCCATTCTGGATTTAAATCGGGATAAGCTTTCAGGATTTTTTCAATCGTAGAAGAACTTAGGCCTGAATTTTTATTAATAGATCTACCGATTGAGCCAACGGACAACCCCGCTTCATTAGTAATTCGATTGGGATTCAATCCTTTATAGTCCATATATTTTTGTAACCGTTCCGTAATAGTCATAAAAACAATACAATTATTCAAAGTTAAATTTGGTTTATTGACAAAATGTTATATATTTGCGCTATATATGCGCATATAAGCAACATTAGCTTAACAAATATAAACCAAAATACATATATAATGATAAAAGTAAGTGAAAAAATCCGGGAGTTAATCTTAACCAATAATGATTTCAGCTTAAAACTTGCCCAAGCACTGCAAGTTACACAACAGTCAGTAGTTTCATTAGCAAAACGAAACAGCGTTAAATTAACATTGTACGCCGCCATTCTTCTTTATAAGGAAGAAGGTTTTACCGACGAAGAAATTTTCGAGGATGCTTATAAAAAAGTTGGAAATGAATTATGATTTAATTCGACTGAAAGGCACAACAAAGCAAAAACATTCAGCAAAAAAATAATCCGTGGATTACAATAAAATTATACAAGAATTTTGGAAAATTAATTTGGAAAGGAATTTAAGTAAAAGTTCTTGTGTCTTTTATTTATACATTTTTTATCAGTGTCAGCTTCTAAATCAAAATGAAGTTTCTTTATCATTTTCGGATGCGCAAAAACTAATAGGAATATCTAAAAACACATTAACTAAAATCAGAAATGAATTAAAAGATAATGGTATAATTACAACTACAACTTCAGGTAAAACATCCACGATATACAAATTAAGCAATCTATCTAAAATAGAATCTATTAATTTCGATAATGTCGCTGAACTCAATAATACAAATAATCAAGAATCCTTTTCACCATCGAATTCTAAAAAGAAATTCCAAGAAATAGGCAAAAATTCAAAAACCCAAGCAAAAACTATAAGTAACATTAATATTCCAACCTTTTCAGAATTTCTTGAATATGCAAAAACATTAGAAGGTTATAACCCCACAATGGATATAACGTTATCAGGCAAATATGAGCAATGGGTAGCTAACGACTGGAAAAATGCATTCGGACACCCAATTAAAAGCTGGAAAGGATCATTAAAATCAAGTTGGGTACACATAATAACAGATTACAAAAAATCAATTAATTTTTCAAAATTCGACAATTTACCAAATAGAAAATATCCAAAAAGCACATACAATGAGTGAATTTAATAAAGATATAGAACTCGAAAGAAAAGTTATTGGAGAAATTTTGATAGATTCAAAACAACTCAGTTTACATTATTTTAAACTGAGCGAAGATTTATTCTATGAACAAAAGCATAAAACAATTTACTGTGCTATAAGAAACCTTTTTGAAAACAACGAACCTGTAGACTTATCTACAATAGACAGAGAATTACAAAAAAACAAAAATAAAAATCTCATAAGTTACCTTATTGAGTGTACATCTATGGTAGCGTCTTCAGCACATTTAGAACATCATATTTTTATTTTAGTTGAACTTGCTGCTAAAAGAGATTTTGCAAGCAAATTTTATACACTTTCCTCAATAGCACGTAATCCAGAATCTAACATCTTCGAACTTAGAGATAAAGCATTAGAATATTTTGATAATATTTTTCTTGAAAGATTTATTGAGAAAACTAAAGAACAAAGACACTTCCCAGAACTGATCGATTCAGTGCATCAGAATATAAAACAGATAACGAATGGAGTTAAAGTTGGTCTGTTTTCATCTTTAGATTTGATTAATAAAATATTTGGTGGTTGGCAAAAGTCGGAGCTAACTATTGTCGCTGGTCGACCAGGAATGGGTAAAACAGCATTCTTAGTGCAGTGCGCAATTGATCAAGCAATACAAAACAATTCAGTAGGTATAATATCTCTTGAAATGTCGGCTGAGCAACTTACAAGTCGATTTATTTCTAATTATACGGAAATACCAAATTCATCAATTCTAAGAAAGGGATTAAATGAAACCGAAATTTTAGAATTCATGAAATATAAAACAGCAATGCAAGAATTGCCGCTTCATATAATCGACACTCCAGGCTTATCAATTCAAGATATAAGAATGAAATCTAAGATATTAAAATTAAAATACAATATTGAAATATTATTTATAGACTATTTGCAACTATCATCAGATCCGATTAAAAATAAAAATCGCGAACAAGAGATTTCGTCCATCACAATGGGGTTAAAAAATATTGCAAAAGAGTTAAATATTTCTGTCATAGCATTATCTCAACTCAGTAGAGCCGTGGAGAATCGTATTGATAAAAGACCAATTCTAAGTGATTTAAGAGATTCAGGATCTATAGAACAAACCGCAGACGGAGTAATATTTTTATTTAGACCTGAATATTATGGCATACAGAATTGGGGCGAAGAATATGATTTTGAACCTACAAAAAATGAAATTGAATTAATTATTGCAAAAAATCGGAATGGTGCAATACATCATGAGAGATGTGCTGTGAATCTTCCTATATCCCAATTTTCTAATTTAAAAAAGTTTAACAATGAGAAGTTACAAAGAAATTAAAACAAAATTCAAACCTATATTGTTTAGTGTTCCCATGATACAAGCTATTCTTTCCGGTCAGAAAAAACAGACACGGCGAATTATTAAAAATATATCAGGTGAATGCATGTTTTGTGGTTGTAGTGATTTTGATTGTTCGCAATGTAAATCAAAAACAGGTGGACCATGCAGCTGGGTGAATTCTGATGAAACAATTTGTTCTGCCTGCATTGATTTTCCGACTGATAATTCAAAGTATCAGATTGATGATATTCTTTGGGTTCGTGAAACGTTTTATATTGACTATAAAGGTATAACTCACTATAAGGCTGATCCTGATCAATATAATTACGCTGGTTTATGGAAACCATCTATTTATATGCCAAAAACGGTGGCAAGAATATTCCTAAGGGTTGAAGATGTTTCGGCTGAATACATTCAAGATATTTCAGATAAAGATGCAATTGCTGAAGGAATTGAGATTGCAGATTTTATTTCAGTAGCCACTAAATACTATAAAAACTACATCGGAGGCGTACATCTTTTTATATCTCCTAAAAAATCTTTCGAGACATTATGGATTTCAATTAATGGGAGACAAGCTTGGGATGAAAACCCTCTCGTTTGGACTTATAAATTTAGTAGATTAGAGATGGCTGATATTGATTTAGATACATTTTTAAATTAATGAACATGGTTAATAATCAAATTTTCGTGAAATTAATATTTAAAATCAAAAAACATAAAATTATGAAAAAAATTGACAAAATTTTAAAAGAAACAGAACGAGCAAAACTTGTTTTGATTGACAATAAAAAATACTGGATTCCAAACAAACATATCCAAAATGATTCAGTTGATGACGAAGAATTCAAACTAGAAGAGTTGATAGAAGAAAAAATGAAAATCAAAGTTGAAATATCAGAACATTCAGAAAGATCTTATAAAGTGCAACTTCAACTTGATATTGAGGGGCATAAAAAGGAGAAACTTGGATTTCTACCAAAATCAAAGGTAAATATTGAAAATGAATGTATTGTTATTGAGCCTTTCTTTTGGAATTCAATGATTACAGGAATCTTCGATTCTGAAATTGAATATCAAAATAAATTTCAAAAACTTGGTAAGAAAGGTGATCTTATAACTAACAAAGATAACACTACACTTATTATGATAAACGAAGACAATTCCGGGAATTTGAAAGATAAAGTGGAAATAACTCTAACTGGTTTCCAAATTATTTCAAACAATTTAGAGTAATGAATAAAATCAATAAAATCGGAAATATCGCTCCAGAATGCGTAGAGCGGCATCCTAAATCCACAGATGGAAGCTAAAAAGCTTAAATATAAAAAACTAGATAAAAGTCAATCACATGTTCAGAAGCGAACATCTGACAAGATTTCTATTGAAGAAAAACAATTTTTAAATTTGTTAGCTGAAATAATTGTCAAAAACGCATTAAAAAAGAAAGCATGAAAACAGCAATCGGTTATGTTAGAATAAGTACTGAGGATCAATCATCTTTCTCTATCCCATATCAAGTCGACCAAATCACTGAATATTGTCAAAAAAATAATTACAATTTAGTTGAGATATTTAAAGACGAAGGTCAATCCGGAAAAAATTTTGATAGAAAAAACTGGAAAAACTTAGACAAGTTTCTAAAAGGGAACAAAAATAAAGTTGATGTACTTATAGTCTTTAAATACAATCGCTTTTCACGTAATTTGAAAGATGCATTAAATGTTATTCATCAATTAGAAGAAGTATATGGAATAACCTTATTAAGTGTATCTGAACCATTACCGTTAGACCCTGAAAATCCATTTTTTTTTCAGTTTAGAGTTAATATGCTTTTACAAGCTCATTCGGAGTGGCTTATGATAAGGGACAACACTGTGAATGGAATGCGAAAAGCTAAAAGTCTAGGTTGTTACTTGGGAAATGCCCCATTTGGCTATAAGAATTCACGAACAAATGATAACCTCAGTACATTAGAAATAGATGAAGAAAAAGCGGCAATTGTTAAAAAAATATTTGAGCTTTATATAATTGGATGGAATTTCAAAAAAATTGCAGAATTTGTTAAAGAACTAGGTTTTAAAAGAAGTGGCCGTTCCGCAATTAAAAGAGTGCTTCAGAATCATGTTTACGCCGGATTAATAAATAAAAACATTGGTAAAGAAGAATCTATATATATAAAGGCAATTCATGAAGCTATTATTGATCCGGATGTATTTCATAGTATTCAAAATCGGCTTCGATCACCAGAAAGAACCAATTTACAAGCTAATGAAAACGCTTGGCTAAAAAGAATGATTAGTTGTCCAGACTGTGGGAGAATAATGACATGTAGTAGATCAAAAGGCAGATCAGCTTATTATTGGTACTACGAATGTTCAGTTCACCGGAAAGGATATCCAATCAATAAAGCCCACAAAATATTCGAAGACATTTTAGCAGAACTTGATTTAAATCATACTCAATTAAAATATCTCGAAGAACAGATAAAGTTAACGCTTAAAGAACATCTATTTGATAGCAGAGAAAAGCTACCAATTTTAAAAAAGAAATTTACTGAGATCAAAACAAAAATACAAACACTAAATGAGAAATATTTCGAAGCTATGATTGATGATTCTACTTATATTGAATATAAAAATAAATACACAAAAGAGTCTAAAAAGTTAGAATCAGAAATAAAATTAATTACTGTAAATGAGAAAAAAGTTATGACAAATATATTTGAGAATTTCGAAAAATTAGTTGATATAAAATCAACATTTGAAGCAGCAGATATATATCAAAAACAGAATTTTATACAAATTGGGTTCGGTAACTCTATAACATTTGATGGTGACATCTACCGAACCGCTTATTTGAATCCAATATTTTTACCTAAAGCCTTGTTACTCAATAAAAAAAGGCTTATGGAATACAAGCCTTTTTCTGGATATTTGGACAAAGTCCCATTAGGGGTGGCTGATGGGATTCGAACCCACGACTTTCAGAACCACAATCTGACGCTCTAACCAGCTGAACTACAGCCACCGTTTAATTGCGAGTGCAAATATACTCTTTTTCCGATTTAAAATAAAAATTTTAGACAATCCCTTCAAAATCTTTCAACCCCAAATAGCCTTTCAGCATAAAGCCTTCACCGGCTTGCGTCCCGATGAGCATACCCAAATCTCTCGCACGGTTTTCTATGCTTTGCTGGAAGAGTTTCGAAGAAATTGGCGTCTCCGGTTCATCGCTTTCCGGGTCAAAGAATTGCGTTTTATAAGCGGCAACGGCTTCATTCTTCTTTTCGATGAATCCTGTTACATCCAAAACAAAGTCCGGTTGCAGCGGATACCACTGAATGAAATGAAAAACATGTTTTGGTCGCCAAGCCTGCTGGCCGGTTTCAATCTTGCGCAAACCTGATAGGAAACAAGCTTTCTCCACCAAGTCAGCTCCTTTGCCGTGGTCGATGTGGCGGTCTTTCATTGCGTTGGCCAGCACTATTTCGGGTCTGTATTTTCTAAGGATTTTAATGATTTCCATTTGATGTGCTTCATCATTCACAAAAAATCCATCGCGGAAACCAAGGTTTTCCCTGAATTCAACGCCGAGGATTTGCGCTGCTTCCGCTGCTTCTTGTTTCCGGGTTTCAGCCGTTCCGCGGGTGCCGAGTTCGCCCTTGGTCAAATCGAGGATACCGACCTTTTTACCTTCGGCCACCATTTTTGCAACAGTGGCTCCGCAGCCTAATTCAACATCGTCGGGATGCGCGCCTATGGCCAATATATCGAGTTTCATTTGGAATGATTTATTCATTACACTACAAAATCAGGATTGTTTTTCAATCCATTTGGTGATTTTTGAACTTTCGGGTTTAGTGACCGAATAGAAATAATCCTCCAGCGTACCATCTTCGTTGATGATGTATTTTTGGAAATTCCATTTCACCGAAGAACTCTTTTTGCCGTTCAGTTCTTTTTGGGTCAGAAACTGATAGATGGGTGCCATTTCATCGCCGGTCACATGAATTTTGCTCATCATCGGAAAGCTGACTCCGTAATTGAGTTGGCAGAATTCAGCAATTTCCTCGTTGCTGCCCGGATCCTGTTGCCCAAAATCATTGGAAGGAAAACCAATCACCACAAAACCCGATGATTTGTATTTTTGGTACAATGCTTCCAAGCCTTCAAACTGAGGGGTGAAACCACATTTGGAGGCGGTGTTGACAATCAGTATTTTTTTGCCTTTCAATGCAGCGAAATCAAAATCATTTCCATTGATGTCTTTGACTTTGTAATCATATATCGTATTCATTTTCTCTTGCGTTTGTGCTTTGCAGTTGATAAGTATCAGCAACAAAACGGTTAATCCTAAAAATCTCATTGTTCGGTGTGATTAATTTCTTTTAACTTTTTAGATGTTTTCACCGGTTTTTGTTTCTTGTATTTTTTGTCCAAGAAATAAGCAATTAGAGACAATACAAGCATACTGTAAGCGGTGATGTAAATCCAGTTTGGAACCGGAATCGGGTCACCAGCCGCATAGGAATGCAAACCGGCTAAATAATAATTTACCCCAAAATAAGTAAAAATAATCGACCAGATGGCCCAAAGTGAAGCCAAATTAAAGGTTAATCTTCCTCGAAGACCGGGGACTAATCTCAAGTGAAGTACTGCGGCATAGAAGATGACAGAAATAAATGCCCAAGTTTCTTTGGGATCCCAGCTCCAGTATCTTCCCCAACTTTCGTTGGCCCACATGCCGCCAAGGAAAGTTCCGATGGTCAGGGCGAAAATTCCGATGGTCAGCGACATTTCATTGACAATGGTCATTTCCTTGATTGAATGCCGGATTTTTGGGGTGGGTTTTATACAGAACAAAATCAGTGAAATCACCGCCAGTACCGCAGAAAGTCCGAAAAATCCATAACTGGAAGTAATGATGCCCACGTGAATCATCAGCCAATAAGATTTTAGCACAGGTTCCAAAGGTGTAATTTGCGGATCAAGCATGGAACCACCATGTGCAAATCCCATCATAATCATGGCGACCAATGCGCCGGCAGCAGGAATAAATGCATTGCGGTTTCGGTAAAGAATTAATCCCGACAAAACTCCGACACCGGAGATGAAAACGATGGCTTCATATCCGTTGCTCCAAGGTGCATGACCGGAAAGGTACCAACGTACCGCCAAAGCCATCCCCTGTACAATCAGTGCAGTGACAGTCAGTATCAACAATAATTTACTCAATCCCCGAATGAGTTTTGAACCGTTGGTAAGCACTTCCGCAAATCCGAGCAAAACCATGAGAATCCCCAGAAAACTATAGACAATCATCAGCCAAAAGAAAACATTCAGCTTGTTGTATATGACTTCTAAATTGACTTTTGAATCTGCCGGGATTACATTTTTTCCCCATTCGTGCTGGAATTCAGAAATATCATTTAGACCCTGCTCAGCTTTGTCCCAATTCCCGGTTTGCAATCCGGATTTCAATCCGTTGAAATAGTTGGTGATAAAGGCGTAAGCCGTAGTATCGATTTCGACAGGACTTTCTTCCGAAGTATAAATCCAGCTTCTCCAAGTTTGCGCCAAATCATTTTTTACCGGAATTATTTTCGTGTAATAACCGTAAACAATATTGTTGAAAATATTGAATCTTTCAGTTACTTCAATAACTTCTTTGTCGTAATTCGATTGGTCAGCCTGTCTTTTGCTAAAGGAGATATTGTATTGATTCTCTAATTTAAATTTCCCGGTATTCAAATCCACCAAATTGGCGTAGGAGGTATAACCATCGGAATTGGCACCGGTTTGACGGGCGAGTTCCTCACCTCCTTTTTTTCTCACAGAAATCAAAGGTTCATTGACCCAATAAGCCGGGTCGATTTGCATGGACAGAAACCATTGTTCGGATGATAAATCTTTATAGCGGTCTTTTTTATAAATTTTTCGAAGCAGTTCCAATGTATGCGTATTCATCGGTTTGATACGTCCTTGAAAATCTTGCACCAAAAGATGACCGAATTTTTCGGCGTGAACAGGATCTATGACTTTGTTGTGAAATTCATCCGGATCGGCAAAGTGCGCGGTAGGCTGCAATTCTTCGTGGCTTACAGTAATTGAATCCTGGGCTGAATTTTGCTCAACATTTGTATCCGGATTTTGTCCAAATCCAAACCCGAAGAGCAAGAAGAAAGGAAGGAGAACCAATGATTTCTTATGCATTTTTTTCAATGAACTGTTCAATTTCCAGAAATGTGTTCCCCGCCAGAACAAGGTCGCAAACATGCCGGTAAACAACAGGAAATAACCAATATAAGTTATGTTCGTACCCCACCAATCCTGATTGACCGACAAAATTGTGCCGGTTTCGTCCGGGAAATAACTTGCCTGAAAGAATCTGTAACCACGGTAATCCATCACATTGTTCATGTAAATATGATGTGAAGTTTCCTCACCCTTGTCGATGACACTGATCTCACTTTCATAGGAAGACGGGTTGTTGGAACCGGGATAACGATCCAATATAAAATCATCGCAACGAATTGAAAATGGCGTGGTTACAATTTTTGAACCATAACCCAACGTGATGTCCAACCCATTGATGTGGATATTTTTGCTGTATCCGGTAACGCCTCTGCCTCCCTGAATCATCAGCGTGTCTTTTTCGTCACCGGAGCTGATTTCCAACTGTATCATACTCAGGAGATTCTTGTCCGTTGCATTGGTTTTGTCCCCTTGGTAATAGACAACTTCCCCATCAAAAGCCGGATTGGGAATGATGAAATTGGTGTTGTTAATTGTGTAAAGTGTTCTGAAACTCAATTTGGCCGGGTCATTGATATGGATGATGCCCGATTGTTGTTCGAGCAGTGCGGAATCGACAACCACACCAACTTGCTGTCCTTGCATCGACATATATTCTCCTTCAAAGGGAGAATTGATCAAGATGCTGTCACCACTTTCTACAAGCTGAACCGAGCCGGGCATGGGATTGTTGAAACTGAACATCGTGCCGCCGATATTTTTGACTTCTCCTTCCGCAATATAATTGTTTTCCCTGCCTCCTTGTCCCATCGTAACGATATCAAGCATCTTTTTTCCGGAATCGGATTTTTTGATGGAATCTTTCGCCAATGGGATGTAATCAATCGATTTCAGGGAAATGATTTTGTTGTCAAATTGATAATCCTGTTTGAATGTTCTTTTGAAAGGCCAAGGCGTGTCTTTCGCATTGAAATAAGACATCATGTACGGATTCTTGTCATATCGGAGTGCTTTTTCCCCATCGCTGATATCAATCTTGAAATAAGTCAGGTCGCTGATGATTTCATTGGTGGTTTCTCCTTCGCGAATGGGCATTTGCCCTTCGAATCCCATATACCGGGTTACCGCTCCGCCGATAAACATCAGGATAAAAGCCAAATGAAATACCAACACCGGCCATTTGTCCCTTCGGGTCAGTCGGTACCTTTTGATGTTGGCGACGAAAAGGATGATGAGCCAAAGCATCAGCAATTCAAACCATTTGGCATTGTAAATCAGCGCTTTGGCTGTAGCTGTATCGTAGTCGTTTTCCACGAAAGTCGCAACCGCCATCGAAATGGCAAACAAAAGTAAAAGAACAGTCATGGTGCGGGTGGAAAATAGAAATCTTTCTAAGCGTGTCATTTATTCATTCTAATTTGGTTTACAAAAATACTGTTTGTAATTGTTAAAACCGGACTAAAGTCTTATGATTTTCACCATAATAATCAATCTCATTATTTTAATTTTTTTGATTGGCTGGATTTAAACTTTTTCAAAAAACAAACCTTTCCCAAAGTTAGATGTATTGGAAAAGGTTTTGAATTGAGAAACAATTTGATTTTAATTATTTTATACTACAAGGATTTCAGATATTCTGTCAAATTCGCTTTTTCATCTGCGGTCAAACCTAAATTTAATTGAGAATTGTATCGTTCTACAACATCGGATAGCGTTGCGGCAGAGCCATCATGAAAATAGGGCGGATGAAACCAGATTCCTTTCAGCGGTGAGACTCTCCATTTTTTTGTAGCTGACCGGTTTACATAATCTTTGTCAACTGCCACAGAAGCACTTTGCGGATGAAGAAAACCGGCTTCAGTAACATCTGTAAATCTTGGGCCGGAGTGACAAGTTGCACATTGTGCTTTGTTGTTGAATAGAATTTTTCCTTGCGCAGCCTTATCAGCGTTGTAGGTACCTTCCGGTCCGGCCGGTGCATCAATCGAGAATTGATAAGCCTGCAATGCTGCGAGCTTGTCCGTTACCAAATCATCGTTTTCACGGTAATCCACTTCCCAATTTATGCGGTCATCTTTAAAATAACCATGTCCATGCATTTGGGTCACCGCAACATATCTGTTCCAATATGCCACCGGACCTTCCGGTTCATGTTCTACATCACCATCTCCTGTGAAAATGGCTTTCGGCAAACCATACAAACCATAAGCCGGTGGAATAACAACCGGATTATTCAATCCGTCATGATTGTATCTCGGATCGTACATGCCCGGTCCCCAAGATGCATAAACATCTTTTTGTTCCTGCGTCAGCGCAGGAGACAATGAAATAATCAACCCCGGATTCAAATCCCGGTTGGGATAACCGTCCAAACGATTTCCGATTCCAGGCGCAAAGGAGTTGTCAACGGTTGAATGACACAAAGCGCATGTAACCCTCATGCGGTCAAGATTTTAGCTGCCGTCATTGTTTTGACTGACCTGTCCTTTTACACCGACAACTGCACCGAGTTGCAACAAAACCAAAGTTGTTTGAGGGTCATTCAAATCCACCTGTCCGTTTTGAATAGCTTCCACAACTTCCGGAGGAAGTGCAGAAGCATCCACTTTCAAACCAACGCTCAAAGCCGTAACCGGACTGACGGCTGCTTGGACAACTTCGTTCATTTTCAGGACATCTGTCCAGAAAGTTTCATCGCCAAATGTTTCATATCGAAATACCATTTGTCCTTCAGCAACCAAGGTAGGGTCAAGGGGTGGCAAATTCAAATCTCCCTCACCTGCATCAATCTTGTGTCCGCTATCGTCATTGTTGCAATTTATCATTGTAAATACAACAAATACTGAAAACGCCAGCGTTTTTAATATTGTTCTCATAAGTCTTTTTTAAATTAATATTTTATCGAATGAAAAGCTGTTTGAGGCAAGCCTTTATTCAATTAGAGTAAATGGGAAAAGAATCGGTTACAGGAAATTGAAAAAATTTCTGAGCACAGCATTTTTCAATTTATTCCAAATAGATGATGTTTAGAATTCGGTTTTCAAAGAATTTGATTAAATTTCCCGGAATTTTCACAGCAAATTAATTAACACAAATTATGTCAACAGCAAGAATTCAAACCAATTATCCTGCGCTTTACACTTTGATTGTGGTTTTCTTCTTTTGGGGATTTATCGCCGCGGGCAACAGTATTTTCATTCCATTTTGCAAACATTACTTTGACCTCGATCAGTTTCAATCGCAATTGGTTGATTTTGCGTTTTATACGGCGTATTATGTCGGTGCCTTGTTGTTGTTTATTTTCAGTTCGGCTTCGGGCAAGGATTTAATCGGGAAATGGGGTTACAAAAAAAGTATCGTTTACGGATTGTTGTTTTCCGCTTTGGGTGCGGCGGCAATGATTGTGGCGGTGGAAGTAAATTCTTATCTCGGAATGTTAATCGGATTATTCATCGTCGCCCTTGGATTTTCACTTCAGCAGACTGCAGCCAATCCATTTGCGATTTTGCTTGGTGACCCCAAAACCGGTGCCAGTCGCGTGAATCTCGGCGGTGGCATCAATTCCTTCGGGACGACCATCGGGCCGTTGATTGTGGCTTTTGCCCTTTTTGGAACGGCGGCTTCGGTTACCGATGAGGAGATTGCAGGATTGGCATTGAACAAGGTAATTTATCTCTATGTGGGTGTTGGTCTGTTGTTTATTGCGGCGGCGGCCTTGTTTTATTTTTCTAAAAAAGTTCCGGCCGGAATTTCGGATGAACCGATTGAGAAATCCAACAAAGCCATTCGGATTTTAGTGGTAATGACGTTATTGCTCGCAGTGATGTTCACGCCGGTTTTTAACAGTTACAAAAGTGATGAAGCCCACAGCATTGAACAATTGGAAAATCAGCTGAGTACAGCTTCGGATGAAGCGGTTGTCACGCAATTAAATAATGAAATACAGCAAATTAAAGAACCTTTGGAACAAAAGAGAATGTGGTACTTAGGCGGTGCTTTGTTGGTGGTTTTGGGGGGATTGACTTTTGCAGGATTCAGTGCTTCTAAACGCGCGGAGGGCTGGGGAGCAATGCAATATCCACAGCTGATTCTGGGAATGATAGCGATTTTCGTGTATGTCGGCGTGGAAGTGGCGATAGGCTCAAATCTTGGGGATTTATTGCAGCAGCCGGAGTTTGGCGGACACAGTGCTTCGGATATTTCACCTTATATTTCCATGTACTGGGGGAGTTTGATGATTGGTCGTTGGGCGGGTGCGATTTCGGCTTTTGATTTTTTGAAAGCAAAGAAAAAATTGTTGTTGGTCATTGTTCCGCTGATTGCATTTACAGTGATTATTGGTGTCAATACAATTGCGGGCAACGATATGACACCACTTTATTATTATGTATTTTGTGTAATGATTCAGATTGTGGCATTCTTCATCAGTCGTGACAGGCCAGCCATGACGCTTTTTATTTTCGGTGTTTTTGGTATGGCAGCGATGATTATCGGGTTGCTTACTCACGGCAATGTGGCGATTTATGCATTTCTGGCCGGTGGATTGGCTTGCAGCATCATGTGGCCATCCATTTTCTCATTGGCATTGATGGGATTGGGGAAATACACGGCGCAGGGTTCGGCATTTTTGGTGATGATGATTCTGGGGGGTGGCATCATTCCGCCGATTCAAGGGAAAGTCGCCGATATCATCGGGATTCACAGTTCTTATTTCATTACTGTGCTGTGTTTTGCTTATCTGGCCATTTTTGCATTGGTGGTAAAATCCATTTTGAAAAGACAAGGGATTGAAGTGGATGATACCGAATTGACGGAATAGGCTGCCTGATTTAATTCATCTCAAATTTCAGAAAACAAGACTTTTATATCTGAATTGATTTGTTGAATTTGCCGGCATCAAATCAATGCATTCATGGCGCAATTCCTTATTGGATGTGCTGTGATAAAAATTGCTATGCTGTGCAATCGCAAAAATAAGTGAAAGCATTTTGTAGAAATACCCAATTCTCTACCTTCTTATATTATTTCTGCCACAAAATCCCAATCAGGTTCTACAGGCACATTCCTAAGCCAATCATTCATTTTTTCATCGGAATTGAAAGCTATGGGCATCCGACACTTTGAATTGTGAATTTCACGCATTATTCCTTGTGCTTCTGTAGTTACGATGGTGTAATAAGTTGTATTATTTTCAATTTTAAAAATTCCTGCCAGACAGAATAAAGCGCCACCAAATCCTACTTCATACTTGATTTTGTTTTTACCTTCGTGTCGCCAATCGTAAAACCCGTCCACAATCACTAAACATCTATTGGTTGTATATTCTTTGAAAGTCCTGAGAACATCAAGGGTTTCTATTTTGGCATTAAGCAGGGGGGCCGGTTGCCATGAAACTGGAAATCCCCATTGGACCATATTGATATGATCCATATCATTGTTGAGAATTACAGGAGTAATGGGTTTAGCAAAGCCATTGAAATGATTTGACACCTCAAATAAATCCAGATTTAAAATTTTTTTTTTAAAACGTCTTTGGATTGTTTGAGCATCTTTAGTCTGTTTTGAATGGTAACACATTTTATGGGATAATTTCTTTGATGATTGCAATATAATTGGAGAAGATGACAAAAGGCTCTATGTCACTTTCTTCACTATGTAGGTTACGATTCCCCATATAATAAAGGTATTTCCCTCCGTAATTTTAATAGGTTTCAGGTTTTTATTGTAGGGCAAAAGCCATACTCCATCTGTTGTTACCTTGACCCTCTTCACTGTGAAATCTCCATCTACAAAGCAAACCGCAATTTTATTATCTGCCGGTTCCAAGCTGCGGTCAATTACCAAAATATCTCCTTCGTCGAATCCTGCTTCCACCATAGATGTTCCTTTCAATCGCGCATAAAAAGTGGCTTCTTTATTTTTAACTACATACTTATCCAAACTGATTTTATCTTCCTGAAAATCATCAGCCGGGGATGGAAACCCTGCTGAAATCAAATTGGAAGCAATGGGCGTTTCAAAACTTTCAAATTCATTCGGAATAAAAAATTCCAATACTTCTGATTTCATAATCTAACACTTATTATATCCTGAATACTTGTAGTATAACTGGGTGATAATTTTTCTTGTTTCATCTTCCAAGTTCTTACCGGATCTTGTGATGCCAATTTGAGCTTTTTCATCCCAAACTTAGTATTTAATGCATCAATTACCTTCATCAATGGTTTGTGATAAGGGTTTTCATTATGGAAAAGACTTAGCTGATAATTGGATTCAGGGGTAATTCCACCTACAATAACTCCTGCTTTTTTGTACGAAAAACCCTCTTTGTATATGGCATTTAGCCCCTTCAAAGCATATTGTGATAAAGTTATATTCGAATTGGTAGGATAAGGCAATCTGACAATAATATTCCTGCTGTATTGCGGCAAATCCTGTCTGTGGTAATTTGTATGAATAAAAACCATCAAATGATTGCAATGACTATTCTGCTTTCTCAGCTTTTCAGCACAAGTTACCGCAAAAGTCGAAACTCTTTCTTCCAAATCTTGTAGAGAGAAAATATTCCTGTCAAAACTTCTTGTAGTAGCAATGTTTTTCTTAGGCTTGGCTTCTTCCAATGACAAGGTCGATATTCCTTCCAATTCATTTTTTAGCCCCAATCCAACTACAGAAAAATGTTTTCTCACATAATCATCCGGAAGCTGTGTAAATTGATATGCATTCTTTATTCCAATAGATTGTAGCTTTCTTGAAATTTGCCTGCCGATTCCCCAAACATCTTCAATTTTAGTCCATTTCAGTGCCTTAACCCTTCTTTCCTCTGTATCTATGGAATAAACAGAATGGGTTTGGTTTGGAAATTTCTTGGCTATTTTATTGGCAATCTTGGCCAGAGCCTTGGTTTCTGCCAAACCTATAGAAGTTGGAATGCCAATCCATTTTAGCACTCTGGTATGCATTTCTAAACCTAAGCTGTTCAGGTCAAATGATTCAAATCCTTTAAATTGAAGAAAACTTTCATCAATGGAATACACTTCTAAATCAGGCGTGAACTGCCTTAGGATATTGACCATTCGGTTGCTCATGTCTCCATACAAAGCATAATTAGAAGATTTGACCACCACCTTATTTTCATCAAATAATTTCTGGTATTCAAAAGCAGGTGCTCCCATCGGAATTCCCAACTGTTTGGCTTCATTACTTCTGGCTATAACACATCCATCATTATTGCTCAAAACCACTACAGGCTTATTGTTCAGCGCAGGATTAAACACCCTTTCACAAGAAGCATAAAAATTATTTCCATCTACAAGTGCAAACATTTTACAAAGTTAGACCTTGAAAACGTTAAAATATGACGTTGTTGAAAAATATCGCTTCGCCAATTCTCATCGTTAGCAGCAAACTAACGAAAGAAAAACACTGCTGCTAATAACGCTTACCATTGCGCAACCCCTATTTTCACAAGCTAATTTTCCGGAATCAAAAAAACGACCTCTTTGGAAGCGATTTCCGGGAAAATTTACATTTTATATTGTTAAGGAGCGACTAAGTAACATTATTTCTCACAAACTCATTGGAATTGAGCTGGTTTTAGGCAAAGTATTTGATGAAATAGGTTTTAATCAGAACTGGAAAACTTACCAAATCCAACATCAACAACCGGGGTTACAATAAATACCTAAAATTGGAAGGTGAAATACAGGTGGTAATTGATAAAGAAAAACATGAAATTGATGCGAAGTGGGATGGTTTAAAGGGGTATTTGACTAATGCTAAGCTCAATAAAAAAGAAATTCTTGAGAATTATTATCATTTATGGCAAATTGAAAAAGCGTTTAGAATAGCCAAGACAGATTTGAAAATTAGACCCATTTTTCACAGAAAGCAAAAACGAATTGAGGCTCATATCTGTCTAACTTTTGTAGCGTACAAGGTGTACAAAGAGCTTGAAAGACAGCTAAAAAAAAGTCAGACCTATCGCCAGAAAAGGTGATTGAAATTTTGCAAAGCATTTATCAAATTGAAATACTGACACCGGAAACCAAACAAATAATTCAAAAAACACTTTTACTCACTCAAGAACATAAACAGCTAAACGAACTTTTTGATTTTGGGTGTTAATTTGCGGAAGTCAGGAAAAAAATCAGCAACTTTTCCTCTTTCTTTTCGGGAATTACAAACGATTTCAGTTTTTCGATAGCAGTCCGGCAGTTTTGTTGTTGGCTTCTATTTCAAATACCCCCAACTGCATAGGAAGGATAGTGTTTTCAAAAACATCTTTGGCCTCTTGAAGCAATGCATCGAAATGGTCATAACGATTAGAAAAATGACCAAGCATCAATTTTCCGACATTGGCTTCTTTCGCAATGGTCGCCGCTTGTCGTGCAGTGGAATGCCCGGTGAAATCCGCTAAATCTCTCAAATCATGCATGAATGTAGATTCATGGTAAAGCAAATCCACATTTTGAATGATCGGCACAATTGGCGGATGAAAACGCGTGTCCGAACAAAAAGCGTAACTCAGCGGTTTTTCGGGTTCGGTGGTCAGTTCGGAATTGGGAATAATTTCTCCGTTTTTCAATTGAAAATCACGCCCTTGTTTCAAATTGTTATAATCGCAGGTTTCGATTTCCGGATATTTGCGGACTGCTTCAATGTTTAATTTTCTCAATTTTGGCTTTTCCCTGAACAAATAACCATTGGTGTAAATCCTGTGATTCAACGGAATGGTATGAACTTCGACTTTGTCGTCTTCAAATATTTTCTCGCTGTACTTATTGTCCAATTCACAGAAAATAAGTTCGTAAAGCAAATTCGATTCTGTGAGTTTCAGTTGATGTTCGATGAATGATTTGATGCCTTTTGGCCCAAAAATATGCAATGGTTTATTTCTTCCTAACAGGCGTAGGGTGCTGATCAAACCAATCAGCCCGAAAACATGGTCGCCATGCAGGTGGGAAATGAAAATATGGTCGATTTTGGAGAACTTAATTTTTGCTTTTCTCAATTGAATCTGTGTTCCTTCGCCGCAGTCGATGAGAAAATGACGATTTTCAACTTCCAATAATTGAGCGGTAGGAGCGGTTTTCCGTTTTGGAACCGCCGAATTAAATCCTAATATGGTAAGTTGCATGGCCAATTTCAAAAATTTTCCAATATTTCAATCAATTTTTGTACCGCTATGAATCTGTGGCTGATATGATTTTTTTCAATGGCAGTCATTTCCGCAAAAGTTTTTTGGAAACCATCGGGTAGAAACAGCGGGTCATAGCCAAAACCATCACTACCAACTGCTTGTTCTTGAATTTGTCCTTCAATGATTCCTTCCGGAAAATATTTTTTTCCTTCCCAAATCAGACAAATTACGGTTTTGAAATAAGCATTCCGGTTGGTTTTTCCGTTTAATTCATTCAACAATTTTACGATGTTATCTTCAAATTTCCCGGTTCCCGCATATCGCGCAGAATGTACGCCGGGTAATCCATTCAACGCTTCTACGAACAAACCGGTATCATCGGCAAAAACATTTTTACCAGTTAACTGAAAAATGGTTTCCGCCTTGATTTGCGCATTCGCTTCAAGTGTACTTCCGGTTTCTTCGATTTCATCTTGAAAACCAATGTCATTCAGAGAAAGTAATCGGATTCTTTCTGGAAGTATTGCACGGATTTCTTCTACTTTATGCTCGTTGTGTGAGGCAAAAATCAATTCCATTTGGGTTTGTTTTGAGTTAATTTATAAATCGTCCAGCCGATGACAACAGCCACAGAAAAGCAAACGATGATTGCCGTGTAATTTTCACTGTCGGTAAGGCTTTCATCCATGCTTTCATATTTTAGCATCATGAGAAATGAAATGGTATTGTTGAGCGCATGAAGCAACATACAAATCCAGAGTGCCCGTGTCCGGTAATAAATAAATCCAAAAATCGCACCGAGCAATCCGGCACCCAAGAATTGCCAAGGATTCAAATGTGCAATACCGAAAAGCAGGGAACTCACCACGATGGCCGTGATGGGAGAAATTCCGTATTGTAGCATGCCGCGAAGCAAGATTCCGCGAAAAAGGATTTCTTCAAAGATAGGTGCGAGAATACAAATGGTGATAAAACCCGCAATTTTATAATCCACAAAAAGTTCAAAGCTTTCTGTAAGGGCTTTGTACAATTGCTCCAACCAAAGAATGCCTTCTGTTGGAACGATGGAAACCAGAAATTCCGCAAAGGGCATGGAAAAAACATACATCAAAATGCTCAGCACAATCACCGCCATGCTCGATGGCTGCATGATGTGAGCTTTGATGGTATTCCAGTCCGTTTTCAGATAGCGGAACAAAGCCCACATAGCCAATAAACTACCTACTGCAAATGATAATGGGAAAGTGATTTGATAACCCGGCGTCCAGAACATCGAAGGCAGATTGATGAAAGCACCGATGAACTGCATACAAACCAGAATAATCAGCGTGACAATGATAGATTGCGGAATCGAGATTTTAAAACTTGAAAGGTTTCTGAGACCGAACTCCTGTTCTTCGAAATGGTCATTCATGATGATATGGTTTGCCTTGCAAGATAGTAAATGCCCGATAAAGTTGCTCGGTAAAAAACAAGCGCACCATCTGATGGGTGAAAGTCATTTTGGACAGAGATAACCGGGTATTGGCTCTTTGATAAATTTCCGGAGCAAAGCCATAAGGTCCGCCAATGACATATACCAAACGCTTGACAGATTGATTCATCCGTTGGTTGATATCCTCTGCAAACTCCATGGAATTCATCTGTTTCCCGTTTTCATCCAACAGAATTATAAAATCCGAAGCATCGGTTTTTTCTAAAATCAGTGCGGCTTCTTTTTCTTTTTGTTGTGATTCAGAAAGGTTTTTCCGATTTTTGACGTCGGGAATTTCTATCCGTTGATAATTCCAGTAGGCAGGGAGTCTTTTTTCATATTTTTGAACCAGCTCTTCTATCGGCTTTTCATCCGTTTTCCCGATGCAAATCAAAAGAATGTTCATATATTCGATTTCAAATTGATTGTAAAAGTATGTCGATTTCAGATAAACTAAAAAAGATTTTGCACGACAATTTTATCGTCAGATTGGTCAAATCCATACAGCTGCCGGGTTTGTCCGGAACTACGCTGTATGATTTGATAGTCATTTTGCTCAAAGGTGTTTCCAATCAGATTTTTGGATTGCGGGTGAGTGCGGTGGCTTGGGCATTTTTTTTCAGTGTGTTTCCATTCCTGCTTTTTTTGTTCAGTGTTTTGCCTTATGCGCCGCTTTATCATGAAATCAAAACGCTGCTTTTTTCGGAATTTATTCCCAGAATTTTACCCGAAAGAATTACAAACGAAGTCGTAGATTATGTATCCAACACAGCAACCGGCGCAGGAAAAAAGAATTTGGGATACCTGTTTATTTTGCTAAGTATCTTTTTGTCTTCCAATGGAATAACTGTGCTTATCAAAGGATTCAATACGTCCGAATACGGTTATGCCAAAAGGAGGAAAGGGATTAACACCCGCTTGGTTTCAATTGGTTTGACCTTGTTGTTTGTCGTGCTGATCATTGCCCAGCTTATTTTTACTTATTACACACAATTTATCTGGTTGTATATCGAGGAAAGCAATAATTTTCTGAAGGTGCCGATGATGGTGCAATTCCTGAATTTCCTTTCTGCTTCCCTTTTTTACTTTACTTCCCTGATTCTGCTTTATGTTTATGGAACCAATATCAAACAGCGGATTCGGAATGTGGTTCCGGGTGCTTTGATGGCAACGGTTTTGTTTTTCATTACTTTGCTCGGATTCCAGTTTTATATCAAAAAATTTAATCATTACGACCTTTTGTATGGCTCGGTTGGATTGGTGATGATTCTGATGTTGTTTATATACATCAATGTGTTGTTGATTATGGTAGGATTTGAATTGAATGCGTCCATTTATCAAGCGAAATTGCACAAGAAAAATCAACCGGAACAAATAAATTCTATGAATTAAATTTCAGTTTAAACCTTGGTTTTTCCTGCTTTATTCATCAAATTATTTTGTGATGAATGCATGGAATACTGTCGTGTCAAGCATCAAGGTAGTCGCATTTCGGCTTCATCGCTTTTTCACAGCGATTAGTCTTTGATGGCTTCTTCCGCCGGATGGTCTTTGTCTTTGTTATGAAGCCTTACGATTCTGACCCCGTTATTGATCCAGGCTTTGTTTTCTTTTTCGTATTTGAATTTGGTAGCCAGCCGGGTTTGTTCGCCGTTCAGGTTGTTCAGCACATCACCGCGCCAGTTCATCCGGTCGGCCAAATCGTAGAAAATATCAAATCCGATTTGTTGGTATTCATTGGGTGCTATGCAATAATTGTCCATAAAATTATTGATGATTTCCTTTTCTTTTGCCCCGTAAACATTGACCAAACGATCGGTGGCGAAAGTAAATCCAATTTGAGTTAGGTCGTCGATTACTTGTTTATTTGCAGTGTTGTAAATGTCGTATGCCGTAACATATTTCACGCCGTAAGCTTGTAGGTTTTCGGCGTTCATGTTCCGGATTTTATTGATGTAAGCATTGCCCAATTCATTGCTTCCGGAGACCAAAACCGTGATAATCGGTGTGAAATATTCTTTTTGAATGACCGAGCCGTCGTCAATTGTTTCATTGACTATTTCCGAAAGTTGCTTCAACTGGCTGACATCCTTAGTGATTCGGGTTTTCACCCCGGAAATTGTGTGGCTTAATTTATCCGCAAAATAATCGGCTAATTCCTGATTTCTGTTGTCCGTTAAGATTTGAATTTCCTGTCCTTTGTAATTCTCTTTGATTTCATTGACAATGGCGTCAGCAATGGATTCATCGGTAGGCGAAGAGACGATAATGTCTTTGTATTCCATCAAATCCTCCGCATTGCTCAGCGGAGAAATCATGGCGATGCCGGAGCCGTCGAGGATGGTATTCAGGTATTTGAAATTCGACGCATACAGCGGGCCGATAACAGCATCATATTCCGAAAAATCATATTTCGCAATCAGGTTATCTACAGATTCAGGCTGACTGTCCGAATCCATCACAGTCAGTTTGATTTTCTTGCCTTTTTTGGCTGCGGCTTCAAGTCCCATTTTGGCACCGATCAGCAGGTCGCCGGAAATTTGTTTTTCGGTTTTATTGCCCGAAGGATTATCCAAATGAAAAGGGAGCAGCAGTGCGATATTGATTTCATCATCGACTTTTCTTTTGAAGATGCGGTCTTTGATTTTGATGATGTTGGCATTTTTGGGCAAAGGAATAATCAGGGTCATGCCGGCTTTAAGTCCATCGTTCAAATCCGGATTTTGAGCGAGCAATTCATAGAGCTCGGTATTATAAAGCCGGGTCAGCGAATAAATGGTTTCACCCTGTCTGACACGGTGTTCGATGACACCATCGCGAATGACGGAATTGGATTTTCCTTTTTGGGGAATGTTGACATAAGCACCTTCTTTCAGGCCTTCTGTCTGTACTGCCGGATTGGCGATGTAGAAATCATCCTCGGAAATATCAAATTTATTGGAAAGGGAATAAACCGTTTCATTTTTCAGGACTTTATACATACCCGGTGGCGTGATTTCTTCTTGTTGATTGTTTTTCTTTGGAACCCGGATGATGTCTCCCGCTTTCAACCCGCTTTTTAACTGCGGATTCAGGCTGACCAATGCTTCTTCGGAAATGTCGTGGGCTTTGGTGAGTGAAAAAACCGTTTCTCCGGCTTTCACTACAATGAATATAAAATCTTTGTCCTGAACCGGCACTTGTACTTCACCGTCAATTTTGATATTGCTGCTTGGAGGTTCGGAAATGTCCGTTACCCGAATCGGAGATTCATTATTCACTTCGTTGACCCCGGGAATGGTTAATTCATCTCCGACTTGAAGCTGTCTTTCCTTCAAAAACGGATTGGCGTTTACCAATTCATCCTGTGAGATTCCGTATTGTCTTGATATTCCGTAAACCGTTTCTTTGGCCTGAACCACATGGGTTTTCTGCTGGCTGTAAACCGACAAAGCCATTATGAAAAACAGTAATAAACTCAGGGTTTTCTTCATCCTTGACCGCATTTAAAAGACAAAAATACGATTCTTTTTTTTATGGCATTGCTTTTATGCAAAAGCAAAAATCTATCGGTTGAATTTCTTTCAGAATTTCATCGATGAATGCCCACCCGCATTCCAATTGAATTTCAGAAAAATTCATGACCCTTTCTTGAAGATTATTTTGTGGAAAAAGGGCTGTATGAATATGGGTGAGCCTTTCCACCAATTCGGATTGCTTTTTTTTCTCGGCTTTCATCAGCCGTTGATTCATTCTATTCAATCCTTTCAGTTGCCGGGTTCTTTCCGCATTGACCATTTTTGAGAAAGTAACATCGGTTTGCGTTGCTAATTTCTCCAATTCATCAAAAATATGTTCCAAACGACTTTCATATTTCCCGAAATCCATGTCCACTGTGCTGTTTTTACGAACTTTTTGATGAATCAATTCTTGCAAAGGCAAAAACAATTCTTCGCAAGTAATGCCTAATTTTTCCAATTTTCTCTGCTGCCTTTGCTGAATGAGCAAGAAAGAATTGCGTACGATAATCAAGGGAAATAAAATTTGTTGTGAGGCAAAGAAGTCTTTCAATTGAAGCCAATACGCACATTCTCCACTACCGCCGATATACGCCAGATTGGGCAAAACCGTTTCCTGATACAAGGGCCGCAAAATGACATTGGGGCTGTAGCGGTCGGGATTTTCATGCAAATCTTTCAGGATTTCTTCTTTGCTGAATTGATAATCTGAATTCAAAACCCGGTATCGGTCGTTTTCCTGAACAATTCTTTCACGGATACCGCCTTCTCCCAAATAAAAAAGATTGATTTCCCGTGGATTGACCTGAACAGCATAATTCAAGTTCGTTAGTTTCCGGTTGGTCGCACTGATTTTTTCAAATGCAGTTTGCTTTAACAAATCCTCTTCAAATGCCGGAATCATCAGTTTTTTCAATGCTAAATCATCACCGTCAAGCATCAGCAAGCCTTTTTTCCCGAAAAGCATTTGCACCAATTTTTGGGTTGCTTCCGTCAGGTTTTTTGAATTCAAATAAGAATTGCGGATTAATTCTTTCAATTCTTCCGCGAATTTAGTTTCAGGAAGGGTTTGAAAAAAATCCTCAAAAACCGAATCCATGCCTTCCAAATTCAATCTCCCCACAGCACCACGTGCGTCTTTATGCCAAGTGAATTTTCTACCTTGAAAATAAAAATGGTTAATTTCCTCAAAATCATGGTCTTCGGTTGCCATCCAAAATATCGGAATGAAATGAAATTCAGGATGATTTTTGTTCATCATTTCACAGCATTTCAGGACTTGAAGGATTTTGTGGAAAAAATACAAAGGACCGGTCAAAAGATTCAATTGATGGCCGGTAGTGATGGTAACGCTGTTGGACAAGCGGAATTTTTCGAGATTTTCTTTTTGTTTTGGATGCAACTCAAAGGCGGCAAGTTGTCGCACCAATACTTCGGCTGTAACTTCCCGATTATCGTATTGGGCAAGTTTCTCCCGGGCTTGTTTCAGCAAATTTATTTCATCCGGGAATGCGTGACTGAAAGCTACAGCATTTTGATTTTTAGTGAGATAATCTTCAATCAGGGAGGAGAATTTCCCATATTGTGCAGCATCCAAACGACAGTTACCCGGTGATTCCAAATTCTGATTTTTTTACAAAAGGCAAATTTAAGATTTTTTCCGGTAGTGGAAATTAGGAAAAATGTTTAGCCATCAGAAGTTTCTAATTAAAGCCAATTATTCGATCATCCGAAAAGCTACAATTCCCAACGGTTCAATTCCGAAATATAATGATATGCAGTCATATCATATTGAATGGGAACGACAGACAAATAGCCATCTTCCAATGCGCTTTCATCCGTGTCATCGCCTTTGTCGAGATTCTGGAATTTTCCGGTGAGCCAATAATAAGTTCTTCCGCGTGGGTCTTTGCGTTCGTCGTAACTTTCTTCCCAAACCGCGCGTGCTTGTCGGCAGATTTTAATTCCTTTCAATTCATTTTCAGGAAGTTTGGGGATATTGACATTTAAGACCATGCCCTTGGGCATTTTTCTTTCGATGGCTTCCCGAACGATTTTTTGAATCCACATTTTGGCGGCATCAAAATCTGCGCTGTAAGCAAAATCACAAAGGGAAAACCCGATGGCAGGAATGCCGTCAATTCCTGCTTCTACTGCGGCGGACATCGTACCCGAGTAAATCACGTTGATCGATGAATTGGCACCATGGTTGATACCCGAAACACATAAATCCGGCATCTTAGGCAGGATTTTGCTGATGGCGAGTTTGACGCAGTCCACCGGTGTTCCTGAACAGGCCCATTCCCGTTCCCGCTGCGGCCCGTCATCCAATCTGACTTGCTCACAAAATAAGGTTGCATCTACTGTGATGGCGTGTCCCATGCCGCTTTGTGGTTTGTCGGGAGCGATTACATAAACTTCTCCGATTTCATTCATCATGCGGATCAATGCCCGAACTCCGGGTGCTGTAATGCCGTCATCATTCGTTACGAGAATGAGCGGCTTTTGCGTTGAATTCATTTATTTTAAATTTTTTATCGGCTCAAATGTAGTGAAACTGTTTTTTGGCTTTATATTTGAATCCTGAAAATAATCTGTTAAACAGGATTTTATTATGCTCATGAAAAGAACATTCGTTATCCTTTCGTTTTTGTCTATGTGTTTTCTTGCGTTTTGTTTCTGTACACCACCTGGGAATTCACCGGATGATACCGAAGTGAAAAAAATTATAAAAAGCATCAGAGAAACTTTAACTTTCGCCCATTACCGGCCCAGAATCATTGATGAAAGTTTCTCCGAAGAGGTCTTCAACGCTTATTTAGAGAAACTTGATCCCAACAAGCGTTTTTTGTTGCAATCTGATTATGATGAATTTAAAAAAGACTACTACAATCTCGATGATTATTTCAACAATCAGGATTTACGGTTTTATCATGCCACCGTTGATACTTTGTACAAACGCTTTGAAGAAGCCAAGGGATATTCCGAAGAAATTCTGAAAACTCCTTTTGATTTCACCAAAGACGAAGAATTGCTGATTGGGGATGATGTGGTGCAATATGCGAAGGACAAAGCCGGTGCCAAAGATCTTTGGCGTAAATATTTGAAATACAGCACACAGATTGAGTTGGAACGCATGGAATTGGATTCGGTCAAATCCGAGAAATCCTTTGCTGAACGCGAACAAGAAGCCCGGGATGTGGTTGCTGAAAATATTTCGGACTTTTTCCGAAGAAGACTCAAGATGCAGAAGGAGAAATTCCTGACCATGTATATCAATTCATTTACAGAAAGATACGACCCGCATACAAATTATTTCTCGCCATGGGACAAAGAAGATTTTGATGTCAGTATTTCCGGGCAATTGGAAGGAATCGGTGCACGTTTGCAAGACAAAAAAGGCTATGCAACCATCATGGAATTAGTGATTGGCGGACCGGCTTGGCGCGATGGACAATTAGAAGTCGGTGATCAGATTACCCATGTGAAACAGAAAGGGGAAGAACCAGCCAACATCACCGGCATGCTTCTCGATGAAGCCATTCGCCATATTCGTGGAAAGAAAGGGACTGAAGTTACGCTGACCGTGAAGAAAAAAGACGGATCCATCAAAGATATTGTTTTGATTCGGGATGTCATCGAACAAGATGAAGTCTTTGCGCGAAGTGCAATTATCGAAGACAATGGAAAAAAATACGGCATCATTTATTTACCTGAATTTTATACCAATTTCAATGACCCCAATGGCCGCGATCCATCCGACGACGTGACCAAAGAAATTGAAATTCTGAAAGCTGAAGGCATTCAGGGATTGGTTTTTGACCTGAGATACAACGGTGGTGGCTCTTTGGAAGAAGCAGTTCAGATTGCAGGCATGTTTATTCCGCAAGGTCCGATTGTGCAAGTGAGAAGAAGCGACGGTCAAATGAAAGTTCAGGAAGATACCGACCCGAGCATTATGTACGACGGCCCGATGGTGGTCTTGGTCAACGAGCTTTCGGCTTCGGCCTCCGAGATTTTCGCCGCAGCCATGCAGGATTATGGACGAGCGGTCATAGTCGGCAGTGAAAAAACCTTTGGGAAAGGAACGGTTCAAACCTTCTTCCCGTTGGACAGAAATTTATTTGGCAGCAGTAACGATGATTTGGGTGCATTGAAACTAACGATACAGAAATTTTACAGAATCAACGGCGGTTCCACGCAATTGCGCGGTGTAGCTGCGGATATTCCGATGGTAGATTTGCTTTCATTTGCTGAAATCAGTGAATCTACTTCCACGGATGCCTTGCCATGGGATCAAATCAGACCGGCGAAATATGAAAAATGGCCAACGAATTATGATTTGGAACAAGTCAAATTAAAAAGTCGGGAAAGGCTGAAAGACAATCCTTATCTGAACTTAGTGAAAAATGCCGCTGAATATTCCAAAAGTCTCAATGAAATCGATCGGGTGCCGTTGAATATTGAAAAATACAGGGCGGAGAAAAAAAGCAGGGAAGCCATTTCCAAACAATACGATTCGGTCAATATTTATAAGAGCCGACTGAAAATCAGTTCTCCGGCTGCTGAACTTCCGAGATTTGAACAGGATACCATCCTGCGTGATCGAAGAAAGGAATGGCACAAGGATTTGTCAAGGGATTTCTATTTGGAGGAATCAATCAATGTTTTGGAAGATATTTCATAAACATTCATGAAACAGGGTGCGGGTTCTTTCCATCAAATTGCGTTTCGAAGGATTCGAAAAAATCCGTTGGGCATCGTTTCTTTTTTATTGATTGTTGTCGCCGGTTTGATGACTGTTTTTGCTTATGCGATTTCATCGGATAAAGTCAGAGACGCCAATCAACAGAATGTAGGGTTGGCACATAAACCGATGGCTTACACACAATTGACCCTTGAAATTCCTTTGGAAAATTATACCCCCAAAAATTCTGTTTCGGATTTCTTTTTCGGGAAACAGGTTGAAAGCGAGCAAATTGCCATTGAAGCTTTCGAGGTAAAAGGGGATTCCGTTCATTATGTTCCTTATTTGGGAGAAGGCTTGAGGGGCGAAGTGATGGCATTGCCCTTCACGATATGGACGGACAAGGGAATCCCAAAGGCGGAAATCACTTCGCGATTTATTTTTGAAAAAACTTACAGCTTCGGCACGGATGCCTACGGCCGGGATTACTTTTCGAGATTGGTGATTGGCACCCGAATTTCATTTCTGATTGGATTCATTGCGGTTTTCATTTCCTTGATAGTAGGAATTCCGATTGGAGCGATTGGCGGATATTATCGCGGTCGGGTGGATGATTTCATCATGTGGCTAATCAATGTGGTCTGGTCTATTCCGACATTGCTGCTCGTCATAGCCATCACTTTGGCATTGGGCAAAGGTTTCTGGCAGATATTCGTTGCGGTTGGTTTGACGATGTGGGTAGAAGTGGCACGGATTGTCCGCGGGCAGTTCATCAGTTTTCGGGAAAAAGAATTCGTGGAAGCTGCGCGTGCCATGGGTTTCAGTGATATGCGTATCATATTCAAAGAAATTTTGCCCAATATATTGGCACCGGTCATCGTGATTTCAGCAGCGAATTTTGCGGCTGCCATTTTGGTGGAAAGCGGTCTGAGTTTTCTCGGCATCGGCGCACAACCACCTACTCCTTCCTGGGGGAATCTCATCAAAGAGAATTATGCCCATATTATCCTTGGGCAAGCACATCTCGCCTTGTTGCCCGGATTGGCGATTATGCTGTTGGTGCTGGCTTTCAATGTCTTTGGCAATGTACTCAGGGATGCTTTTGAAGTGAAATAATCCTTCGGGATGAATGCTTATCTCTTAAAGGATAAAAAGCCTTAGCCTAAAGCGGCTGACAAAAATCATGCAAATATTTTTTTAATCGAAAAATATTTTTACTTTTACCAAAATTTCGGTGTTACCTATCAAACTATACCGAAAGATTAACACTAAATTATTATCTTATGGAAAAACATTACAAAAGTTCCCCACCGGGAAATGATTCCGGTGGGTGGAAGAGAAACATCAAATTGTTTCTGACAATCACGTGTCTAATGATCTTTGCCGGGCAAATTACTTCTGCCCGTTCTGTCTTTACGACAAGTTATGAAAGTGCTTGGGCTACCACCCAAAATACTTTTTCTTTGATGAATGTACAAAACAGTACAGCGAATTTTGAAGTTGATGAAGTCTGTACTTGGACAGTTCATGTTTGGGAAGACTACTGGGGCGATGAAGTAGAATGGGAACTAAGAGATTCTGGTGGTGCTGTACTGCTTTCAGGCGGTCCTTACGGTTCTACTTATGACGATACTCAGTCAACAACTGCTGAAGGACCATTGACTTTCTGGATTACCAACGATGGCACTTTTGGAGATAACGAAGCAAATTATGAAGTTTCCATCGAAAATGGAGTAATTATTACTGGACAAATGCCGAATGGCGGAGCAACTTATGAATTTACTGATTTGAATTGTAGTGATGAAGCAATTGCAGAATGTTCAGGTACACCTGAAGGAGGTACAGCAACTGTCAATCCGGATTCCGGACAAAGCGGTTCTACAGC
>Ga0265293_10003281_pt1 | contig 30319 bp, 32 predicted proteins | sample Munlanlewell138R_FD_192505 | JGI IMG/M metagenome (GOLD analysis project Ga0265293, IMG submission 192505) | Leachate microbial communities from a municipal landfill in Southern Ontario, Canada - Leachate well 138R | ecosystem: Engineered > Solid waste > Landfill > Unclassified | place: Canada... | reverse complement strand
ACTCAAGGTAATGACTTTTTTATAGCTTTTTAAGTACTCTTAATTTTGCAGAACGACTTCGAGGATTTTCGATCATTTCTTCTTCAGAGGGATAGATGGGTTTTTTGGTGATTATTTCTGCATGTATCATCTGAGGTGATACTGTGGGTAACTTCTTAAAGATAGGATCGATCTCGGATACACTTTTGAAAAAATGTTTGACAATTCGATCTTCAAGCGAGTGAAATGTAATGACCACGAGTCTACCTTCTGGATTAAGTAAATCAAACGCATCTTTTAATACCTCTTCGAGGACTCTCAGTTCATCATTAACTGCAATACGTAACGCCTGAAAGACACGTTTAGCACTATGTCCTTTTTCCTTATAATTCACTTGATCACAGATGGTTACAAGATCCATTGTTGTTTTGAGTGGTCTCTTTTCAATGATACGTCTAGCTATCTTATAGCTATTTTTTTCTTCACCATAAACAAATAAGACTTTAGCAAGATCATCTAAATCATAGGTGTTGACAATATCTTGAGCGGTGATGGTTTGTCCTCGATCCATACGCATATCCAGTGATGTGTCCTTCAGGTAGGTAAATCCCCTGCTTTCATCATCAATTTGAAACGATGATAGTCCAAGATCAAGTAATAGTCCATCAATCTTGTGGATGCCTCTATTGTTTAGTTCCTGTTTCAAATATCTAAAGTTAGACTTAATGAGTTCGTAGTTTTTCTCATCTCTTAGGATTTCTTTAGCATAGTCAACCGCAAACTGATCCTGATCAAAGGCATATAAAAAACCTTGATCCAAGTATTTAAGGATATGTTTGCTGTGACCTGCACCACCGAGCGTACCATCAACATAAATGCCATTTGGTTGTATATGTAGTTGTTCAATCGTCTCTTTCAAGAGAACACTAATATGTTTCATGTCATACCTCAACAGTTACATTATCTATAAATTTGTATAACTTGTCAATTGAACAAAGAAAAAGGTGCCTTCGGCACCCTTCCTTAATCCTTTTTGGATTCTTTCTTGGTTAGAACTTGTTGACCTTTGTAATAACCACTGTTTGGTGTTACACGGTGTGGTAGTGTAAATTCACCTGTCTGTGGGCAAACAACTAATGCTGGAGCAGTTAATTTAAAGTGAGTTCTTCTCTTTCTCTTAGCAGTTTTACCCGTTCTACGAAATGGAACAGCCATCTGTTCACCTCCTATTTTTTGTAAGTCTTATCTAAATCTGCAAATGCGGGATGTGAACTTCTTTCTTGATCAAAAGAGGTTTTCATTGCATCTGGATGATAGATGGTATACGGTTTTTCTGACACGATATATCCAAAGAGTATATCCGTTATCTCTAAGGGGTCAGAAAGTGGATAATCACATTCCTCAGAGTCTCCAAATAAAATTTCTGCATTCATGTTCATCTGATAAGGTACGGGTTTTAATGTTTTTGAACACGCGAGTTCCATCTGGCAATTGAGATGAACATCGATGAGCAAATCACCTTTAATCCAGCGAATATCACATAAGATATGCGCTGGTTCAATCGACAAAATGTCAACGACGCGACTTAAATGAGGGGTGAAATCATATGTGAATTCAAGTGAACTTGTTTCCTTTAGTTCACGAAGAGAAAATCTCATAAAATCACCTCAACGAAGGTATTATACAAAATCTTTATGACTTTGTCAATCCTTATTTTCCTTGCTGCTACGAATCCGTTCTTTGATTAAATTAATAATCATTTCTTCATGTTCTGTTAAGTATGGACAATCGATTCCAATCTTGTGTTTATGTCTAAAAATTTCAATGACTCCACCAGCAATAACAAGTGCAAAAGCGAATGAACCATAAAGCCAATACTTCCAAACAATACCAAGCACTAAGAAGGCTGCAATCGAAATGATAATCGATAAAATCAAGTAAATATAATTTTGACTTTGGCTTGCGTAAAGTCTTTGATTTCTTAAGTTTACGTTGTATTCTTCACTATCTGATAGATTCAAGTTTAAGTTGACCATCATATACTTAGGATTAATGATTTGATCTGTTTTTCTGGTTGTTTCAATGGAGACAACATCAAAATATGAAAATTCATTGGCTGTTTCTTGAACGATTTGCCCAGTTGCATGATCAATGTTTGCACGATAAATATACATGTTATCTTTACCAAAGAAAATAACATTCATGAAAACCTGATCGTAGTAAAGTTGGTAATTTTTGTCCTGTTGCTTATCAAAACGATATCTAACCTTGCGTTGATTATCAAGTGAATCTGGTGCAATAACATAATGATATTGATCATAGTCACCGTCTTTTAGACCCAGTAATTTCTTAGCGTTTTCTATGACCGTTTGATAATCGATTTGAATCAGGTTTAAATAGATGGGATTAGGTTTTCCAAATTGCTTTTTAAAGTACTGTTTAACCCATGCTTCTCGTTTTTCAACGTTTGAACGAAGTTCTTCAGCGTCCTGTGCAAGTTCATCTAATTGACTTTGGATTTTCTCTTGTTCTTGTTGTTCCTTTGCTAGTCGTTTAGCTTCCTTTTTTTGCTGTTTAGCTAACTTTCTATCTTGCTTTTCTTCAATGGGTTCAACATCATCCATCATATCTTCGATATCTTGTTGCTTCTTAGCCTTTTTGTCCTTTTTCACAACGTTCCCACCTTTCACTTTATAATACCATTATAACCAATAATTAAAATTACTGTCAATTTTTCATCATATTTATACTATATATGTATGATTTTACCAAGAATTATTCTCCAATGATTCCTTCATGGAGAAGCTGTTCAAATTCATAGGTCTTTGCATCCAAGATATATGGTTCAATCGCATGATTTTTTAAAATGGATGAAATAGTTTTCTTATCATAGTTCTGATTTTTGAATAGTTCTTCAAATGATAGGAGTGGTAATGTATCAAAAAAGTCACCTTGAATCACTAGATTTTTAATGACGCCTTCATCTAAATCAAGTTTTACTTCAAAGAGTCCTCCGCTCATACGTTTTTTTAGTATCTTTGTATAGGCTGGTTGTTTCTTGTATATCCATTCTTTCGATTCGTATTTTTTAGCCATTGATTGGATGATCTTTATTTCTTGTTCACTCAGTTCATACGTCTGAAATGTCAGTGTATTTTCAAAGTGTTTAATCAACTGTTCCTGTGTCAATCCGTTGAGATATGGTTTGAGATTTGTAACGCGTGAACGCACAGAATCGATACCCTTGGATACTAATTTTTCATCACTCGGTGTGATGGCTCGAACCATGGTTTCTAAATCGCAGTCATAAAGAAATGTTCCATGCATTAACATACCGTATTTATTTTGTAGAAATGCGTTTCCTGATATTTTTTTTCCTTCGAATAATAAATCATTTCTACCACTAAACTCAATATTTATATTGAGAAGTTTCATGGAATCGATAATTTTTGATAAATATGTTTTAAAAGTAAACTCTTTATTCGTACGTTTTGTTATAATGGAAAACATTGTATTTCTGTGATCTGCATAGACGCACCCACCACCGGTGGGTCTACGATAGATATCGATATGATTTTCTTTCAAGAATGCTAAATTGACTTCATTTTCAATCACTTGGTTTTTACCGATTACAACGCCATGAATTTCCCAAGTGAAAAAATATGTTTCATCATTTTTAAGTAAGTGAGTCAGTATATATTCTTCAAGAGCAAAGTAAAAATATGGTTTTAAATCCCCTTCATTATGATGTCTTATCAGTATCATGTTAACCTCCCATAATGGATCTCAAAGTCATTATACCATATCACTTTTTGTTGATAAAACAACATGACCTTTGATCCTAAAAATCATCATTATTAGTATCGCTTTATGAATCATATATCATGTAAAAAGATTAATTATATGATAAAATTGAAGTGTAGAGGGAAGTGTATAACGATGTTACTCTTTTTAAAACTTTATGGAATTGCCTTTGTTCTGTTTATGATTATTGATTTGATATGGCTCGGATTGATTGCTAAGAATTTATATCAGCGTCAATTAGGTCACTTGATGGCAGATCGTGTAAATTGGATAGCTGCTATTATTTTTTATCTCTTATTTATTGGCGGACTCGTCTTTTTTGCAACCATGCCAGCTGTTCATGATGTTTCCTTTATCAAAGCACTTTATCTTGGTGCACTCTTTGGCTTCATGGCTTATGCTACCTATGATCTAACCAATTTAGCGACACTTAAGGATTGGCCACTCCAAATTACTGTAATTGATCTCATTTGGGGTACTTTTTTAGGTGCTTCAGTTTCATCATTAACCTATCTATTAAACAATATCTTATTTTAGGAGATCCTCATGACAACTGCACTTATGCTTACCAATGAATTGCTCTACAAATCTTTTATTATCGGAGCAAAAAACGTTATATCTGAGAAAAATGAGTTAAATGCGATCAACGTTTTTCCTGTGCCTGATGGAGATACTGGGACCAACTTGGCATCACTTATGTTAACGATCATCGAAAAATCTAAATTGGGTGAAACACTTGATGAGACACTGCAATCGATTGTCGATGCTGCAATCACAGGTGCAAGAGGAAATTCAGGTATTATATTTGCTTCTTATATCAATGGATTCGCTGATGGACTCAATCAAAACACACTCAATTTAGACACATTCATCGAGACAACACAGACCGCATTTGACTATGCTTACCATGCTATCAGTAAACCTGTTGAAGGAACCATGATCACCATTATGCGTGCTTGGTCACACGCTCTCAAAGAGTTTAAAAAAGCGACGAATAATGCGATAGACCTCTTCATGAAATCCTATGATTTCATCAAAGATGAATTAGCAAAAACACCTGAAAAACTGCAGGTTTTAAAAGATAACCACGTGGTGGATGCAGGTGCAAAAGGATTTGTGCACTTTATTGAAGGTTTCATCAAAGCATTTAAAGGCGAAGATGTTACTATCGAAGAACATGAACAAGTTCTTGAAATGCATGTCGATCATCTTGAGGATTCGCAATATCGTTACTGTACAGAAGCTTTGATTCGATCTGAAAATATCGATTTAGATGCAATTCGTAATGAACTCGAAAATTATGGTGATTCGCTTGTTGTCGCTGGTAGCAAAAAAACAGCACGCATTCATATACATACAGACCATCCGCAAAAAGTGTTTGAGTATTTAGATCATGATGCGCGTATCGCTGAACAAAAAGTCGATGATATGAGACGACAATTTGAAGCTGCAAATCATAGAAAATATCCTATTGCTTTGGTCACTGATTCAATTGCAGATCTTCCCTTTGAACTCATCGATCACTATCAGATTCATCAAATACCCATTCATCTTCACATGAATGACAGTGAATATTTGGATAAAATAACCATACAGAGTCATCGGTTTTATGATCTCATGGATACCCTCAAAGTTTATCCAACATCAGCTCAACCCAACGTCAAAACACTTGAAAACTTTTTCTCATTTTTAACAACTTATTATCATGATATTTTAGTTATCACCGTTTCAGAAGCGATGAGTGGTACCTATCGATCATTTATGGATGCAGCTAAGAAATTTCCTAACAAAAATATCATCGTTGTTAACAGTAAACAAAACTCAGGAGCTGAAGGCTTGCTCGTTTATAAGGCAGCAAAACTAATTGAAGAAGGTCACGCTATTGACCATATTGTCAAAACAATCGAAAACTTGACAACAAAATCAAAAATACTTGTCAGTGTGAAAGTGCTTAAATATATGGTTCGTTCCGGTAGATTGACCAAAATTTCTGGTACAATAGCCAACATGATGCATTTAAAACCCGTCATTTCCATTAACGAAGATGGAATGGGTATCATATTTGCTAAGGCTTTCTCCATCACATCTGCAGATAAAAAGATCTACGAACACATCAAAGAAATCAACGATAAATATGGCATCGAATCGTATGCAATCGTGCATGCAAATGCGCTTGATAGAGCAAAAGAGTATGAAAATAAATATCGAGAGCTTATCGGTCAAGAACCACTTTATATCATGGATATATCGACAGTAGTTGCGATGAATGCTGGTATTGGTACAGTCGCTATTGCGTATATCAGAAAGGATCAATCATGATTTGGATACCCATTGTATCACTCTTTATCTTTTTTAATCTTGCATTTTTCATTGCACAACTCAAAAAGAATAATGGCTTAGCAGATATGGCTTGGGGATTGGGTTTTGTTGTAGTTGCAGTTTCATCTTTGATTGTTTCAAATACCTATAACCTCTATCAAATCGTCATCACATTGCTCGTTATGATTTGGGGATTTAGATTATTCTTTTATATTGGACTGAGAAACTGGAGTAAACCTGAAGATTTTCGCTATGTCAATATGCGTAAAAAATGGAAGACACATGTACACATCAAAGCTTATTTCATCGTCTTTATGTTACAAATGACATTTCTACTCATCGTGTCGCTTCCCATTCAAATGGCTGCATTAGTTGATGTATCTTTAGATCTAGCAGGTTATATTATATTAGGTGTTGGAGTTCTCTTATGGATGATTGGTTTCTTCTTTGAGGCTGTTGGAGACGCTCAACTCAAAACCTTTAAACAAAATTCAGAAAACAAGGGCAAGATTATGCAGAGCGGACTTTGGAAATACACACGACATCCCAACTACTTTGGTGAAGCACTCATGTGGTGGGCTATTTGGATCATCAGCATGAGTACACGCTCATGGTATGCAGCAATCGGTGTTATCGGAGCCATCTTCATCAACTATTTGTTACTCTTTGTTTCAGGTGTTCCACTGTTAGAAAAAAAATATAAGGACAACGAAGCTTTTCAAGCTTATGCGAAGAAAACATCGATTTTCTTTCCGTTACCACCCAAAAAATAAAAAATGAGGAGGTCAAATGACCTCCTTAATTTTTAAATAGATTCTTAAATTTCTGCCAATTAGATTCTTTATTGGTCGATTCTAGATTATCGAGTTGTTCATAGAGTTTCTTCTCTTGTTGCGAAAGATTTTTAGGTACTTTGATTTGAACGATGACCTGTTGATCTCCCTTACGTTTTGATCGAACATTTGCAATTCCTCTTTCACGCATCCGAAGAATCGTGCCGTGTTCAATACCTGAAGGAATCTTTAAATTAACATCACCATATATGGTGGGTATATCAATTTGTGTGCCGAGTACAGCTTGCGTGATCGTTATTGGAACTTCTAAAATAATATCATCGTTTTGTCGCTTAAACACTTTATGGGGTCTCACTCTAAAGTTGAGATAGAGATCACCAGCAGTTCCACCTTTGATTCCTCCATTACCATATCCAGCAACTTTTAGTGACATGTTGTTGTCAACACCTGCGGGTATATTGACATCGACATTTTTAACTGTCTTAACAATACCTCTACCATTACATGTTTGACATCTCTTCTTGATGATTTTACCTGCTCCACCACACTTTGGACAAGCTTGTTGGGTTCGCATAGCTCCAAAGAGTGTTCGCTGTTCAACATTGACAAATCCATCGCCATGGCAGCGATCACAAATCTCTATATCCTTGGAGGATTCAGCACCTGATCCATGACAGACATGACACTCTTCTTCGACCTCTACACTGATCGGTTTTTTTGTACCTAAAGCTGCTTCCATGAAATCGATCGTAATGGTTCGTTCAAGATCATCACCACGCTGTGGACCATTGTAGTTTTCTCGCTTTTGTCTACCACCACCAAAAAACTGGCTAAAGATATCTGAAAAACCACCAAAGTCAGAAAAGCCTTGGAAACCAGCACCAGCACCTCCAAAGGGATTACCTTGATGACCGTATTGATCATAGGCTGCTCTTTTTTGAGCATCCGATAAGGTGTCATAGGCTTCTTGTACTTCTTTAAATTTGGCTTCAGCATCCGACTCTTTTGAGACGTCTGGATGGTATTTCTTAGCTAATCCACGATAAGCTTTTTTGATTTCATCATCGCTTGCATTTTTGGAAACGCCAAGGATTTCATAATAATCGCGTTTATCTGCCATAACATCAACTCCAATAGTTTAGAGGGGCATAGCCCCTCATGAGATTATTTTTCTTCAAACTCAGCATCGACTGTTTTTGAATTCGTTTGTGAAGCATCGGATGGTTCTTCTTTTTGGTGTTTTTCTTGAGCTTTTTGATAAGCCTTGACAGCAATCTCTTGAGCATCCTTTTCGAGTGCTTCTTTGCGACTCTTAATCAGATCGATATCTGTTCCTTTAAGCGCTTCTTCAAGATCTTTAATTTGATCTTCAAGCTTCGTTTTGGTTGCTGCATCTACTTCTTCACCTAAATCAGTTATCGCTTTTTGTGTTTGGAAAATCAAGTTAGATGCATCATTTCTTGTATCTGCTTCTTCTTTTTTCTGACGATCGGCTTCTGCTTGTTCTTCAGCTTCTTTGACCATGCGGTCAATATCTTCTTTAGAGAGCGAACCTGATCCGGAAATGGTTATCTTCTGTTCTTTATTCGTTCCTAAGTCTTTTGCCTTAACGGATACGATACCATTGGCATCGATATCGAAAGACACTTCAATTTGTGGAACACCGCGTGGTGCAGGTGGAATATCGGATAATTGGAAACGTCCAAGTGTCTTGTTATCTTGAGCCATGGAACGTTCGCCTTGAAGTACGTGAATGTCAACTGCTGGTTGGTTATCAGCAGCTGTTGAGAACACCTGTGACTTCGAGGTAGGAATGGTTGTATTACGTTCGATGAGTTTAGTAAATACGCCACCTAAGGTTTCAATACCAAGTGAGAGTGGTGTAACATCTAGGAGTAATACATCTTTAACATCACCAGCTAAGACACCACCTTGAATTGCGGCACCCATTGCAACGACTTCATCGGGATTAACACTCTTGTTAGGCTCTTTTCCTAATTCGCGTTTAACCATTTCTTGTACCGATGGTGTACGTGTTGAACCACCCACTAAAAGTACTTGGTCAATATCTTTAGGTGTCATCTTAGCATCAGCTAAAGCACGACGAACTGGACCTACGCAACGATCAACTAAATGTTGAGTGAGTTCGTTAAATTTAGCGCGTGTCAAGGTTTTTTCTAAGTGGAGAGGTCCTGCAACTCCCATGCTGATAAAGGGAAGTGAAATTTGAGATGATGTCACACCAGAAAGTTCCTTTTTAGCTCTTTCAGATGAATCTTTCAAACGTTGCATTGCCATCTTATCTTTTGATAAGTCAACTCCGTTTTCTTTCTTGAATTCATCAACTAAATAGTTCATGATCACTTCATCATAGTCGTCTCCACCGAGGTGATTATCACCTGCTGTTGATACAACTTCAAAGGTACCATCTGCCAAATGGAGAATGGAAACATCAAATGTTCCACCACCGAGGTCAAAGACCAAAACGGTTTGTTCTTTATCCGTCTTATCAATTCCATAAGCCAGTGCAGCGGCTGTTGGTTCATTGATAATACGTTTCACATCAAGACCTGCAATCTTACCTGCATCTTTGGTTGCTTGACGCTGTGCATCATTAAAGTATGCTGGAACTGTGATGACTGCCTGTGTAACAGTTGCTCCTAAATAATCTTCTGCTGTTTTCTTTAAGTTTTGCAAAATCATAGCTGAAATTTCTTGTGGTGTATATTTTTTACCATTAATATCCACACGATAATTCATATCACCCATGTGTCTTTTAATCGATGAAACCGTGTTTGGATTGGTGATTGCTTGACGTTTAGCAACGTCACCTACACTGATTTCTTCTCCTTTGAAGGAGACGACTGATGGCGTTGTTCTTCCACCTTCAGCGTTTGAGATAACCTTTGCTTCGCCACCTTCCATAACGGAAACACATGAATTGGTCGTACCTAAGTCAATACCTATAATTTTATTTGTCTTTGCCATTTTCTTCACTCCATTCGTTGACTTTGACCATGGCAGGTCTGAGTAATTGATCTTTATAATAATATCCTTTTTGGATAACTTCAAGAACTAATCCATTTTCTTTTTCTTTATCTTCAATCTTTTCAATCGCATGATGAATGTTGGGATCAAAGGGTTTATTGAGCGCTTCGATTTCCTTAACTCCATCTGCCTGCAGTGTGTTGAAAAACTGATCATTAATCATTTTAAACCCGACTAAAAAGCTTTTTAACAATTCATTATCGGTCGTCATGCTGACGATACGATCGAGTTGATCCAGAGGGTTAAGTAATTCCAAAATCAGATTTTTACTTGCATATTTTCGATCTGTAATGCGTTCTTGATGCATTCTCTTTTTAAAATTTTCTAATTCTGCTGCATTTCTGAGCAATTTGTCTTTAAGCGATGTCACTTCGTTTTCCAGTTGCTCAATATGTTCTTTTTGTTTGTTTTTACGTTCTTTTTTAGAAGCCTCATGCTCTTCTACAACCTGTGTTGATTTATCTTTTGTCTCGTCCATGTTATCATCCTTTTGCTATTTTTTGTAGAGCTTTCCAAGATTGCTCGCTATATATTCGACAAGGGGTATAACCTTGTTATATTCCATACGTGTGGGTCCAACGACCGCAATCGTTCCATGTTCAAATTCGCTGATACGATAAGGTACAGAAATTACGGTACAATTTTCCATTGGAATCAATTGCAGTTCACTACCAAACTTGACGCTTAATCCTTCGTGATCACCAATCAATTTGATCAATTCCCTTCGATCAAGCATATCGACAAATTTCTTAATATGCTTCACATTGTGAAATTCAGGTTGATCAAAGACATTGGTTACACCTGATAAATAAAAATTATCTTCTGCAAATTTTGAAAACGCATGAATAAATGAGTGCAGAAGCTGTTGTTGATAATCCATAAATGATTGAATTTCGCTTCGTGCAAACTCAGCTTCAAGGATTTGACTTGCTTCACTGATCAATCGATTTTTAAGCAGATCATCTAATGTCTTGATGACTTCTTTTAAACTCTCAATATCGAGTTCATCAGGGATGCGAATATTTTGATGTTGCACATGACCTTGATCGGTCACAATCAAAACAACTGCTTCTCTCTCACTAAGCGGTATAAAATCAATTTTTTTGATAAGACTTTGTTTTGATGATGGACCAACAGCCATCGCTGTATAATTGGTTAATTCAGAGAGTAAATGAATGGCTTCTTCAACAGCTGATTCTCTTGCGAGTTTATTTTTCAAAAAAATCTCATCAATTAGAGGAAACTGTAGTTCGACGTCAAAGTCACGAGTGACCAAGTGTTCAACGTAGTAACGATATCCTTTTTCTGATGGGACGCGTCCTGAAGATGTATGTGTCTTTTCAAGATATCCTAGATCTTCAAGTTGAGCCATATCATAGCGTAAGGTAGCACTTGAAAAATTGAGATAGGGCATACCCGTTAAAGTCTTTGACCCTACGGGTTGTGCATCTTTGACATAAGCTTCAATGATTGCTTTTAAAATCAATTTCTGTCTGCTGGTTATCATGCATTCACCTCGATTAGCACTCTTTCTAGTTTTGTGCCAATTTTATTGTACACGAACGTCTTGGCACTGTCAAGGATTATGTGCTATTTTACTTAAAAAAAGAAAAGACACAAAGTGTCTTATCGAGATGACTGTTTTAGCCATTTGATGTAAAACGGATTGTTCTTTTGTTCGTTTCGAACGGTGGTTCCCTCATCATGTCCAGGATAGATCTTTGTTTGACTTGGTAACGACAGGATTTTAAGGATACTTCTTTTTAAATCGAAAAGGTTACCAGAATAAAGATCGTGTCTACCCACCGATTCCTTAAATAATGTATCTCCTGTAAAAAGCTTATTTTCATAAAGAATACAAATACTTCCCTTGGTGTGTCCTGGGGTATGTATTATCTCTAAGTGATGATCTGCAAGTTTTATGTGTTCACCGTCAGAGACAAGTTTTAGATCGAGCAATTTACGTTTATATGGGTGTGTTTTTGGTGCATAACCATTGAGATGATCTTCAAAGAGTAGGTGAGCATCATCTTGATGAATATAGATGGGTGCATCGAAATGTCCGATCAAATCGATGTGGTCGTTATGTGCATGCGTCAAAACAATACCAGATAATGATCGTCCTCCCAATGCAAGTATGATGTCATCATAACTGTGTGCAGGATCAATCAAAAGACAGGTATCGAATCGACAGATGAGATAACCATGTGCTAAATCTTCATTACCTTTGAACTGTATCATTTTCGTGTGATAGAAAAAAAACTATTCCTAGAATAGCTTATTTCTTTTCCTTGTGGATGGTGTACTTTCTTTCACGTGGGCAATACTTCTTAACTTCCATACGTTCTGGATGTGCTTTTTTGTTTTTATTTGTATGGTAGTTTTCTTCGCCGCATTCGGTACAAACCAATTTAACTAGGTCACGCATAATATCCCTCCAAACATACGTAAACATTATAACAAATCGGTATTTCTTTTTCAATTGTTTTATGACTTAATTTTATTTTGTTTGAAATGTGTGATGTTTCAAAGCATTTAACGGTCTGATTTTACCTGTTTTGCCTTATAATTGACATAGAAGGTGATTAAATGAAACAACGCGAAGCAAGTCATCCTGTCAAGATTGGTTCTTACCAACTTGGAGGAAACAATAAAGTTTACATTCAAAGTATGACCAATACGTATACGAAAGATGTTGATGCAACCGTCAAACAGATCAAACAACTCACTGAAGCTGGTTGTGAGATCGTTCGAGTTGCTGTTTTAGATATGGTGGATGCCAAATCACTCGGTGATATCAAACGACAGATCAGTATTCCTTTGGTTGCTGATATACACTTTGATTATCGATTAGCTCTCGAAGCTATCCATCAAGGAGTCGATAAGATCAGATTGAATCCTGGTAACATCCCTAAAAGAGAACATGTGATGGAAGTTGTTGAAGCATGTAAAAAGAAAAAGATCCCGATTCGCATCGGTGTCAACAGTGGTTCACTTCCCAATCGTATGTCTCCGACACCAGAGAATATGGTTGAAACAGCCAAACATCATGTTGAGATATTAGAATCCATGGATTTTCATGATATCGTTTTATCACTTAAAGCAACCGATATGAATCTGATGATTGAAGCTTATCGACTAGCCGCAAAAACATTCCCATATCCCTTGCATTTAGGTGTCACTGAAGCTGGAACAGCGTTTAGCGGTGCTATCAAGAGTGCAATGGGTATCGGTATCCTACTTTCTGAAGGTATTGGAAATACCATTCGTGTCTCATTGACAGATAATCCTGTGTTAGAGATTCAAGCTGCTAAGGAAATCCTCAAGAACCTCGGTTTGAAGGAAAAAGTTCCCAACTTGATTAGTTGTCCTACCTGTGGTCGCATTCAGTACGATATGATCGATATCGCTAAGCGTATTGAACAGTATTTACTCAAAGTCAATAAGACAATCAATGTTGCGATTATGGGATGTGCTGTGAATGGACCCGGTGAGGCTTCACATGCGGATATTGGTATTGCTGGGGGAAAGGGAGAAGCACTTCTCTTTAGACACGGTAAAGTGATTAAGAAGATCAAAGAATCTGAAGTTTATGATGTTCTCGTTCAAGAAATTGACAACTTTGATGATTCCAAACCTCAAGAAGGAAATGCATAAAAATAAAGTAGACAAAGTTGTCTACTTTTTTTTATCCCTCATAGAGTGTGATTTCATAATCACAAATATCTTGATAAAATTCCTTTTCATGGGACACGAGTATCAGTGTACCTGAATAGGCAATCAGTGCATCTTTGAGTGCTTCTTTGGCTGCAGCATCCAAGTGATTGGTGGGTTCATCCAAGATGAGCACATTTCCTTTTTGATGTCTGAGTAATGCAAGTCTTACTTTGGTTTGCTCTCCTCCAGAAAGTGAGTTGACATCACGGTGTGCCATGTCATAGTCAATACCATGGTTCCCGAGTAAACTCATCACATCTTTTTTAGTGAAATGAGGATAACGATGATGGATGATTTGAAACGGTGTAACCGAAGCATCAAAAATACTATCTTGTTCAAAATAAGCGATTTTTGCAGTATCAATCCAACGGAAACTGCCACCCAGTTCAGGTATGACGGATAATATCGTCTTGATGAACGTCGATTTACCTATTCCATTCTTACCAGTAATAGCAACTTTATCCTGCTTTAAAATGGTAATATTGAGTGGTTCAACGAGGGATTCATTATACCCAATTTCTAAATCATTTGTCACTAAGACATCCTTACCTGTAGTTGATGCAAGCGGAAAGTAAAAGTGGTAAGTCTTCGATTTATGAGGAGCAACCACTCTTTCAATTTTTTCAAGCATCTTTCTTCTGGATTGTGCACGTTTCGTTGTCTTAGCTCGTACAAGATTCTTTTGAATAAATTCGGTTGTTTTTTGAATAAATTTTTGTTGACTGACATATGCTTTTTGTTGTTGTTCATTGCGTAGATCGCGTTCTTTTAAATAAAACTCATAATCACCTTTATAGCGCGTGATCTGTTTGGATTCTATTGCAAAGACCGTATTGGCTATATTCTTAAGAAATTCTTCTAGATGGGAAACAACGAGAAATGCTTTGGGATAATTTTGAAGAAACTTCGTCAACCAATCGATATGTTTTACATCTAAAAAGTTAGTGGGTTCATCAAGCAATAAAACATCAGAATCACCTAATAGTAATTTGGCTAGAATAATCTTGGCACGCATACCTCCTGAGAGATGTTCGATGGGACTATCTAAAATATCCATTGTTAAACCTAGACCATGGATAACATTACCAATCTTCGATTTAATCGCATAAAAATCAGCTTGAACAAGCTGTTCACCGAGTTCAGATGCCCATAAGAGCATGCGTTCATGTTCGTTTTCATCAACAGATGCAACCTGCTCATAGAATCTTTCCATTTCTCTTTCTTTTTCAAAGAGTGGTAAAAAGACGTCGTAGAGATACTGTTTAACGCTCAATTTGGGATCTATTTTAGCGTATTGATCGAGATATCCAACCTTTCGTCCAGATACCCATTGAATACGACCCTCATCAGGTGATAATGATCGATCTAAAAGCTTGAGCAGTGTCGATTTGCCTGTCCCGTTGGGACCCACCAAAACGGCATGCTCACCATCAAATAAGCGCATACTAGCACGCTCATAGAGTTTTTCATCACTATAACTAAAACTTATATTTTCTACTTCTAATAAACTCATTGTGGTAATTCAAAGCATATCGGGCTATTTTGATCAGCCACGTATATCCATTGCTCCTTTATAAAGTCTTTGTCATCAACAATCTTGTTGACATCTTGTTTAATATATTTTGCCTGACAGGTTGCAAGTATTTCTTGTTTTGAGTTGGTGATATAACCTTCACCATAAAAGAGTGCCTTCTTTATATCCGTAATTTTACCAACAATAAAAAGTGTCTCATCGAGCGGTACGGGTTTCATATACTTGACAGTTAATTCGATAGTTACACCAAAGGTATCCGGTTCATCGATTTGAATCGCTCTTCCGATGGTTTCATCAAGCAGTGCTGTGATGATACCTCCATGCATTCGTTTGGGATAACTTTGATGAACCTCATCACCTTGGAATAAACCTAATATTTGTCTTCCTTCAAGTTCATAGAACTTAGTTTTTAAACTAGCAGGATTATCCATACCGCAAATAAAGCACATGCTTGAGTTATTCTGTTTTTTGATAACGTTATAGATCATATGATATTAAGCTCCAAGTGTAGGTATAGGATAAAAATGGATCCAATAAACATCATACAAGCAAAGAGCACATTGAGATAAAAATAGATGTTTTCAAGTGGATAGTTCGTTTTTACTTTGAGTCCAAGCCCAATCGATCCCGGAATGAAGAGAACCATCAAAAGATCGGGTATGGAAAGTTTCAGTTTGAATCCTATATAGAGTCTTGCTAAAAAGAGAACACCGATACCTGAGATTCCGATATAGAACGTGTAATAGAAAAGTGCAATTAAGAAATTAAACATGTCTTTTACCCCCGATTAAAAGGTATAATAAGGCACCTGCTGGTAAGATAAAAAACCAAAAAGATCCGGTGAAAAACAATCCAATAATCGCCCATGTATAGGCTGATATCATAATATAAAAGCGTTGTTTTAGTTTCATGCAGCATCCCCACTTTCTGTCAACACGTCAGTTGTTATTTGATTGTTTAATGGATTGACGCTAATGACACGACCACCTTTTTCAAGGTTTCCATAGCCATTGAATCCCGTTGCTCTTCCATAGGCGAGCATGATGCCTTCTTTTTCAAACCAAAAATCGTTTAGGTGGTCATGACCTACAAATATAGCAAGTGATCTGTTAAGGTCAACCATGGTATCAAAAAAGCCAGTATCTACACCTTGAGCATAGACTTTGTCCTCAAGAAAGTATCCTTCATAGTCTTCAACTTTTATATATTGTCTCAGTGGAACGTGCATAAAGATAAGATGCTTAACAAAATCGAGCTGAACATGATTTCTAAACCAATTGACTTGAGCTTCTGACAAGTAATCATACTCACCTTCTTCTTCAGTATAGATTTCTCGTTCAGCTTTTGAATCCAGCATATAAAGTCTAAAAGCTGGTATGTCATTTTTGGTGAATGTGAAATGAAAATTACCGACACCACCATTTTCTAGCTCAGGTCCGACTTTAAAATATAAATAGGTTGTATCTTTGATAACTTCTAAGAAATCTTGATAGGTATGATAATCGGTTTCATGATTACCAAAGACAAAAGTCCATGGTGTTTCAAGACTTTCCATGTACTCAATTAATGAAGCAAAAAGAGATGGTCCAGCAGGTGACATCGTGAGATCTCCTGTGATGACGATCAGATCAAAATCAGCTTGATCATTTAAATGTTTGATCAATTTAAATGTACGTTGATCACGATGATCATAACCAAAGGTTAAATGAAGATCTGTAAGTTGTAGAATGTTGAGTTCTTCTCCTTTCATCTCAAGAACAAAGGGATCATCGTTGGTGTAGATGATCTCACGTTGTGATTGACACGATGAAATCAACAATCCGATTAAAATGACTAAACTAAAAAGGATGAACTTACGCATCTTTTAGCTCCTGTAATAATTTTTCTAGTTCAAAGTGTCTGATGACATACATCTGGTTGAACATCGTATGATAGTTGACAAATTCCATCTCATTCTCATTGATAAAGCGCTTAATCGAAAGTGTAGTTGGATATACGATAATAATCTTAGGATCAGAAGATGCCAAAAAGGAGGTTTGATTAATCAATCGCGATTTGCTTGAGTCGCGAATTTCCCATATGATTTTACTGTTGATGGTCAGTTCTGCATTGACTGGGACATAAAAATAAAGTATTTGATAGGATTGATTGTTGATATTTAGATATTGATGATGATGCTTATGTGTGAGTTCACCATAGGTTTTTAGTAGGTCTTGCGTTGTATTCTTAATGTGGTCGCTTACCTTTTTATGATGAATGGTCAAGATGATATAAATAATGAATGCAATCAGCAATAAACCTAAAGAAATATATAAAATGGGCATTAGAGTAACTCCTTTGTCACTTTGATTAATCGTTTATCTTCAAAGATACAGTGAAAATGATATCTCGTTTCTGATCGAAGTAAATGGGGTAAAAAATAGGGAATATTATGAGCAACACCGATCGTATCAAAATCGAGAATCCAATCGATAGGTTTCCAGTCTAGTATCCCTTCTGTGGTATGTAGAGGTGTATCTATCCTAACTTGTTGATCCCAATCGATTAAAAATAAGTAAAGTCCTTGACCTGATGCTTCAAAGGTATTCCACGTCAGTATGCCACAGTCTTTGATTCTTTGAGATGATACGTCTAAACCCGTTTCTTCTCTAATCTCCCGAATCATACCTTCTAAAGGTGATTCACCTTCTATTAGCTTACCACCCAAACCATTCCAACATCCCTGCCAGGGCTTTTTGTTGCGGTTGATCATTAAGATGTGATTATCTTGTTTTATGAATCCTAACGTATATGTGTACATATAGACCTCTTTTACACTAAACATATTATAACATGTGGAAGGTCGTGCAAATATCTAAAAAGATGAAAAATAACCGTGTATAATAGAGAAAAAGAATGAAAATCCCTTTGGAGGTTAATACACGTGAAGGCAATTCAAGATTATTTAAATACAATAGATGGTCCACTTCTTACGTTTACTGAATCTGTTTTAGACTACATGAAAACCAAATACATAAAGTATCCTCTCGAACTATTCTATAAACAACCAACCTTAAAACTTAAACCAAAACTCTTCATTATGCTTGGTGGTGGCAAGAACCATTTCTCGCTTTATACAACAGATTTTGATTATGTTAACAGTCTTAAACTTAAACAACTTCCCAAGATAAAATACGGTAAATCTGCTATTCTTTTTCCTTTGGAAAAGGACGAATATTTAACGCTTGCATATCAGATGATTGATGAGATCATTAAGCGTGCAGAAAGCGCACGATAGAGGCCCATTAAAAAAAAGATTTTTTCTTTTTGAATACCTTGCAATTTGGAAATCCTATGTTATAATAATCATTGCACGGTTTTAATGTGCCTCCTTAGCTCAGTTGGCAGAGCAACTGACTCTTAATCAGTGGGTCCACGGTTCGAGCCCGTGAGGGGGTACCATTTGAAGAAATAAAGCACATGTTGATGTGCTTTTTTTATTGCTTGAAGTTTATTCTTGCAGAAATAGGATAATGATCGCTAAGAAATGGTTGAGTTGTGTGATGATGAATGGTGGATTCACTTACATCGATATCATTTGAATAAAAGATATAATCAATCGGTTTTCCTTCAGTTTTTTCACTAAATCCATGATATGTCAATTCATTGACATCTTCACTTTGAAATATATGATGCAAGTACTGGGTCATAAAAGTGATTGTTTTTGAATCTGGGTGCACATTAAAATCACCTGTAATGATAACTTTATCTTCTTGTTTTGTTTCTTTTTCAATCACTTGAAGAAGATACTTTGCTTGCTCTAAGCATACATCATCTGAAGCATAATCCAAATGTGTATTGAAAAATACGAGTTGATTAAATCGAACCATAGTGACTATTCTAGGAAAATGACTACCATCAACCATTGATAATTTTTCCGGTGTATTTGATAACCAATAGGTTTTATCTTCAATTTTCTCATGTGTTTTCAAATAGAGTATGGGAACACCTTCTCCCCGATCATCTCTTGTCTGAAAGATAACGTGATATTCATCGGATAGACCTTTCATAAGATCATTAACCATATCATTTGATGCTTCTTGACATCCAATGATATCGAAACGCTCTTGTCTAATAAACTTGATGATAGCATCTCTTCTGTTTGGCCATGCATTCTCTAAGTCAGAGGCTACATGAATTCTTAAATTAATACTTGCTATGTACATATGATCACCTATTACTATTCTATCATCATCGTGATATAATACATACCAAGGAGATTAAGAGATGCCAACCATTTATATTGCAGGAGATTCCCTTGCAGCAAATAAAAGTGAACAAAAGAAACCCGAGTCGGGTTGGGGTGAATTCTTAGATTCATATATACCTGCAAATTATCGGGTATCCAATCATGCTATTAATGGAAGATCTTCAAAATCATTTATCGATGAAGGACGTCTTGATGCAATTACTAAAGAGATTAAGCAAGGTGATCTCTTGCTGATTCAGTTTGGTCATAATGATCAAAAGAAAATAGATCCCTCTCGTTATACAGATCCCGATCATCTCTTTCAAGACAATCTAAAATTATTTATTGAAACAGCTAAGTCTCATCAAGCAAAGCCCATACTCCTTACACCTGTTACCAGACGTTCATTTGTAGATGATCGAATTTTGGATGGCGAAACACTTGGGAAATACCCCGATGCCATTCGTTGGGTCTCAAAGGCAACAAAAACGCCTCTCATAGACGTTTTTGAAATAACACAAGCTTTGGTTTCATCTTTAGGTTTTGAAGGCTCTAAGAGGCTTTATCTTCATCTAAAACCATCAGAACATCCCAATTATCCAGATGGCGCTCAGGATAACACACACCTATCCATAGAAGGTGCTGATCTCATCGCTTCTTTGATTGGTTTATCCTTAAGAAAATTGATATAAAAAAATAAAAAGCACATCGTGCTTTTTTTTATAATGTGATATCTAAACTGAGTATGTGCTGAATGTAGGTTGGAACAATCACAATACTATGTTCTGGCATTTCTTCTGGAAGATCAGCACTCCAACCAATGAATGTGTAACCTGGTCTTATCGGAGCTTCGGGTAACGAGAACGCTTTGAGATCAGCACCTTCAGCAAAGTATTCGCTATAGATTACATTTCCTTCATGATCTTCAATAACGATCTGATGAATTTGGATGAATGTCGCTTGTGCTTTTGATACTTCTAAGATGAAGATCATCGCTGCAAGCATCACGGTTAATGCCATGATGACATATTTCATTGTGTCACCTAACTTTCACTTTTTGATTTCATCTACATTATATCGATTGTTTCTTAAGTGATTATGACACATTTATTAAGTTTATCTTAAATCGATAATTTATCCATCATATGTGCTAAATGGTCCTTTAATCCATGCACCTCTTCTTCGTCCATGAGTTCAAAAATTGCTTGATCTTGAAACGTAACGTGATCTTGAATTTTCCATTTAGGTTTGAGTTGATGAATCTCATAATCATCTACAAGAATACAATGAAATCCTTGAGGATGACTTTTGCAGATAGCTTGTGTACGAACATAAGATTTTTGATTATCATCTTTGAGTCTAAGCATCGTATCAAATGGTTGAATCAGTGGATTTTGACTAAAATAGATCAACTTTCGATAATCATATTTATGAACTTGATGTCTAATCTTGTCATCTTTCCAGATCATTTCTTGACTGAAAACTGAAGATGATGCTTGGTTCAATGTGGATGAATGCAGTTTTAATTGCTGTTTTGGGTAGTTATATTTCAAAATGAAAGCCCAAGGTATCGTATATGTGTTCATGAAATAATCGCCTCACTGCTTAGTCTATCAAAAAAGTATCTCTAAACTCTTAAGAGAACCTTACTTTTTGCTTAAAAAAAGGAGCTCATAGCTCCTGTTTAGCAAAATCACCCAGTTTGTAGCCAAATCCCCACATCGTCATAATGATTTTAGGATTGGATGGATCATCTTCGACTTTCTCACGCAATCTTCTGATGTGAACATTGATGACATTATCGTTATAGTAGTATTCTTCACCCCAAACCGTACGATACATCTGCTGTTTCGAAAATGTCTGATCGGGATGGGTGAGTAAAAGTTTTAGAATTTCAAACTCTTTGAGTGTCAGATCAACCTTTTGATTGTTTTTCTTAACCTCAAAATTATTCAAGTTAACCTCTAGATTGCCGATAGATAGGTGTTGTTTGACCTCTTTATCGTTTTGTTTATGACTTCTTCTAAGAACTGCTTTGACGCGTGCGACGAGCTCAAGCATCGAAAAAGGTTTCGCAAGATAGTCATCAGCACCCAATCCAAGGTTGATGGCTTTTTCGACATCGCTATCTTTTGTTGATATGATAATGACGGGAACATCTCCCTTATTACGGATGTGTTTGAGGACATCTTCACCGCTCACCTTAGGTAACATCAAATCGAGGAGTACAACATCATATTTTAGCATATCAAATTGCTTGATCGCTTCATCACCATCAAAAACAGCTTTGACTTCAAACATTTCTTCTTTGAGCTTTGTTTCAATACTACGACTGATCAATACGTTGTCTTCGACAATTAAGATTTTTTGTCCCATTTGATTACCTCCTCCAAACGGTTTTATTGTCGTTAATCTTAACATGTGATGATTTGATATTATTATAACATGCTTTAAGATATCTAAACAAAAAAACGAGTGAATGAACACTCGTTATTTATTTTCTTTTCGTGCATGAGTCACGAACGACGATTTCTGTATCGATGACAATCGGATCAATCATTCTCACTTTACCCTCAATCATACCGATCAAGGTGTGACAGGCAATTTCACCAAACGCCTCATAATTTTGTCTAACGGTCGTCAGATTGGGAGTCACGATTTCACATACCTGAAGATCATCAAAACCGATAACGGATACATCGTTAGGAACCATAAATCCATGAGCATGTAAATAGTTGATTGCTCCAATAGCCATGAGATCAGAAACAGAGCATACCGCTTCGGGTAAACCATAGGTTTCAAAAATGGTTTTCATGGTTTGATGTCCTTCTTCATAACTATAGGATTCATTCGACTTATCTGGTAGATAGAGTGGTTCAAGTCCCTTTTCATGCATAAAATCAAGATAGGCCCTCAGACGTTCTCTACCGATAAAATTCGTATAAGAACCGTTGATAAAGGCAATGCGTTTATGTCCAAGTTCATAGAGATACTTGCAGCTTCTTCGAATGGATAAATAAGAATCTGAATAGATGGAGTTAGGACCCTTTTCATGGGGATCAAGGGTGAGTACAGCGAGTGGGCTCTGAGTCAACTTACGAATAGCCTCTTGATTATCACCACTGGATACAACCAATACGGCATCTACGTTTTTAGACTGACAATGTTTTAAGTAATCCAGTCCAGACTCCGTGTTATGAGATAACAACAAGATATCATATCCACTGGATTCAACATTTTTGCGAAATGCTTCTAAAACCCCTGAAAAGAACAGATTTTTTAATCCGTATTCAACTTCATAAACAACACCGATCGTATTTGAACGCTTTCGAACCAAACTCTGTGCGGTTGCATTCGGCATATAGCCCAGTTCATTGGCGATTTCAATAATGCGATTGCGGGTTTTTTCACTAATTTCTGTGTATCCATTCAAAGCTTTGGATACCGTTGATATAGAAACTTTCGATAGTTTCGCAATTTCGTCGATGGTTACCATCACAAATCACTTCCAATCCATCCATATTGTATCAAAGAAGTTTATATTTGTATATCATATAATAATTTACATACCTAGCTAACGAAATTTTTAGTTAAATCGATGTAATCAACGAAATAATCGAACTTGATGGAACATCAATAGAGACGAATTCATCTTCAATAGCATAAGATATCTTGTGATTTTCGTATGTTTCGTTAAGCAGTATGCTGATGATGCTACCATCAGGATTTTGATAACCTACAGTAAGAAGACCTTTGGGTAGTTGATGCGTCACGTGGATACGCTTAGCACCTTCTTTAATAAACTTAGAAAAGTGGCCAATAGCGTAATATGATGAGTTAAATGTCAGTTCATGTGTCTTTCTGTTAGCTAATATCGGTGCATCACAATAGTTTCCGACATGATTGGGTCCACCTTCTTCATTTAACAATAAGTTCCACTCTATCCATCCTTCAACTCCATTGGATAGATCACCGATCAAGTTTTTAGCGTAGCGTGCTCCTGTTTCCCATGCACCAGGTTTGGGTCCACCTTCAATACATCCCTCTGTGAAGAAAAGATGCGTATCTGGAAACATTGCCTTTACTTTAGATAAGTTTTCAAATGCCTCACTGACATACCAGTGGTTACCGATACCATACATATGCTTTGCACAGAGTGGATCTTCTAGAAGTGTTTTTGCACGATCAACGATCAAATCTCGGTTATGATCCCAACCGATGATCTTGAGATTAGCATCATAGGTATGAACGATCGGCCCAAGTGCATTTTTGACGAAATCCCTTTCCTCTTCAGCAGTGTAAATACATGAATCCCATGTCTGAACAGCAGCGGGCTCATTTTGAACTGAAATGGCATAAAAAGGAATTCCTCTTTGCTTCATTTGCTCTAAATACTTCGTATAGTAGATCGCCCATAACTCCTGATACTCTTTCTTTAATTTTCCACCATGACTCATCTTGTTGTTGGTTTTCATCCAAGCAGGTGGCGACCATGGTGAGGCAAGTAATTTGATATGGGGTACATATTTCATGGCGGCTTGAATCATCGGAACAACATATAAATCTTCTCGTGATATATCAAACGATTGCAGTTTAATATCCATGTCTTTGACATATGTGTAGTGACCTAGTGAAAAATCGCTTGAGTTGATATGGGTACGGCCCATGGTATAACCTAGACCCGAGGGTGAAAAGTAAGCATCGATAATTTGTTGCTGCTTATCTTTGGGTAAATGACTCCATGTATATGCTGCAGATTCAGTAAAAGCTCCACCAAATCCAATATGGGTTTGATAGGTTATTTGTGGATTGACTTTAACGTAGTAATCCAGTGGATCACGTGGATGAGATGTGACATCAATCGTCATCTCTTCAAAGTATTTTCTAGGATTCTTTAAAGATTGTATCCCAATTATTTTCATGTGTTTACTCCTCTTGATAACTTAAGCCATGACCATAGGGGAATAGGTAATCATCAGGGTTATATGCTTCATCTAACATGGTATGTGTTACCTGTGAAAGGATGGACGGATAGGTGTAGGGTAGATGACCTTTAAAGTTATAATCTCCATAGATAACATCGGTGATACCAAGTCCTTCAGTTCCAGGTAAAAATGCCATAATAAAGCCATCTAATGTCTCCATGTAATCGGTCATCATGAGTGGTTTCCCAGAAATAAGAATACCAATAACGGGTAGATCAACATCAGCTAGTGCTTCGAGCAAATCAACGTTTTCTTGATATCCTGTAGAACCATTCAAAGAGAGATCAGATAGATCACCCATCATCTCTGCGACTGGTCTTTCTGCTAAAACAACGACCACTGCATCCACTTTATCGATATCATCAAGTGAGGTATAGATAGTACCTTCGCTCATGCTTTGAAAGGCTTCCAAGATGGTGGTTCCTTCGGTAATATCACCTGCTTGTCCTTGCCATGAGATCGTCCAACCACCTGATTGGATACCTATATCATTCGATCCTGGACCGATGACGAGAAGATTTTGTGCTTTATCAAGCGGCAGAGCCTGATCATTTTTCAAAAGAACAAGTGATTCTCTAACTGCTTGTCTCGCAATAGCAAGATTTTCTTCACTTCTGATATCACTTTCTGGTGGTGTGATCTCATCAAAGAGACCCATTTCGTATTTAACCGTTAGGATACGTCTTACGGCATCATCGATACGATCCATTTCAATGAGCCCTTTTTGATAACCGCTAATGATCGCTTCATATGCTTGATCAAACGCATGGGGTTCCATCAACATATCGATACCTGCGTTGACTGTCGTGATGATTTTTTGTTCGAAGTTAGAACCTGTTACATCATTGGTTGCTTGATAATCTGAGATAACAAATCCATCAAATCCCATTTCACCTTTAAGAATATCGGTGATGAGATGCTTGTTCTGATGCATGCGTACGCCATTTAAGCTGGAATACGATATCATGATCGATTTGACACCGTGATCGATGGCTTCTTGATAGAGAGGTAAATGGATATTGATCAGTTCGTCTTCTGTAATCTCTGCATTACCACGATCCAACTTACCATCTAATCCTGTACCAAAAAGCGTGTATCCATCACCTATAAAATGCTTGGCAGATCCAATCATGCCATAGCTTTGAATGCCTTCAATATAGGGTCCGATTAAATTTTTAGCAACATCAGGGTTTTCACCAAGGGTTTCATAAACACGGCCCCATCTTTTATCTTTAATCAATCCAATTGATGGAGAAAAATTCATATGCATTCCAGTTTGGGCAGCCTCATAGGCTGTTATTTCACCAATCTGACGCATCAGATCAGGATTATTAGCAGCAGCTAGTCCAATATTGTGTGGGAATATGGTAGCATTGAGCAAGTTATTATGACCATGAACAGCATCTACTCCATAGATAATTGGAATGCCTGATGATGTATTCATACTGGCTTGTCGATAGTTTGTTGCCATCTGTAGCCATCCAGCAACACTGTTAACTGAGGGAACATTTCCACCTCCATTGAGTATCGATCCTAGTTTATAGGAAGTTGTCTCATAGAGTGTCGCTCCACTGATACCATTGTTTGTGGTACGTTCAGCTTGTATCATTTGACCCGCTTTTTCTTCGATGGTCAAGTGATCAATCCACCATTCAACCTTTTCACTGATTGATAGTGATGGATCGGGTCTTAGTTCAGCGGTGGGCTCTGTTTCTGCTGGTTTACATGCATAAAGTAATACCCCAAAGATGAGGATAAAGCATAGTAAGATGATTTTCTTCATAATGTTGGCACAACCGTGCCTTCCTCCTTAATGTGATTTAAGTGTAACTGTGATCTGGTGATAGAATTTTTTGCGAATATTTTCAGCAAGATGTCCTTTAACTTTTGTATCATCAATGATGACGGTGTCAACACCGTTAGTTAGTATATATTGAACAGGCATTAAGCCATCAAAGGTATCTTTCATTTCAGGATTCTTAATAATAACTTTGACACGTTCAAAAAGTGTAAATGAAACTTCGTGTTGCTTATCAAAAAACGCACTTGTCAAAATCGGATGAATCTGGAATGTGAGGACATCTTCTTCAAAACTAAAGAGTTTTTTACCTGTCATCATGAGCATGAGCAGAGTTATCGCTTCGGATGTTGTTCCAGTCAAACGAGCGACAAATCCACGACCATGATTTTGAGCATTAGGATTATTTGAAGATGCGATAAATGATGCGTTTTCAAGTGGGCTTCGTCCATATACTTCAGGATCCATAAAGGGAGGCATCGCTGTCATGATATCAGCAAAATAGTCTTGATACAAACCGCTCTTTAGAATACCAATCAAGTACTTATAAGACATATGCATAAAACAAGCTTCACGCTCCAACCATCCCTTGGTGAAAGCACGTGCACGACCGATTTCAAGTGTCTCATGATCAAGTGGGCAACTGGTGATATAAAGACCCAGTTTATGATCAAACATTTCGGACGCTTTAACTTGTGCGTAGATTTCTTTCGCTTCCTCAACATCGTGTAATTGTTTTAAATAGGTTGCAGGTGCTTCCAAATAGTGAGGCAGCATTCTGACCTTCCACGATTTAACACGGACATTGGGATATCCTAATTCTGGATGCTTTGAATTCATGACAACATAGTCAACGGCTTCATAGGAAAGATAGGTTGGCAACAAGCCATGACCGATTTTTTTGGCTTTATTAAGACCTTCAACAATCTTGCTGTGTAATCGATTAAGACTTTGAATAAGTTCACTTGATGTGATTTTTCCTGGTTGAAGATCAAAGAAAAACCGTGTGTCTTCAACAAATTTTTCGCGGATATCTTGGAGATAATCAAACCCTTGAAGACCTTGTTCAACAATCTCATGAAGTAATTGAATGAATCTTTGTGGAATGAGATACGTTTCTTGGTCGAGTAGATTAAGTGTTGATGTCAGTCTTTCGATCAAACGTTTCAATGCGATCGACTCGGTGATTCCGGATCCAAAAATAGCAGGAAGACCGTTCATAGCATCATTCCATCCCGGCTTTTCAGCATCCATCATGATACCCATATACTCGGGATCAAGACTACTGAATTTAATCAATGCTAAATGAATGAGTTTGGTCAGTAGATTGACATAAACGATCTGATGTTGAGCATTTTTATGAAAGTTTGTTGATCCGATTTCCATCTTTGCCTTAGTGATCTTTTCGTGATCATGATAGAGAGGTCCTAACTGTCTGACATCACCTTTAGGCGTTAAAACATATTTAATCTGTCTTGGGTAAACAGAGATATGTGATTGATAAAAGCGATAGTCCTCTGTCATAAAAAGCTTTTCTAAACGATCAGGAAAAACATTTAGATACGCATCGATCAAATCCAAATTATACATCCAGTGATCGCTCCAATAGCCTGTACCGTAGGTTGACTGAATCAATTGTTTTGATACCTTCATCACATATTGAATAAACGTATCACGTGGTATATCCAGTTTGATATCAAAAACATCTAAAGCAGTCATTAATTGACCTGGAGTAAAGGGTGAGCTAAGCATCTTTTCAACGCGATCTTGACCCGTTATAATATGTTTTAAAAGTTCTTGGATATCTTCTTTATCAATGGATAACTTGCTTCCTTGAATTGTTAAAGGATTATGCCCATCGAGTTGAATGAGATCCATAAACTGGTGAATGTTAAAAAGACCGGCTTCTGGGACAAAGTAAACGTCGTTTCTTCGGTTTTGGTTAACATCGCGATAAGATCCATTTCCATGTGAAAAATAGGCAGGTTCAACATAGAAATTATTATATTCTCTTTCCATATCTCCGTGGATACGTGAATAAATATGATAAATGATATCTTGATCTTTGCCTTTAAAAACGAGTGGATATCCACCTCTGAGTAGATTATCGAGAAAACTCTGCTTCATATAAGCATCAAAAAGAGGATAATTGGTTTTAATTTGCATCGGCTCTGTGATCTCTTCAATCAGCGAAGATGAGCGTTCTTCCAGTTTAAGAAATTCTTTAAAGGTCAACTCGTTTTCAAGTTGATACAATTCTTCCATATGATTGGCTTTACCAAAGAGTGTATAAAATGTGTAGGATTCATCAAGATCAATGGTCTTTGCAGACATCGCACACATTAACTGATTGATTTTAACCTGATCTTCTTTGAGCAATTCGTCAAGTGACTGTTCATCAAAACGGATCGGATCGTGGAGTGCTGTATCATAACCAAAGAGGAGTGTCGGATCATAGATAACATCGAGTTTTTCATTGTTTTGATCGATTGACACATAAAAATGTCCTTGATCAACACCTTCAACCTCAGCGGTATCTTCGGTTGTTGATCTGTTTTTTAATAATGGCATCTTTCGATCTTCATTAAAGACATCAAACCAAGCAACCGCAAGATTGCTCATATTCTTAATCATGAATTGGTTGGTGCCAAATGGCCACATCGTAGCCAAACCATCGATAAATGATAGTTCAATGGGTTGTTTTGTCTTGTTTTTGAATGTCACTTTACGCACGAGTCCAGGATACTTCTTTTCAGAGACGTTAAAATAAGCTACATCCATTTGGATATCACCTAAATCCTCTTGAATTCCAATCGCATTCATCATGATAGACATTTTTCTATTTGCGTTGAAATGACCTCTAAAAGGTTCTACGACTTGTCCGTTGAATTTAAGAAATGTACGGAAACCTTCGGTTTCGGTTCGACGATATGCCATGTTTGCTGGACTAAAATCAAGCATCGCATGATCTTTTGATTCAAGACCAAAACTAGCGATTAATTGACCTCTGTTGACGTAATAAACCCACATCGGTATGCCATAAATACCGGCAACTCCAGGTAAAAAGGATGCAAAGGGTTTTTTCTGGTCGTAGTTATCGATCCAAAGTTTTCCTTGATCAAATTGAAATGATGATTTCATAGAAATTATCCTTTCTGTAAGTTTGCTATAAAGTCAGACTGATAGACGCGTACGTAATCAATTTCCATACGCTGCGGAAAGATTTCATCATCAACACCTTCTACACCACCCCAGTTGCCACCAACTGCTATATTTAACAAGAGATGAAAACGAGCATCAAAAGGCCACTGTCCTAACGTGGGACATGGTACTTGACGATTGGGTTGAAATGTGAAATAGTTATGATCATCGATATAGAACTTAATGCGGTCTGGTAACCATTCAATCGCATATTTATGAAACTCGGTTGACGCGGTTTCGATGATTCTTGTGCCTGAACGTTGTGTACCAAGCTGATGATTTAAAAACTTCGTATGAATGGATCCATGAACCTTATTTTGATCATAACCAACATGTTCCATAATATCAATTTCACCTGAAGAAGGCCATCCACCATATAGCCAATCCGTAGGTAACATCCAAATCGCTGGCCACGTACCCACACCTGTGGGTAGTTTGGCCATGACTTCGATTTTACCATAGAGCCAATCACCTTTATTCTTGCTGATTACACGCGCTGAAGTATAGTCTCTGCCCATGTAGGACTCTTTTCGTGCTTCAATGATCATATGACCATCTTCAACCCACGAATTGAGATCTTCTGTATAATATTGGAGTTCATTGTTACCCCATCCAGAGCCACCTAAATCATAACCCCATTTGTCTTTATTAAGCGTTCCATCTAAGTCAAACTCATCATACCAGACAAGTTCATAATCATCGATTAACGTAGGATCATAATCATAACCTGCAGCCTTGCAAAGACTATAATCAGTTTCTTCAGGAGGTGTTTCTTTTTCTTTACAACTTGAAAGTACTCCGATAAAGAGTATAAAGATTAAAATGAGTATACATTTTTTCATGTTATTCACCTGTCATACCTGTACGTTCGATACCTTCAATAAACTTACGTTGTGCAAAGATATACATGAT
>Ga0265293_10003280_pt1 | contig 30325 bp, 28 predicted proteins | sample Munlanlewell138R_FD_192505 | JGI IMG/M metagenome (GOLD analysis project Ga0265293, IMG submission 192505) | Leachate microbial communities from a municipal landfill in Southern Ontario, Canada - Leachate well 138R | ecosystem: Engineered > Solid waste > Landfill > Unclassified | place: Canada... | reverse complement strand
TAGCCGAGTTCGTCGAACACGACGAAGTCGAGCCGGGTCAGATGATCGGCAATGCGGCCCTGCCGCCCGGCGCGGGTCTCGGTCTCCAGCCGGTTGACCAGATCGACGACGTTGAAGAAGCGTCCGCGAGCACCGTTGCGGATCAGCGCCCGGGCAATGGCGATGGCCAGATGCGACTTGCCGGTGCCGGTGCCGCCGACCAGGACGACATTGCGCTGATCGGCGACGAAAGCGCCGCTGGCAAGATCGCGGATCAAGGGTTCGTTGACCGGAGTGCCGGTGAAGTCGAAGTCGTCGATGTCTTTGGCCAAAGGGAGCTTGGCGACGGTGAGCTGGTATTTGATCGAGCGGGCCTGCTTCTCGGCAATCTCGGCCGACAGCAAATCGCCGACGATCTTCGGTGGCTCGTGCTGGCGTTTGATGGCGACGCCCATGATCTCGTCATAGGCCGACCTCATGCCGTAGAGCTTCAGCGCTCCCATCAAGTCCAGAACCGCGGTGCGTTGCATGATTGCTTGTCCTCCTGAGACTGTCATAGCGGGCGCAGTCGGCGATCGGCTCGTGAGCCAGCTTCAGCGCCTGGGGAATGGAAAGGATCTCGCCTGGAGCCGGATCGCGGCTGCGGGCCAGGATGTTGAGGATCATGTCCGCCGACGAAACGCCCTGATCAAGCGCCTCTTGGCAGGCGGCCTCGACGGCGCTTATTCCATCGGTCAGCACGCAGGTGAGGATCTTCACCATCTGCCGGTCGCCATCATCTGCCGCCTGGAGCTTGCGGCGTATCTTCTCCATGGCCGACGGCAGAACCCATTCCCGGAATGGTGCACCGTTGCGCAAGCCGCCCGGCTTGCGCGCCAGCACCGGCACGTAGTGCCAGGGATCGTAGATCACCTTGCCGCGTCCGAACGCACGGGCATGATCGCCCACGACCACGCCATCCTGGCGGATGACGATCCGGTCGGCATAGGCATGGACCTCGACCGGCCGGCCAACGGCGCTCGACAGCACCGAGTATTTGTTGTTGTCGAAGCGTACCGTGCAGGTCTTCGACACCGAGGCGGGGATGCTGTGGAAGCCGTCGAAGCGCCCGGCATAGGGGATGAGGTTGGCGCGTTCTTCCTCGAACACGTCCCAGATGGTGCGCTCACCCTGCTCGGGGTGCCGGCGCGCTTTGGCCCAGGCGACGCATTTGTCGGCCAGCCAGCCATTCAGATCCTCCAGCGTCTTGAACCGGAGCCTCGGCGTGAAGAAGCGCTCGCGCACCAGCCCAACCTGGTTCTCGACCTGACCCTTCTCCCAGCCTGCCGCTGGCGTGCAGGCCTCCGGCTCGACGAGGTAATGGCCACACATCTGCAGGAAGCGACGGTTGTAGCGGCGATCCCTGCCGATGAAGATCGCGTCCACCGCCGTCTTCATGTTGTCGTAGATCCCGCGCGTGCACGTGCCGCGGAAGAAGGCGAATGCCCGGTCGTGCGCGTCGAACACCATCTCCTGACTCTCGCGCGGATAGGCTCGAACAAAGAACATGCGACTATGACAAAGCCGCATGTGCGCCACCTTCACCGTCGTGGTCACACCGTCGAGAACAACAATCTCGTGGCTCCAGTCGAACTGGTAGGCTTCGCCCGGCGCAAAGCTCAGCGGGATGTAGGCATCGGCAGCAGCGCTGCCGCGTTCCCGTTCCCACGCCTGCGCGTGCCGCCACACCGAACTGTAGCTGCCCTCGTAGCCGAGGTCGCGAAGCTCCTCGAAGATACGGATCAGTGTCAGTCGTTCCCGCCGGGGCTTGGCCACGTTCGTCGTCAGCATCCGGTCAAGCTCTTCGCGCCATGCCCCCATCCGCGGATAGGGCTGATGCTTGCGCTCGTAGCGGAACTCGGTCTCGTCCGAGCGCAGCACCTTGCGCACCACTTTCCGTGAAACCTTCAACTCGCGGCAAATCGCCTTGATCGACTTGCCCTGAACCCGCGAAAGCCGGCGTATCTTTGCAATCGTCTCCACAATCAACATCCAAAACACAAATGCCTCCGATAAAACCGGAGGCATTTTGATGACCCCACGTTAAGGGGTCCCGTTTGGACGAAAATCACCCCTTAAACAGGGTCCTCATTCCATGAAAAATCACAGTTGAGGCGCGCGGTCGTGATGAGCGCATACATAACGGCGGCCCTGTCAGCGCCGCGGTCGGAACCGGCGAACATCCACGCCCGTCTGCCAAGAGCCAGGCCGCGCAGCGCTCGTTCCGCCGCATTATTCGTCAGGCAAGTCCTGCCGTCCTCGGCAAAGCGGGCGAAGTCGCTCCAGCGCTTGAGCATGTAGTCGATCGGCTTGGCGACGGAGGCTGATCGGGAGAGCTTGGCGCGCGCCTCGCGCAGCCAGGTTTCCAGATCGGCCAGCAGCGGCGCGCTTTTCTCCTGCCGGACAGCCAAGCGCTCATCGGCAGCAAGTCCATTGATGTCCCGCTCAATGTCGAACAGCGCATCGATGCGCTTGACCGCCTCCAGCGCGATCGGCGAGATCGCTGCCGCCGATCGCCCACGCCGGGCATTCTTTGCGATATCGGCCAATTCGAAGAACTGCCTCCGCGCGTGCGACCAGCAAAGCGCCGGCGTGATCGGCGCCGGCTTGCGCGCCGCATCGTAAAGAGCGTTGAAGCCGCTGTAGGCGTCGGTCTGGAGAATGCCGGTGAAGTGTTGGAGATGACGCGCCGGATGCTCGCCGCGGCGATCCCGCGACGCGTAATAGACAGCCGCCGGCGGCGAGGTCCCACCGAAGGGTTGGTCATCTCGCACATAGCTCCACACGCGCCCGGTAACCGTCTTGCCCTTGGCTAGGATCGGCACGGTGGTGTCGTCGCCATGCAGCCGCTCGGCCGCCAGGACATGCGCCTCGATCAGCCGATAGAGCGGCATGGCGGCAAACACGCCAGCGCCGACCTGGTCGGCAAGCGTCGAGACGCCGAGATCGATACCTTCGCATTTGAAGCGCTGGCTCTGGCGGTTCAACGGGATGTGCTGGGCGAACTTGTCGAACAGGATGGTCGCTAGAAGCTTCGGCCCGATGAAGCCGCGCGGAGTGGCATGGAACGGCGCCGGTGGCTGGGTAATCGTTTCGCAGTCGCGGCAGGTGAACTTCTCACGCACCGTTTCGATCACCTTCCACTGCCGCGGGATCGCCTCCAGCGTCTCGGTGACATCCTCACCCAGCTTCGACAGCCTGCTTCCGCCACAGCACGGGCAACTGGTCGGAGCCTCGATGACGACGCGCTCCCGCTGAATGTCGTCGCCAAAGGGTTTGCGCACCGGCCGCTTGCGCTGGAAGGAACGCACGTCTCTCGTTTTCAGCGCCGCCTGCTTGGCCGCCAGTTCGTCCTCCGTGGCGGCCGCCTCGAGTTCCTCCAGTTGCAATTCCAACTGGTCGAGCAGCCGCGCCTTGCGCTCCGCGTGCGGCCCGTAGATCGTGCGCCGAAGCTTCTCGATCTCAAGCTTGAGATGAGCGATCAGCGCTTCATGGCTGGACAGGTCCGCCTGCGCGTTGGCTGCCTCGGCTTTGGCGGCCTCCGCCTCCGTCTGTGCGGACGCGGCAACGACCTCGGCCTCCACCCGCGCGGCACGCTCGGCCATGATCATCGCATGGGCGCCAGCAAGGTCCGAAGGGAGGGCGACGGGCTTCAACACAAGCGAAGTGAATCATATTCGCCAGCAATTTCAAGGACAAACCGTCACCCGACCGAGGTCGGACGCCAGGTTTCCTGCGGATGTCGCCAGTCAATCCCCGACAGAAGATACCCGAGCTGCGCCGCCGAGATCGTCACCGCGCCATCGGCCGGGCCCGGCCACAAAAACCGCCCCCGCTCCAGCCGTTTTGTGAACAGGCACGCCCCCTGGCCATCATGCCAGATCACTTTCAAAAGATCGCCGCGCCGACCGCGGAAGCAGAACAAATGCCCGCTCAGCGGATCCCGCTTCAGCACCTCCTGCACCTGCAAAGACAAAGACGGGAACCCCTTGCGCATATCGGTGTGGCCGGTCGCCAGCCACACCCGCACACCGCTCGGAACCGGGATCATCGCAGCGTCTCAAGTCCCTGCACAATCCGGATCAGCGTGGCCACGTCTACGTCGGGACCAACGATCACTCGGCGGCCGTTCGCGCTCACAATCTCCATGCGGTTATCGGCTGTCGCGGCACGGCCGTGAGAGCCGACCTCCGACGCCACCAGCACTGGCACGAACCCGTTCCCGCCACCAAGCTGGCCCTCGCGATATGCCTTGCGCCAGGAAAACAATTGCTGGGTGGAAATCCTGTGCCGGCGTGCCGTCGCCGAGGCAAGACGAGGACCCGAAAAGCTCTCCTCGACGATTCGAAGCTTGGCTTCATCCGACCACCGACGCCGGCGACCCGTGTCAACAATATCGAGGCGGCTGATGTGATGACTGTCAGTAAGGATATCCATAGCGACAATCAGCTACGCTCCGGTCAGTTCCGCAAGGCGGCCCTCCTCGGAGGCGTACCGCGGATCTGCGCCCCGACATCATCACTTTCGCCGATCTCGTGGCGGAAAAGCCGCCCACGCTCGATCATGTCGATCGGATGAACCAGGTGCTTGCCGAATGGGGTTGGGACCCCATCACCACTGTCCGAAAGCAGACCCTTCCGGACACCGGCTATTCCGACCTCTACGGAAACTGCATGGTCAACGAGACCCTGCCATCCCTGGCTTTTGGGATGAAAAGCTGCTCGTTAGGTCCAGCCTTCGTGAGTGTCTTCTTTGGTCGGCCCGTTTGACCTAAACTTGACGCCTGTCGGCTGAGATGCGCGGTGTCCGATCTTCCAGGCGAGGAGCCGTTCTAAGCGACCGATCCAATCGCATCCTCAAGTGCCCTTCGAATTATCGAACGCCCTGAGCCAGAGGCGTTTTTGTAGGCATCTGCGGAAAAGTCGATGTCTGCTGCCCGAGACAGATAATCCTGGAAAAATTCCTGCTTGACGTTCTTTTCCTTCAAGGCGGCTGCGGCGAAGACGCGTCGGAGCAGATCGAACAGGGCTTGAACACCCACGGTGCGTACAATGAAAGAATTCGCCGGTGCCTTTGACCAGAACACGGCGTCGCACGCCTTCAGGTAATTGAGAACCAGCGTGTAAATGAGGTTGTCGTTCGCCTCAATATAGTAAGTGCGTAACACCGATTTGTCCTTTGGCCCTTCTTGCAGAACTTCTCGGGTGTTGCGCGTCGGCGTTAGCATCAGCTGCGTGTCGCGCTTGGGGTTCGAAGAAAAAAGCCGCATAATCCCCTCGACAACAACCGCAGTCGAAACCCTCCAGTTTCCTTGGCCGCTGATTTCCTTGAGAGCTTCGTCTTTTTGGGGAGCAATCACGATACGCCCTTTCAACGGCGAACCGTTCTCGGTGCCAAGCTTGCGGGTCAGAAACACCGCCAATTTGTCAGGTGACCAGTATTTTGGCTCTTCCTCGTCGATGTTGTACCCGAACAATTCGTAGGTCAGGCTCTTGTCGACGGGCTTCTGTGTCGAGTTAATGGTCGCGAAAAGCTGCGCTTGGTATGGCTTTGGCAGGTCGAGGAAAACTGAGCACAGCAAATTCATATCCAGTCGTTCTGGACGGTCGGTCTCGGCGAAAGCGAACAATCTATGCTGCCCGTCGATCACCGCAGCTAGTTTTTCGGCTGTTGGAATCGTTAAGGTATACCCGCCGCACTCGTCTTCGATCACGCTCCATCGCTTCGAGATGATTGCGGGCATATTGCCGGCGTTCTCCTCATCGAGAGGCTCGTCTTCCTCAATCAGACCGTCCTGCCTGTAATTAGCTGCAAGAATAATAGTGTTGGGGAAGCCAGAATCCTCACGATCGATGTATCTGGCTATCTGCGCCAGCCGCTTTGACTGCATAATCCGCTGTGTTGCCTCAACAGTGTAACCAACACCGTCGGCTTTGATTTTCGCTTGCATCGCATCACTGAATGCCACGCTGAGCAACACATTTGCAGGGACAACAGCAGCGAAGAATTGATAGAGCGGCTGCTCGACGAGAATGGCTTTGGTGGTGAAGGGAAAGGTTGGGGTGCTCATGTCTGGAAACCCTGCAGGCTTCCCTGAGGCTTGGTATCCGGGTCGCCTCCAAGTGGCGTCGTATCATCAATGTCGTCGTTGAAGGCGGGGTCTTGGCCACTGGTCAGCCACCACATAAAGATCGCCAGCACGCATCCCAGTGCCGCCCCACCGAACGCATATGTAGGATCCTCCGGTTTCGCAAAGCCAAGCCACACCGCGATGGCGGCGAAAGCGAAGCAATACGCAATCGAGAATGCCTTCAAAGGCTTCTGACCCTCTCCGAAGAGGAGTTGTAGCGCTGACGATCCTGCAAGTGCCGGAAAGAATGTCAGGAGCGCGGTATGGACGCCCTCCGCTGAACTGCCTGCCCGGGACAACAACAGCGGCAGAAGTTCATACCAAACCCCGAATCCACCACAGAGAATAACGCCGGTGATTAGGTATATCCAAAACGTGAAATGTCCAATCGGCTTTAACAATCGACGCCGCAATTCCCGACCCAAATAGGTCAGACCACCGGAACCCTGATACAATGACGCCTCCCCCAGGCCGAAGCGCTATTCCTTGTTTATCTTCACAATATACCACAAGTGAACATCGTCCTTGCCTTTGTCGACGAGCTCGTGACCATCGGAACTGACCATATGCGGTATGTCGATTTCGGCAAGTGGATCTGTGCATTCGATCCTTAAAAGCGAGCCATTGGTTATTGATCTGATCGCCTTGCGAGCTCGGATTACCGGCAGCGGACATTTCATGCCGCGGGTATCCAATATCTGCATGTCCATTCGCGACCTACCTGCCCACCGTGGCGGCGACATCCTGAAGCGTCAGCAGATAGCCGTGAGCACGGATGGGATCTATCCCGGCAAGCTTGATGATCATGTCGCCGGCGCCAAGCAAGGTCTCGGCTCCCGTATCGTCAAGAATGATCTGAGACTCCGACGCCTTCTGGACGGTCAGCGCGATTCGCCCGGGCACATTCGAGCGGATCAGTCCACTGAAGGTCTTGGCGTCTGGACGCTGTGTCGCAAGGATCAAATGAATGCCAGCTGCGCGCGCCATCTGTGCTAAGCGGGCTATCCTTGTCTCTAGCGTGCGGTCGACAAGGACTAATTCAGCAAGTTCGTCGATGCAGGCTACGATATAGGGGAGCTTGATGCCCTTGGCAGCAGCCTCGGCGATGTTGCTGACATGCAAAGCCTCGAACCGCTTGTAGCGAGCCTCCATTTCGTCGATCAGGGCACCAAGCATCTGCTTGGATTCCTGTTCGCCTATGGCCAACTCGTCATTCCACAAAAATCTGCTCTGCGCGTAGACGCTGAACTCTACCCGTTTTGGGTCCATGAGTGCGAGCCGCAGATTCGATGGTTCGTGCCGTTCGATGAGCGAAGTCAGCATGGCATGTACGCACACGCTCTTACCTTGTCCCGTTGAGCCGCCAACTAGCAAATGTGGCACGGAGCGCAGGTCGAAAGAGACAGGTTTGCCGACGACATCGACGCCAGGGCAAAGGAAGAGTCCGTCGCTCGCCTGTTTGGCAACCGCTGCCAGAAAATCCTTCCGCCCACTTGTTGTCCAGGTGTCACGCGGGCGGGCAATATCGATCGTCAAAGTTTTGGCTTCATCGCTGGTAGATACAACTGGCGTATGCTTATGAAGCCCAAGGACAAGCGCGAGGCGTTCGGCACCCCGCTTCAGTTTCTCAAATTGGTTCACATCTTTCAGGACAACTCGATATCTGGAAAGACGTGGACCATGCACGACGCCTTTGACATCGGCGCCGACGCCAATCTCGGTCAGCGCTTTCAACAGCTGAGCAGAGCGATCGTCAGCTACCGGGGAAGTGTTCTCATTGCCGCCCGACGTAACATGTCGCGGGGCTGATTCCGGAAGGTCCGCGCGCCGCCGTGCCAGCGTTGTCACGAACGCATCGTAATCCTCATTACAATTTCGCCAATCCTCGATGAGGAGGCTAGCTCCCCGGTGCCAATGCGCCCGCAACTGGCTCCGCATCGTTTCCATGTTTTCAATTCCAGACGAGCCAAAAAGCTGCGCGTGCGTCGACAGCAACCCTACCCAAACCGAGACATCATCCTGGGTGAAAAGCGAAGATGCAGGGATTTCCAGTCCCTTGGCATCCAATACGTCATCTCCCAGTGAACCCAGACCCAGCGATCGCCCGACTGCCAATCGGGCGACATTGGCCTTCGTGGAGAGCCCCAGCACCTCCATGAGGTACTTCGTCTGAGCGTCCGCCGCTGCTGACGTTCGAAACCGGGACGACATGATTTGCTGCAAACTGAGCGCACTCATGCCGGCTCCTCCGTAAAGTAGAGGTCAGCCTTGGCAGTCGTGCGACCGATGCCGTCACCAACATCGACGTGATTCAGCAAGTAGGTCTTGGCGATGTTGCCTCCTATTCTGGCTTTCAGTTCGGCATCGATCTCCTCGTCCTGACTGAGCAGGATGACCTGACGGTTCTTGTCCGATGTCCAGAAGCGGAGAATGTTGTCGCGATGCCGGCTGTCGAGCCGACCAAGCGGGGTATCAACGACCAAAGGCGCCTTCACACCGGAGACCCGTGCCAGTCCTGCGATTAATGCCGTTGCAAAAATCTGATTTTCACCGGCCGAGCGATCGAAAGTCAAAGGCTTCCCGGATTTGCTGAGGATGGACGTGGTGCCGTCATCCTTGATCTCGATGCGTGCGACCTGCCCCTTGTGCGCCAGTTGTTTGTAGACCTGGGTCATGCTCGCTGCGAGCTCGTTCACTTTTAGGGGGAAAAGGGCAGGAATCAAAGCGTCGATCACGCGGCGTATGCGCTCCGAACGTTCAATGATCGCACGAGCTGGCGACGACTCGTCGAGTTTGCGACGTTCCCTTTCATACTCAGCGCGCTGGGACGAGATCTGGGCTTCAAGTGCGACGAGGCGCCGTTCATCCGCTCTCGAGGCCTCGTCAAGCTCTGTCATCTGCGCCTGTACATGCTTGAGTTCGTCCGTAAGGGCAGACAAGGTCCCATCGCGGTCGATGCCCTCCAGCCGGGAAATCTTGCGGCTCAGTTGATCGATGCGTTCGTTGCACTCCATCTGCAATCGCAAAACACCTTGTATCTCCTGCTGTCCAAGAGATGTGTTGTCGAGAAAGGCGAGTGTTCTGGCCCGATCTTCCGGAGAAAGGTAGTCGTGCTCAATCGACTTGGCACAATCCTCCGGTGGCGGGTAAAATAGGGCCGCCCATGCGGCATTCATTCTCTGGCGAAGGGCGTCGTTTTGTTCCGCCGTGAGGGGTGGATCGATCGTCGGATCCTGCTGGCTGGTGAATGCGGCTTCGAACTCGCGCTGCCTTGGCTGCAACGCCGTTTTTTCGGTTTCCCATTGATGAAGCCGCGACTCTGAAAGCAGCTGCTCTTTTAAGGCGTCGGAGACTTGTCTCGATACCAGATGAAAAGGCAGCCGCGCCGCCAAAATCTCCTCGAGTTGGCGCTGCGCTTCGCGCAGCCGGTTCTTCACCTGCTCCCGCTCTTCGATCGTATCCTTATAGGTCGCCGTATCGCCGCCTCCGCCGCCTGCCGTCGTGATACGTTCCATCAAGGAGTCGAACTCGCCCGACAGGCGGGTTCGCTTGTCCCGGGCTTCGTCGGTGTGTTTGCTGATTTCGCTAGCAAGGCGTTCGTTCTCACTGAGATCCTTGAAGAGGCGTCCGAGCCGCTCCTCGTCGACGTTGGAAACCCCTTCGCGCTTCGACCGCTCGAAGCTGCGCATGCGCTCGGCTAGCGACCGCAACAAGACAACGCCTAACAGGCCCTCTAGGCCCTGCTTCACCTGCTCGATCCGGTTCTGATCGGCCAGCTTTTTTACCTCTTCGCCGTCAAAGAAGAAGAAGGGTGCGATGTGGGCCGGGATGAAGAAATCATCCAGTGCATCGGAGAGATGAAAGCCGCTCTTACCATCAGAACGCGGAATCTCCGGTATCCCTCGGACAATCTCACGGAATGTTGTTTCTTCGTCGATCCAGGCTCCGTTGGAGCGGAAATACCATTTCCGGGTCACCTCGACAGCGCGGCTTTTGCTCCGGTTGATCGTGACCCTGACGATCATGGTATCGCGGCCATCGCGAAGGGCTTCGCCATTGAAAGCCTTCTCCAGGAAAGTGGGGTAGCCACGCGAGTCGTCTGCCTTAAGACCCGCACGGGCCAGATGCGACATGGCATCTTTGCCGTAGAGGCAGAGATAAAGCGCTTCTAGAATTGTCGTCTTGCCGTAGCCGTTTAGGCCGCCGATCAGAACGACGTTTCTTCCGTTTGTGGGTTCGGGGAACTCAAACTCTTGGCGTTGATAGGATTTGAAGCAGACGAGCTCGATCTTGGAAATCCACATGCTCAATCCATCCTGCCGAGGATTTCTTCAATGCGCTGGTAAATCCCCGCCGCCCGCTCCTGATGCTGTCGAGCGCGCTGGAGGCTGACCAACTCAGTCAGGACGTCGACCGGGACATTGTGTTTGCCGGCAATCTCTTCCAGCACCGCTCTGGCCTCCTCGTCCGTCCACAGCGGCAGATCGCTGACAAGCTGCTCTTCGGAGAAGGAATCAGACATCGGCAATGGCGCCTTGCGCCTGGAGTTCATCCGACCAGAGGCGCTGGATCTGTTGGAGTTCAGATTGCGAGATGAGTTCGGACCCAAACTCCTCCTGCACGTCGAGCAGTCGGGTCAGGATCTCGCGTCGGGCCTGAATGGTGAACGGCCCAGGGATGTGCTTTCCCTGAGTGTCAAATGTCAGCCTGCCATTGCGCCGGACGGCTTGCCGCATTTCCGGTTTGTTTCGGATCGAGCGGAGCCAGTCGCGGAAATCGATAAGCGGCTTAAAGTGATGCTTGCCGGCATCCACAAAGCCCTGCAGGCTTTTGTCCTTCTCGACGACCGTGCAGGTCCAGCATCCGAAGCGGCTGTTGGATGTCCCACATCCCGGTGCCTCGTCGGCACTTAGTACGACAGGGCATTCGCCTCCTTCCGAGTCACGATAAAGCTTGATGAGAGCGGAGTGGTCGCCGCCCCAAGGTGCAGAAAACGTGCCCAAAATCTCCCAGACATCATCGACCTCAAGGTCCACGATTGGGCGATAGATAAGAGCGCCGGGGAGTCGGTCGTGAGGGGAAAGGTTGCCGCCTCCGACATTGCGAAACTTTTCGATCGATCGCTGTCGGGTCTGGCTTTCATCCCGACGAACACCCAGCACGACGATTGCGGCGCCCGATTCTGAAACTTTGGCCTTTATGTACCCGCTGGTCGGCTGGATCTTGAGGCGGTCCGTGCACCATCGCATGGTCATATTTGGACTCGGATAGCCCTTGCCGATTAACAGAACCCAGAACGTCTTATCGGGATCAGGTTTGGTCCTAACGACAGACATCGGCAAATCGAGGCTTCGTGCCGCATTCTCTATGTGGGTCGTCACACCGTCCAGGTGCGAGATCACAAGCGGCGATTCCACCATTGTGTCGTTGGATACGATATGAACCGGGCGGGTTCGCCGCGAGGGGGCGATCTGCAACAAGGCGTCAAAAATGGCGTGGGTGACGACGGTACTGTCCTTGCCGCCTGAAAAGCCGACGATCCAGGGATAGCTCTGCTTCTCCGACAGATACTCGCGACGGACTTCGTCAACGACCTCATCCCAGACGGTATGGATGGATTCTGCAAAGTCATCGATCTGGGGCAGCGCTGACATCAATTCACACTCTTGTCTTTGCTGCTACGCAGCAACGGCAGCTCGCGCTGCTCTTCGTTGCAGTTTCGCGCGACAAACTCAGCAACTGCCTTCCGCACTATCCATGCCGCTGACAGGCTCATGTCAGCCGCAAGCTTGGAAATAGCCGCGTGATCCGCCGCATCTATGCTTACCGACAACCGCACAGGGTATCGGTTGCCCTTCGGTCTTGCCATGGACGCAACTCCGAAAACGTTGTCACCAAGTTGCACCAGAAAACGTCATCTTTCAACGGTGCAAGAGATTGGAAGCGGCTACTTCGGGCTATCCCCACAGAGAATTGGTCAAATCGAAGAAATATCGCATGTCGATCCGTTGAATTGTCGGGTAGGCGGCGATCTCGTGCTAACTTGGCCGATGCATAGCTCCGCTCAGGAGAAGGCCGGTGGTATCGATCATTCGAGCCGGCGTCGGGGAGCACAGTGTTCCCGTCGGCTTTCCTATTCTGCTCGACGCCGAGATGGCGATCATCGAGCCGGCATTTGTCTGGCTCATGGAGCACGCCGAGCTGAGTGGCCGTGCCCAGGCGTCGGAGACCGTGCGGACTTATGGCGAGCATCTTCACGACTGGTTCGATGCCCTCGAGCAGTCCGGAATAGAATGGCATGACGTCGATGAGCGCGTCATCGCCGCCTATCGCAACCGGATGCTGGAGAACCCGAGTGCCCACACCGGGCGGCCCTATGCCCGAACGACGATCAACGCCCGCGTGTCCACCGTTTGCCGCTTCTATAGTTGGGTATTCGACCAAGGACTAATCGACCAATGTCCGTTCCGGTTGACGGAGAAGATGACGCTGATGCTCGACAGCGCCTATCGACCGGGCTTGCAACGCCACTACGTCAACAACCTGATCGTGTCACGGCCCGAGAATCTGCCTCGGCCATTGCGTGCGGACGAACTGGCTAGGCTCTTCGCGCATCTCAAGCCCACGGCGGGGCTTGCTGCGCAATGGGCTCTCGGTGCCGGCCTACGGCGCAAGGAGCTTTGCGCGCTCGCCATCAGCCAGATTCCGGACAGTTGGCCTCTCGATCTGGAAACCGACCCATTGGTGGGTGTGCCGCTGCACATCACCAAGGGCGATCGACCCAGAACTGTCTATCCGCCACTTCGGCTACTCGATCGCACCCACTGGTATATCGGCGAGGACCGTGCCCGTATTGTCCGCCGCGCGCGGAGATCGAATAGACGTTATCGCGCACCGGCTGATCTCCTACTAAACGAGCATGGTCGCGCCATGACGCGCAAGCTCTTGACCGCGCAGCTGGCGGAAGCCTTCACGTCTGCCGGTCTGCAAGGAACACTGCATTGGCTGCGCCATACCTTCGCCATGGCCATGCTGGCTCGTCTTCAAGTGCAGGCTCGATCCAATCCCGACCTCAATCCGCTCAAGGTAGTGCAGGTGTTGCTCGGCCATGCTTCGATCACGACGACCGCGATCTATCTTCGCTGCGTCGAGCTCCATGAGCGCGATCTCAGCGAGAGCCTCGCCTATCTCTACGGCGAGCTGGTGCCGAACAATGGTTAGGCCCCGCCTCGACCGAACTCTCACTGTCGAGCCCGCGGTGCTCGATCATCCGGCTGCTATCGCTAAAATCCAGTTCCGCGACGAATGGGGCAAGATCGTCCAGCGCTTCGACCCGGCGCTGTTCGGCATGCCGGACGACATCAGCGCGGCTATCGCCCGAGCCTTCCGCGATCATGATGTGGCATCCAGCGCCGCCACCCGCATCGCACGCTGGTTCGCGCTGCGGGTGTTCGGCAGGTTCTTGCGCGAAGATGCCCGTGTCAGGCGCGCGGCCGACCTCGATACGGCAACGATCCGCCGGTTCATCACCTGGCTGGCGAAGCCCGCGAACGGGCGCAGGCGCGGCGTCCAATCGCAATCGGGTCAGCTTGGTCTGGTCCGACCGGTCATCAAGCGCGCGATCGCCGACAATCCGGGCTTGTTCGCACCCGGCTTCGCCCTTCCCAACAATGCGATCCCGCTCGCCGGCGTACAGCGCCTGCCGCAAGACAGGCTGACGCCCGCCCAGATGCGGTCGGTGCTGGCGGCCTGCTATGCGGAGATCGATGCGGCCTGGGACAAGTTCCAATATGGGCAGGCCGTCATAGCCCTGCCCGAGTTGCCGCCGCGACCTTCGTGGCGTGGGGAAGGACTGGACCGATGGATATGGCGGCTCCACCGGGCCAATGATGGTCTGTCTCCCGGCCGCAAAGGCCTGCGGCGGCTAGGCTTCGACCAGAAGACCTTGCCGAAAGCTCACCGGATCACGTCGATCGAGGGCTATCTGCACATCACGACCGACACCCTGACGGCGTTCTACATCGCGCTCCTAATCCAGACGGCGGCCAATGCCGGTCCGCTGCGCCAGATCAAGCGTGACTGCCTGGTGCCGCATCCGCTCGAACGCCACCGCGTCATGGTCGAATGGGTGAAGCCACGCGCCGGCGGCAAGGTGAAGCGCATGCAGCGGCGCTCGTTCGACAATCGCCGACCTTATGCAGCGCCTCGCCTGATAGAGAAACTCCTTGCGATGACGGCGCCTCTACTGCCGCATGTGGAACCGTCGAGACGCGATCGGCTGTTCCTGCACCGCTTCCTGATGACGACGGGCCGCCTCGAGCGCGAGCACCACGCCGGTCAGATCACGCAGGCTACGTTACGATCGGCAATGCTGCGCTTCTACGAGCGCCAGAACGCCGCCATCCTCTCACGGAACGAAGCGCATCCCGGCAAGCCGCGGCCGCTGCTTCCCGACTTCTCACCCAAGCTGTTCCGCAGCAGCATGGCGAGCGCCCACTACACCGCGTCGCACGGCGACATCATGGCGGCCAAGGCGGTCCTCAATCACGCGAATGTCGCTACCACCGACATCTATGTCGACGGCGATGCCGTCCGCCGCCTCGAACGCGATACGATCGCCCGGCTCCAGTCGCTGATGATCACGTGGGTTCGCGGCGAGACAAGCTCGGATCGCTCGCATCATCGAGGGCCATATACCGCAGCTCCGGTGACGGCGCTGTTCGGCCACGACTGCCTTCGCCCGACGGACGACGGGCACGCGCGGCCTGGCCGCGTGTGCCCGAAACTGGGTGGCTGCCTTGCCTGTCCGGGCTTGATCGTCCCGATCAACGCGGATCATCTGGCACGGATCGTCCAGGCCATCCGGCATCTTAAAACGGCGCGGGAGCGGATCGACCCGATCCGGTTCAGCCTCTTCTACGCGCCCAGCCTTCAGGTGCTGACGCAAGACCTGTTCCCGGCGTTCCCGCCCGCGATGATGCCGAACGCGGAGCGGCTCATGCTTGCTCTGCCGCCGCTACCGGACCTGGAATAGCCTCATGGGCTCTGTTCCGACATCCACGCTTGCCCAGCTTCCGGCGCCATCCCTCGGGAACGAAGATGTTCCCACAACCACGACGTTCAACTGGGGCTTCGAAATGCCAGATGGGAGCCAGTTCACCAACGATCGATGGACACCGCTCCGAGACGCCGCGGAACTGTTCCTGCTCTCGCTGCGGAACGATCCACCCGAAGGGCGAATGCCTCTCCGAAAGGGGACGATCGGTGGCCACTTCAGTCACATCCGCTTCCTCGTTCGATGGATGGCGGCCGAAAACGTCCGATGCTTCAGGGATCTCGACCGGGATACAGTCGATCAGTTCGTAGAGATGCTCCGCGCCCGCCCCGGCAGGAATGGCGCGTTGCTCTCGCTCAGCACCGCTGAAGGCCATCTCGGCACGATCCGCACCTTCCACATGCAGAGCGACAAGCTGGAGGACGCACCGTTGATGGCTCCGCCTCGCGTCGCCGCGATCGGGAAACGGCACTGGAAGCCCTATGGCGGCCATCCATACACGCCCGACGAGATCGTCGTGCCGCTGATCAGCGGCGCTATCGAGCTGCTTGGCGAACCGGCCAATCAGATACTCGCGCTGCGCGACCGTCTCGAAGACCTGTATGAACGGCTTCAGCCACGACACCAGGGACGAAGGCTCCACTGGCATATCAGACGCGCAATGCTGGCCGAGCCCTGTCCTTGCTCGGATCGATATCCGAACCCGGAATGGCCATTGCGCCGCCTGGCGTTCATGCTCGATCGGCTTGGCGACGCCTGCTTCGTCGTCATTGCCTATCTCGTTGGTGCGCGAGCCTCCGAGATCCTCGGGCTTCAGGAAGGCTGCCTCGAGCGGCGCGCGGCCGACGGCGACGGGGAGGACTACGTCTATCTGGTAGGCACGATCACGAAGACGTCGCGGACGGAGCATGGCGACATCCACCGCTGGCTCGCGCCCGAGCCGGTCCAGCGGGCGATCCACATCCTCGAACGTCTCTCCGCCCCGCTTCGCGAACTCAGCGGTATGAGGTATCTGTGGCTCCACCAGCTCGGCTACGGGCGCTCTCCGCTCCCCACGAAGATGCCGGTCGGGCAACTGACTTCCTCCATGGTGAATGTTCGGATGAACGAGCGGCTCGCGCCGTTCCTTGCCTTGCCGGACCACCGGGGCGACACTTGGCGTCTGACCACCTATCAGGGGCGCAAGACATTCTCGCGGTTCATCGGGCGGCGCGATCGCACCGGCCTGACGGCGCTGCAACGCCACCTCGGTCACGTCCATCGCGCGATGACCGACCGCGCCTATGTCGGCACCGACTTCGAACTTGCCGAGCTGATCGACGACCAGACCGCAGAAGAAACCCGCAAGGCGCTGGAAGACCTGCTCCTAGCTCCGTATGTCGCCGGGAAGGCGGGCATCATGCTCTCCGAACGATCACCGTTCCGCGGGCGCACGCGCCCCGGCGATGTGGATGTCTATATCACCGAGATCCTCGCCGAAACGGATATGCGCCTTGCCGTCTGCGACTGGGGCTACTGTCTCTATCGCCGGAAACCTCTGCCTGCCTCGGTGGCGAGTGCGAGCCGAACCCGGTGCTCCGCACGCAAAGCACCTGCTCGACGTGCGCAAACTTCGCCGTGACCGAGAAACACACGCCAGTCTGGGCGGCGCGCCTTGAGCGCAACACAGCGTTGCTCCATCGGGATGACCTAGACTCCGAGAGCCGTGCGCTCGCCGAAGCTCGCATCCAGGAATCTCGCCGTATCCTGGACCAGCTCAACGAAGGATATGCCGATGGCGTCCGAAACTGACCTGTCCAGCCCGCAAGCTCGACGCTGGGCGAAAACCGATGCGCGTCTGCGTGAAGCCCTTGCAGGCGTTGCCGGCAATCCATCCGCGGAAACCACGGTCGCTGCGCTCGCACGGGCAGCCGGGGTCGGCCGCAATATCATTTATACCCATCATGCCGGCGTTCTCGACGCTTTGCGCGAACTTCAGGCGCAGCGTGCCGGAGTCACTGAAACGGCGGCGGGTGAGGCAGATCGCACACGCTCGGCTCTTCGGGATGCCGAAGCCAGAAACATCGCGCTCGCGACTCATAATGCGAGCTTGCTTAAACGGGCCGTCGAAGCCGAGCAGCGCACGGAGCGGCTCGAAGGCCGGAACGCGCAGCTCGTGCAGGAACTCGACCGGATACGCCGACCCGCCTCGATCCGCACCAGCACTGAAGCGCACGATCCTTCCGCTGCCTGAAGGCGGTTCCCCCTAATCGGGCGTCTTGGAAGGGGAGGATGCGCGGGAATGGCGGGATACGGGCTTTGCCAGGCCAATGAGACAGGTCGATCCAGACCTAATGCTCGATCAAATGGAAGCAGAAACCGCAGGACCAGGCGATCAAAGGCGTCAAGTCGGGCCCTAATGCCTCCCCGCCGCACCCGATCTGGCTGAAGGCGCAAGCGCGCGGTGAGCGCATTGTGAAGTTGCTCGGTTACGATTGCGGTCGTGCCGACATGCGCCGATCCCGCAACCTGCCAACCGCCGACGCCGACTTTGACTACGCCTATCCGCTGCAGATTCTCTGCTGGGACCGCGCTGTGTGCATTGACGTCATCAGCGCGGTGCTCGGGCCGGACATGGTTCCGATCAAATCGGCATGCTTCTTCTGCCCGGCATCAAAGATTTGGGAACTGTATTGGCTGGCGGCGCACCATCCCGAGCTCCTCGAACGCGCCTTGCTGCTGGAGCGCAACGCGCTCACCGGCCGCCATAGCCGTTTCTCCAAGCTCGAGTTCGGGGCAACCTGGGACGAAATGGTCCGCTCCGCCGACCGATTCCCCAGCACCACGACAACAGTCGGCCTTGGGCGCAGCTTCGCCTGGAACCAATGGGCGCGGGTGAACGATGTCGTCGACGTACAATTCCGCGTCCGGCGCGGCACAGACGATCGGGTCCGTTTCCTGGAGCTGTCCGATCAGCGCCGACGCGACGACAACGCCCTGGATATGCGCCATCGCCCCGACAACGACACTGCGGCGCAGCGCCCGATGCCTGATCGGCGTGAGGGAAGGGGGAAGAGGAATAAGGAGAAGGAGGGAGGGAGGGAGAAAGGCCTGCCGCATGCCCGCCGGATCGCGTCAAGGGTGACGCTGCGCCCGGCTTCGCCGGCCCTTGACCCGCCCGGACGGAGAGGCGGCGGCTCGGGAGGGGTCGAAGGGCTGAAGAATGATGGCGGACCACCAGGACCGCCGCGCTCCGGCCCGACAAGGCCAAAGGAGCCCGCCAATGACCCTTCCCTCGATCCGCAAGGTCTATCAGGGCATCGCCGACCGTCGGCAGATGTTCCGCATGTTCGACCGCCACGCCCAGCGTCCAAACCGCTGGGAGGGCGACGACGGTGATCTTTTTCGTGGCGAATGGTTCGAGATCGCCAGGGCCGAGCATGATTATATGCTCGACATCCTGCCGCCGCTCTGGATGCGTGGTGAGATGTTCGCCATGCGCGAGTTCCTGACCGACTCGATCACCAGCGTGTTCTACACGCTGCGCATCGACGGAAAGCTTCGCTACTTCCACGCCTATTGCGATCTCGCGCACACACGGTCGCCGGTCCAGATGCGTGACGCGATCGTCGAGCGCGAGAGCTGGCCGGTCAAGGCGATGACGCATGACGAGCGGCTCGATCACATCTGGTCGGCAACGAACGACGAATATCGCGGTTATGCCGGCGAGCGCTGGCAGCCGCAATTCCAGGGCAAGCGTACGATCCTCGTCTATGGACGTCGTGGCGGCACCATGCTGAAGCTGCTCGAAGAGCTCAGCGAGGACGAAATCCAGGCGAAGCTGCCCGTGCATCTGCGCCATCTCCACGAACGCCGTGCGGCGTGAAGGGGAGGGCGTCATGTTCACCTTCCCGATCCTTGCCGTGCGCAAGATCATCGAACGCGGCATTGCCGATGCCGCCGCCAATGGCGGCTTCCGCAATGCCTACTACGGCACCCGTTCCGGCGAGGGCGAGAAACCGGGCCTCTGGCTGGTCGGTGACGAGGGTGTCTACATCCTCTCCAACGGCAAGCTGGCCGAAGGCCAGAAGCCGCTCGTCGTCTATTCGGAAGAGTGCCATCCCAGCGGCGATGGCGACTGGTGGGACTACAAGCGCCGCTGGTTCGGTGGCGATGACGGCATCGAATACTTCGACGCCGATCAGCTGCTTCCGCTGTTCGACCGGAACATGGCGGCCACCCACCTCCAGATGTATCTCACCGGGGACAGCGTCGCACTGAGCCTCATTCGCCGCTGATCGCCCTCTGCGGCCTTCCCCCACAATCCCTGAACGCCACCGACCCGTCGGGTCGCCGGCGCTCGCCTTCGCGCAAGGAGACTTCTTATGTCCAACAACGATCCCTTCACCCTCGACCTGTTCGGGAATACCGCATTGTCATCCGGCCTTGGCCTGGGGGTCACCGCCTTTGGCAGCGACTTCGCGGCCAACGACATCGATGACGACCCACCGCCAACGACACCGGCTCCTTCCATGCTGGAGCCGCGGGAGGCCGCGCCGGTTCGCCGCGGGCAGGCCACCGCTGTGGGAGTGAACTACCATCTTTCGGGAAGCCGTGACCTGGCGCGCGGGTGGAAGGCACGGGCACGCGACAACCTCGCCGCCATTCGCATGGCTGGCGAGATCGAGGCCGAGGATCGCCCGGCCACACTGGAAGAGCAGGCGCGATTGATCCGATTCACCGGCTTCGGTGCGTCTGACCTGGCAAACGCCGTTTTCCGTCGGCCGGGTGAAGGCGGCTGGGACGACATCGGGGCCGATCTTGAGGACGCGGTGTCTAGTGCGGACTATGCTTCGCTCGCGCGTTGCACGCAGTACGCGCATTTTACGCCGGAGCCGATTGTCCGCGCGGTCTGGTCCGGTTTGCAGCAGCTAGGCTGGCGGGGAGGCAGGGTCCTCGAACCCGGGATCGGAACGGGGTTGTTCCCCGCGCTCATGCCAGAGGAACTGCGCGATGGCGTCCACTTCACAGGGATCGAGCTCGATCCTGTCACGGCCCGGATTATACGCCTGCTGCAGCCGCGTGCGAAAATCATCAATGCCGATTTTGCTCGCTCCGACCTGCCTGTTCATTTCGACCTTGCCATCGGCAATCCGCCCTTCTCCGACCGCACGGTCCGATCGGACCGTTCCTACAGGTCGATGGGCCTGCGGCTGCATGACTATTTCATCGCGCGGTCGATCGATCTGTTGAAGCCAGGAGGCATGGCGGCTTTCGTGACTTCGCACGGCACCATGGACAAGGCGGATTGTTCCGCCCGCGAACACATCGCCAGGTCGGCCGATCTGATCGCTGCGATCCGCCTGCCGGAAGGCAGTTTCCGAGCGGACGCCGGCACCGATGTCGTCGTCGATATTCTCTTCTTCCGCAAGAGAATGCCCGATGAGGCCGAAGGCGATGTGATGTGGCTCGATGTGGACGAAATCCACGCCGTTGACAGTGATGACCCCGCCGTTCGCGTGAACCGCTGGTTCGCCCGCCATCCGGTTTTCGTTCTAGGCGAGCATGCCATGACGTCCGGTCCTTTCGGCGAAACCTATACCTGCCGGGCGCGCGATGGTGTCGACCTGGAACAGGCTCTTGCTGGCGCCATATCCCTCCTTCCGCCAGCCATCTACGACGGCGAGCCGGAGTTGATCGACCTCGATGCAGAGGACGATCATGCGGACACTTCCGTCGCAGACCGCATTGCCGCCCGTGAGGGCAGCTTCTTCGTGGCCAGGAACACCGCGCTGATGCAGATGGTCGACGGCGTTCCTGTCACAATATCAGTCAGAAAGGGCAGGTCCAGCGACGGCGTCCCGGAGAAGCATGGCCGCATCATCCGCAAGCTGATCCCGATCCGGGACGCGGTGCGGGAAGGGCTCAAGGCGCAGGAGTTCGACAAGCCCTGGAAGCCGGCGCAGGTCAAGCTGCGCATCGCCTGGTCGAATTTTGTGCGCGAGTTCGGGCCGATCAACTTCACCACGGTCTCGGTCAAAGAGGATGATGAGACCGGCGAAGTCCGTGAGACGCATCGCCGGCCCAACCTGCAACCATTCCTCGATGATCCCGATTGCTGGCTCGTTGCCTCGATCGAGGATTACGACCTTGAGACCAATACGGCGCGGCCGGGCCCGATTTTCACCGAGCGCGTCATCGCGCCGCCTTCCGCACCAATCATCACGTCAGCCGCAGATGCCTTGGCTGTGGTTCTAAACGAACGCGGCCATGTTGACATCGATCACATCGCAGAGCTGCTGCATGCGCATAGTGACGCTGTCATTGCCGAACTGGGTGATGCCATTTTCCGCGATCCGGAGACGGGCTCCTGGCAGACGGAGGATGCCTATCTTTCCGGCCAGGTCCGCGACAAGCTCAAGGCCGCCGAGGCCGCTGCAGCGCTCGATCCTGCTTTCGAGCGTAACGTCCGCGCGCTGGTCGACGTCCAGCCCGCCGATCTCGGCCCGTCCGACATTACCGCTCGGCTTGGTGCGCCGTGGATTCCGGCTGCCGATGTCGTTGCCTTCGTCAAGGAGACGATGGGGGTCGAGATCAAGATCCACCACATGCCCGAACTTGCCTCCTGGACGGTGCAGGCACGCCAACTGGGCTGGATGGCGGCCGGCACATCGGAATGGGGGACCGAGCGTCGACATGCCGGCGAGCTGATCGCCGATGCGCTCAACAGCCGGGTTCCGCAGATCTTTGACATCGTCAAGGAAGGCGACAGCGAACGCCGGGTCCTCAACGTCGTCGATACCGAAGCGGCCAAGGAGAAGCTGAGCAAGATCAAAACCGCGTTCCAGACCTGGATCTGGTCTGATCCCGACCGCACCGACCGGTTGGCGCGGGTCTACAATGACCGCTTCAACAATATCGCCCCGCGAAAGTTCAACGGGGACCATCTGCAACTTCCGGGCGCCTCAGGCGCCTTTACTCTTTATGGGCATCAGAAACGCGGCATCTGGCGCATCATCTCGGCCGGATCGACCTATCTCGCGCACGCTGTCGGCGCTGGCAAGACGATGACCATGGCGGCCGCCATCATGGAGCAAAAGCGGCTTGGTCTCATCGCCAAGGCGATGATGGTGGTTCCCGGCCACTGCGTGGCGCAGGCGGCGCGGGAGTTTCTTGCACTCTATCCGACGGCACGGATCCTCGTCGCCGACGAGACCAACTTCAGCAAGGACAAGCGACACCGCTTCCTGTCGCGCGCCGCGACGGCGAACTGGGATGCGATCATCATCACGCATTCTGCATTCCGCTTCATCGACGTGCCCTCGGCTTTTGAACAGCAGATGATCGCCGATGAGCTGGAGCTTTACGAGACCCTGCTGACCAAGGTCGAAGGCGATGACCGGGTCTCCCGCAAGCGCCTCGAGCGCCTGAAGGAGGGATTGCAGGAGCGGCTTGAGGCGTTGTCGACGCGCAAGGACGATCTGCTCACGATCTCGGAAATTGGCATCGACCAGATCATCGTCGACGAGGCGCAGGAGTTCCGCAAGCTCAGCTTCGCCACCAACATGTCGACGCTGAAGGGCATCGACCCGAACGGCTCGCAGCGCGCCTGGGACCTCTATGTGAAGTCCAGGTTCGTGGAGACGAAGAATCCGGGCCGGGCGCTTGTGCTCGCCTCCGGCACGCCGATCACGAATACGCTGGGCGAGATGTTCTCGGTGCAGCGCTATCTCGGCTACGAGGCGCTGTTGCAGCGCGGCCTACACGAGTTCGACGCCTGGGCCTCGACCTTCGGCGACGTGACGACCGAGCTCGAACTGCAGCCCAACGGCAAATACAAGCCGGTGACGCGCTTTGCCACCTTCGTTAACGTCCCCGAGCTGATCGCCATGTTCCGCTCCTTCGCGGATGTGGTCATGCCAGAGGATCTGCGCGCCTACGTCAGGATCCCCGCACTCTCGACCGGCGCGCGGCAGATCAGGACATCCAAGCCATCGGCCGCCTTCAAGCGCTATCAGACTGTACTCGATGCCCGGATCAAGGCGATCGAACAGCGCGAAGGTCCACCGCAGCCCGGTGACGACATCCTGCTTTCGGTCATCACCGACGGCCGACATGCCGCGATCGACCTTCGGCTGGTCGATGCCGACAACGACAATGAGCAGGACAACAAGCTCAACGATCTGGTCGGTAATGCCTATCGCATCTGGCAGGACACAAACGACGCCACATATGTCCGGCCCGACGGCAAGCCGTTTGAATTGCAGGGCGCGGCGCAGATGATCTTCTCCGATCTCGGCACGATCAGCGTCGAGAAGACCCGCGGGTTTTCGGCTTATCGCTGGATCCGGGACGAGTTGATCCGCATGGGCGTGCCCGCGCCTGAGATCGCCTTCATGCAGGACTTCAAGAAGTCGGAGGCCAAGCAGCGCCTGTTCGGCGATGTCCGCGCCGGCAAGGTCCGGTTCCTGATCGGCAGTTCTGAGACCATGGGCACCGGGGTCAATGCGCAGCTTCGTCTCAAGGCCCTCCACCATCTCGATGTGCCCTGGTTGCCGTCGCAGATCGAGCAGCGCGAGGGCCGCATTCAGCGGCAGGGCAACCAGCATGACGTCGTCGACATCTTTGCTTACGCCACCGAGGGCTCGATGGACGCGCAGATGTGGCAGAATAATGAGCGCAAGGCCCGCTTCATCGCTGCGGCGCTTTCCGGCGACACCTCGATCCGCAGGCTCGAGGATATGGGGGAGGGGCAGGCCAACCAGTTCGCCATGGCCAAGGCCATTGCCTCCGGCGACCCACGTTTGATGCAGAAGGCGGGGCTCGAGGCTGACATTGCCCGTCTCGAACGGCTCCGCGCCGCTCACCAGGACGACCAGTTCGCCATCCGTCGCCAGATCCGCGATGCCGAGCGCGATATCGAACACGCCACTCGTCGTATCACGGAGATAGGGCAGGATATCATCCGGCTCGTGCCAACCGCCGGCGACGCTTTTCGCATGGGGGTCGGCGACGAGAGCTTTGTCGAGCGCAAACTCGCCGGCCGCGCCGTCATGAAGGAAATTCTGACCCTGGTGCAGCTTCAGCAGGAAGGCGACAGCACTATCGCCTCGATCGGCGGGTTCGACCTCGACTATTCCGGCGAGCGGTTCGGCAAGGATGGCTATCGCTACACGACCATGCTGATGCGAACCGGCGCCGACCATGAAATTGACCTCTCGGTGACCACCACGCCGCTTGGCGCTATCGCTCGCCTCGAACATGCCGTCTCCGGCTTCGAGGGCGACCTGGAGCGCTGCCGCCACCGGCTCTCCGATGCCGAACATCGGCTGGCTTCATACCGGTCGCGACAGGGCGGAGACTTCGTCTTCTCGGACGAATTGGCAGACAAGCGACGGCAGCTAGGCGAGATAGAGGCTTCACTCTCAGCCGATGTCGAGGGCGTGCGGACGAGCGGTATTCTCAAAGCTGCGTGACCGCGTTCAAACCGATCATCCCGGTGCCGGGAGCGGCCGCATCGCTATTGTCGTTACCGGGAACGACGATCCGGACAAGGTCTCGATAGGTCCGGTTCTATGCCCCTGGCAGCGCATCGGCCAGTTCCGGAAACGATGCCGGCTCCGCCACGGCGGCAGGCGTCCAGATCATAATCAGGACAAGCAGGATCACACGCAAACGAACGACTATGGCGACAGCTCCTACGGGCATGTGGTGACCTGGCTCGCGCAGACGTCTGTGGTCCAGCCGCGCGGCCTCTGGTCGCGATACGTTCCTTCGACTTCGACCCAGAACCCTGTGCAGGCGTGCAGGGCATCGAGCCTGAAGTCATCGGAGGTGAAGGTGGCGGCGATCGGGGCATCATCCGAAGGCTGGAACCACAGGCGTCCCGACTCTACCCACAACCTGAGCATAGTGCCGGGGAGCCATCCTTTACCGGAGAAGGTGGTGACCGGGTCCGACCTCGGAAATCCGGAACCACCCATCTCGGGAGCCAGTGATTGTCACCTGTGGGAAATAAATCTCCTCGCCGTCGGTGTAGGGCCGGGGCACGGTGGCGAGGGCCGCATAGTCGGATCCTGGCCCTGAGCGGACAGCCAGATCGGCCGGCGCGCCCTTCATGACCCAGGCGGCAAGTTCGCATTGCGTGGTCTCTGACGTGGGGGCGCTCGCAGCCTTGCCGGTGCAGGTTTCGATCAAAACTGCCGCGGCTTCCCGCGCGCCGCCGAGCGGATATTCCTCGGACCCATCTTCGACAAAGACGCTCAGCACGCTGCTGGAGCCGAGAAGGTCGACAAGACGCGCATCGAGCACCGTCTTGCCCTCGAGGATGAAGCTGTCGTCCATTTCGATCCGGGCGCCGGTGGTGGCGATCGGCACCGAGATATCGCCAGCCTCGAGCAGGACCTCGACCTTGACCCCATCGACCGCGTTGATCGGCGCAAATGCAAAGGCGAAGGTCAGTTCGTCGCTACCCTGTGCGCAGGAAATGGATAGCGGCGCATGATCCGTTTGCGGGATGCCGTAGAACAGGGACGCGCCATGTTCGGTCTTCTGACTGTGCCATCCGAGGTTCTCCTCGGTCAGGGCGGGCATCGGTCCAAAGCAGACCAATGCGGCTATGCCCAAGATAGCGATCAACCGGTTCTGATGCATTCTCGTCGTCCCCTCACTGAACCGACGCGTAACGCCACGATGCTGCATCATAACCCACTTTGCGGATTCGCACCCGCGTCGCAGACCTTCAGCCGGCCAGCACATCCGACCACACGCATCTTGCGAGCGATATCGACGCATTGTTGGTTCCAGCCATGACAGAGTCCACGCTGGTGGTGCCGTCTAGTGCAGCTCTTGGGATGTCGCCTGGGCTACCGACACATAGCGCATGCCATGACAACGGAGGCATGGTGACATCAGGTATCCTCGCCCATTCTTGACGATGGGCGCATCGTCAGGATTTGCGACGGTCTCCAGGCCTTCACCATGGCATTCAGGGCATGGCAGCGTATCCTTCAGCCATTCCTGCTTGCGTTGTTCTTCCTTAAGCAGCGCACGTACACGCCGCAGTTCCCGCCGGTCAAAAATCTCCTGTCCGGCCTCGCCATTCACATAGGCGGCGATCTTGCGCTTCAGCTCGTTCGTCATACGCGATCGGTCCTCTCCGCCCAGGCGCTTCCTCCGTTTTCCGATCCTGAGCGGGGGAATGTCTCGACCACATTGAGCATGGCCTCGGCCGCGCTAGCGGACATGGCCAAGGACTTCACCATGAGCGCGAGCCGCAGATCGGCCTCTTCCTGATCGTCTCCGAAAAATTGCGGTGACGCGGCATGGATCGCTTCGATCGGCGAGAAATCGAGAGGCTCGGCCAGATGCAGCAGTCGGGCGACGGTCAACTTCGCTCCCGCCCGCTCGTGGAGTGCATAAATTTCTGGATGGATCCCGATCATCATCCCGACTTGGCTACGATTGAGCCTCTGTGCGTCTCGCTTGCCGCGCAGATACCGGCTGAGATTTTCCTCCATCGCCGACAGGCTGACGATACCGTCGAAACCCGGCTTTCGATAGATCGGCTTTTTCACCGCAGGGTCTTCGGTCTTGATCAGACCGAGCCGCGCAATGTGTGTTTCGACATTTTTGAGGGCCATTTCCCCGTTTCGCCGCTACTCTCGAATAGTGCCGGAAGATTACGGCAAGGTACGGATCATGTCACGGCAGGCTGGCCTCATGCCTCGCCGGCTTGTCCCAGGGCCCCTGCCGGCCTATGCTGCGCCTGTCGATCTTGCGTGTTGGACTTAGTGTTGGCGCATACCGCGCCGGTGGCGATCTTCCCTGTCAAAGTCGATGAGCTCAGTTCTCGGCAGATCACCTGCCGCAGGTAGCCAAAAACTGGAAGGACATCGATATGACCACCGGAACCGTAAAATTCTTCAATGGCACCAAGGGGTTTGGCTTCATCACGCCTGACGATGACGGCCCGGACGTCTTTGTGCACATCTCGGCCGTCGAACGTGCCGGACTGCGTACGCTCAATGACGGCCAGAAGGTCAGCTTCGATGCCGTGCTCGACCAGCGCAAAGGAAAGAGCGCGGCCGAAAACCTTCAGGCCCTGTGAGACTGCGCCTCTGATTAGTGGCCGCGGATCTGCCGGTGCTGATCATGGAGGCGCATGGGAGAGGCCGGGTTCGCCCGGCTTTTTTCCTATCGGTATCGAAGGGCAAAGACCTCATGAACGACATCATCAACCGGGACAATCTGTTTCGGGCGCCTCAGTCGAGGGCGGACACCAAAGCAGATCTCACCGACCAGACGGCCCGAGCGATTGTCGAGGCCGAGGTCGAAAGCCGCAAGGCCAAGACCGCACGTCTTCGACAAGCCCGGCTGGAAATGGAGGTGAAAAGCTCTGAAGAGCCTTCGCCGGCGAAACCTGTTCGCGCGAAGGCTCCGATACCACGGCGCGCCCGGTCTTCGGGATAGCGAATTGGCGCGCGCCGACCGATCTTCCTTCGAGACTACCGCAATTCGTTGAGAAGCTCGGGATGCTGGTCGAGCAGCCTCAGCAACTGGCTGGTCGGACCGCTGGGTTCGATCAGGCCCCGTTCATACTTGTCGAAGGCATTCTCCCCAACCTTGAGCAGGCCGCCCGCCTCCCGCTGCGACAGCTTGAGCTTCTCGCGCACCCGCCTGATCGTCGCTGGCGTGGGAATGCCTTCGACTTCTTCTTTCAGCGCCCGCAGGGCAGCATCGCTGACGGCCATGTCGTCACCGACATGCACACCATCGTCACCGTTCTGCGGATAGTAGCCGGGAAGCTCGACCGTGATGCTCTTACCCTTGTAGGCGACGACGAAAGGACGAACGCCGCGGCGCAGGGTTTCGCCGGTCTCCGGAGAGACCATCGTTTCGGGCAGTTCTTTCCTCGATACCGCCATGCTCACTTCTCCTTGAACGACATCACCGTGAACTCGGTCACGATGTCCGCCTGGAATTTGACGTAAAGCGTCATGCGACGAGCCGAAACGTGGTAGACGTCCTGCCACACGCGATGATCGGCGAAGGTGGTCATCGACTTGTAAAACATCCTCCGTTCGATTCCGACGATCGTCTCGACAACGCCCGCCCTGTCGAACCCCAGCCCAGCGGCGTCTTGCAACGCTGATGTGGTCATCGCAAGCCCATCGATCGACCCGAGCGCTACCTTGATGGCCTCAAGATCGTAGGTCGGGCGACGCTTTTCCATACGCTCATATGCCACCTTAATGGTGGCAGATCAAGATCGAGCTGGGTAGAGCCGCATTTACAGGAATGGGGAAGGCAAGGAGGACAGAGGAAGGAGAAAAGCCCCCTCGCAGATCGGGCAGTCCGCTGACGCTGACGCTCAATCGCCGTCATCGCGATCCCGGCCCGTCATCCTGCGCAGGGCTGAAGAAGCCCCGCTTGGCCAGCCGGGCAGGGATGCTCGCCCGCAATTGCTCCGGCCCGCCCGCTCCGCGGGCCGGAGGATGTCTTCGAAAAGAAGACGGACAAGGACCGGCGTCCTGCCGGTTCCGCAAGAAGGAGCATCCCCATGGAAATCAAGCTGGTTGATCCGCGTTCGCTCGTGGAAAATCCTGACAGGGCCCGTCGCAGCAAGTCGAGCCCGCAATCCGATGCGCTGCTGCTGGCTACGATCAAGGCAGTCGGCGTCGTGCAGCCGCCCGTTGTCGCGCCACAGGCCGATGGTGGCAATGGCTATGTTATCCAGGCCGGTCATCGCCGCGTGAAGCAGGCCATTGCCGCAGGCCTGGAAGAGATCGCCGTTCTGGTCGGGGAGGCGACTGGGGACGGTGGCGCGATGCGCTCGATGGTCGAGAACATCGCTCGCGAGACCCTCAATCCGGTCGATCAGTGGCGGGCAATCGAGCGCCTGGTCGCACTTGGCTGGACCGAGGAGGCAATCGCCGTCGCCCTGGCCCTGCCGATCCGGCAGATCAGGAAGCTGCGCCTGCTCGCCAATGTGCTGCCCGCCATGCTGGATCATATGGCCAAGGGCGACATGCCGAACGAGCAGCAACTGCGAACCATCGCGGCCGCCTCGCTCGAGGAGCAGAAAGAGGTCTGGAAGGCGAATAAGCCGTCCAAGGGCGATCCTCAGGTCTCGTGGTGGAGCCTAGCGCAGGCGCTGCAGAAGACCCGCATGTACGCGCGCGACGCCTCCTTCGACGACGAACTGGCGCAGGCCTATGGCATTGCCTGGGTCGAAGATCTGTTCGCACCTGCCGATCAGGACAGCCGCTACACGACTGATGTCGAGGCCTTCCTCGGCGCGCAGCAGGAATGGATGACGCAGAACCTGCCAAAGAAGGGCGTCATCGTCGAGGCCAACACATGGGGTGAGGTAAAGCTGCCTGCCAAGGCTGAGCGTGTCTATGGCACGCCCAAGAAATCCGATCACACGGCCATGTATCTCGACCGTGAGGGCAAGGTGAAGTCCGTTCACTTCCGCATGCCCGAGGCGAAGAAGGCAAAGGGTGGTAAGGCCGATGAAACGGTCGACGAGCCGATCGTGGTGTCGAAGCCGCGTCCCGATGTCACGCGCAAGGGCATCGAGATGATCGGCGACCTGCGCACCGATGCTCTGCATGACGCGCTGTCGCGTGCGCCCATCGAGGACGACACGCTGATGGCGCTGCTGGTCCTCGCGTTCGCCGGTCAGAATGTGCGGGTCGATTCCGGGGCAGGTGGCGACTATCGGTTCGGCAATCGCTTCGGCCGCCACGCCGCCATGCTGTTCGACGCCGAGGGCAAGCTTTCCTTCGACATGGACACGGTCCGCGTCGCCATGCGCAACGTTCTGATCGATGTGCTCTCCTGCCGCGAGGGCATGAGCAAGTCGGGGATCGGGGCGATCGTCGCCGGACAGGTCATCGGCGCCGATGGGTTCCTGGCCAATATGGGCACGGAGGATTTCATGTCCTGCCTGTCGCGCCCGGCACTTGAGGCGTCCTGCGCCGAAACGCCTGTCCTGCCGCGCGCCCGTGTCAAGGACACGCGGGCAGCTCTGGTCGAGCATTTCAAGGAAGGGCACTTCGTCCATCCAGCGGCACTCTTCGCTCCGGATGCCGTGGCGCTTGGCGAATGGCTCACCAAGAACGCCGTCGCCGAGGATG